>Ga0209748_1001649_pt1 | contig 10965 bp, 6 predicted proteins | sample BarGraIncu00421A_FD_185490 | JGI IMG/M metagenome (GOLD analysis project Ga0209748, IMG submission 185490) | Arctic peat soil microbial communities from Barrow, Alaska - Barrow Graham LP Incubations 004-21A (SPAdes) (version 2) | ecosystem: Environmental > Terrestrial > Soil > Wetlands > Peat... | reverse complement strand
TCTGGCAATCAGTCTTTACACTTTCGCTCAAACAATGGGTCTAACTCTTTTTGAGAAGACTCCTATCAAAGAACTATTTAATAATAATATAAACTTAAATAATTTGTCCGATGAGAACCAGTTGTCACTCTGGAATTCTTAACCGGACAGCAGTGATATGAAATATATAATTTTATCTGTTTCAGTTAATCTATAATTGATAAATATCTGAAAAACAAAAATTAATACTTATTTTTAATTTTCTTGCAAATTAGTAAGGTCAACTTTCAAAATAATGAAAAACTTATTTCTTTTATTAACGGGAGCAATGCTGACTATATTTTCAGCATGTTCTTCCCGTAAAGAAATTTCTTTCGTTAATCAATGGGACACTCTCCGTGTTCTAAAAAATCCGCATAAAGGTTGGTACCATCACCTGCTCGATAATGGAATTAATGGTTACAAAATCAAAAACGATTCAGTCTTCGCTTCTTTTCCCGGCATGGATCATTTATACCTGCGTTTAGCCTGGAGTTACCTTGAACCTGAAGAAGGTAAATATGATTGGCATTATATTGATGATGTGGTGGCAAAGTATGTTCCGAAAGGATATAGCATCTCATTCCGGATAACAAGTAAAGAAACCGGAACATATCCCGGGTCAGTGGGTCAGGAAGAGAAAGGAATTCAGTATGCAACGCCATGCTGGGTTAAAAAAGCAGGTGCCAGGGGTACGATTGCTGAAGCGTGGGGTATCCGTTCATGGGTGCCAAAATGGGATGACCCTGTTTATCTCGAAAAGCTTGATCAATTCTGCAAAGCTTTTGCTGCACGTTATGACGGCAAGCCCTGGGTAAGCTATGTGGATATAGGCAGCATAGGGGAGTGGGGAGAGGGCCATACTGATTTTTCTACTAAAATACCACCTACTGTTGGTGAAGTCAAAGCTAACATGGATGTGTACCTGAAAAACTTTAAAAAGAGCCAGCTGGTTTGTAACGATGACCTTCTTTTTTACGGAAAATCTGAAAGCGATGTGAAGACTCTGTTCGATTATGCAGTGGCAAATGGGATGACATTTCGCGACGATAGCCAGTTGGTGGACTGGTACCTTCAATCAAATCTCAATACATGGTCGGTATGTCATCCTCAGATTTACGACCCTATGTATCTTAAAAGACCCATTATTTGTGAATTAGAACATTATGGCACTGTAAAAAAGAATGGTAACTGGTCAGGCAAAAACGGAGAAGCAAAGATTGATAAGTATGGCTATTCAGGCGCTGACATTATGCGGAAAGCAATTGAAACCATGCATGCAACTTATATTGGATATCATGGATATGCGGAAGACTGGCTGTCTGAAAACCCCGATCTTACAAAAGAGCTGGCCAACCGTTGCGGATATTGGTATTTCCCTGTAAGAGCCAATTTCCCTTCAACATTTGAGCATGGAGAAAACAGCCTGTCGTTCGAGTGGCTCAACAAGGGGGTTGCTCCTGCATATACAGCTTATGAACTGGTTTTAAGGCTTGAATCAGAAAATCCTGAAAAATCATTCAACCTTCCTCCTGTAAATTCAGGCAATCTAAACTGGTTACCAGGGATCATTCAGAATGAAGATTACATGGTTAAACTACCTGCAGAGGCCGCAGGAGGAGATTATATCCTGAAATTTATGCTGGTTGATAAATCAGAAGAAATCAATCGGCCCATTTTGATTGGTATAAAGGAATCGCTGTCTGATAAAAATGGCTTTATTAAATTGGGAAAGGTTCATATAAAATAACTTCGGTTGAAAAAAGCATACAACTGAAATTCATTTCAATGTTAATTATACATCCATTCACCAATAATTAGTATGTCACAACGTCAGCTGATCTGAAAAATAATGAACATTGATCCTGTCTAAAGATGCGGCTTCTGGCTGGGAAACCCTCTTCCTGAGACTATACAGATATGTAATGAAAAGGAGAAATTTTCTGTTTAAAAGTGCAGTAGCACTGGCTTCAACTGCAATTATTCCATCACAACTCAGGACTGCCTATGCCATAGCCGATCGTGATTTGACCAACGCTATAACACCGATTAGCTTTGATCCGGCGAAAGACATTATTCCAGCGCCGGATGATCCTGCACTCTGGCCTGCTTTTCGGGAACAGCTTGCCCGATGGCGTGATGCTACCCGGGAAAGTTTAAAGTACGATGATGCTCTTTACCGCAAGCCGGAGTTCGCATGGGCCGCTAAATCATATGCATGTTATTTCCTGATGATGTGTGACGAAGCCTTTTATGATCCAAAGACCGGACAGTACACCGTTGAATCGCATTTGAATTCAACTTTCAAACCTCTTTCTAAAAAAAAGCAAACATCATTATATTTACATGATTTTTAATTAGATTAAAATCAATTTATTAATATTACACCTGTGAGTTGTCCTGAAAAAGACTTTTATCTTATCTTACGATGAAGAATTGAAGCTGAGATTAAAACTATCAATTTGTTTATTGTGATTTATGTAAATGAGGGGGAGATAAAGCAAAAAAATAAATAAATATGATACCTGAAGAGTATGAATTGATTGTAAAGCTTCACAAAGGAGAGGAGAAGGCTTTTGAAAAGATCTATTCATTATTTCACAGACAAATCTATAAATTCTGTCTTAATCTTCATAAATCTGAGGAGGAGGCCAGGGAAACCGTCCAAAAAGTGTTTGTTGCTTTATGGGAACAACGAAGACAAGTGGATGAAAATAAGCCTCTTGCGACCTATCTGTTTTCAATTGCCAAATACATGATATACCAGGATTTCAGGAAAGAGGTTTATAAAAAGGCAGCCTTCGACCATATCATTAATAATTCTAATTACACAACTGATTCTACAAAAGATGAAGTTTTATTCAATGAGTTGCTTTCTTTCTTAGAATCTCTGATTGAAAGACTTCCTGAACGACAACGCGAAATTTTTAAGCTTAGTCGCCTTAAGGGACTTACATACAGGCAGATTGCGGGACAATTGAACATAACTGAGAATACTGTTGACACCCAAATCAGGAGAGCGCTGGAGTTTGTGAGGAATAAATACAATTCACATTATAGATAGTCCTCACATTACTTTATGGCATGAAATCAGATTACTTTTAAATTCAAGCAGAACAGACACTTTAAGCCGAAGGTTTACATTTCAGCTTATTGTGCCATGAAATTAAGTATTGATTTTATTCCATTTTTGTCACGGAAATTTGACGCCAAACACAATAATATATATAGAACATGGGAAATAATATGAAAATTGAAAAGTTAATTGAAAAATTTTATCTGAAATCACTTACAGATAAAGAAATGGTTTTTTTATTGAATTATTTAAGAGACAAAGAACCGCAACACGAAATATTATCACATTATCTGACGATGTGGGATGAGGCAGGTAAGTATAGTGAAGAGATTGATTCCAATAGTATATACGATAAAATAGTTAGGAAGGTTGGTTTTTCAAGGGTTAGTTTGAAGTCAGTAACAGAAAGTCCGGACAGGACAGGTTTCAGAGCCTATATCATAGCATTTATGAGGTATGCCGCTGTTTTTGTTTTTGCATTCGGGCTTTTCTGGCTGACTCAATCTATTCTATTCAGAAAATCGGTTTCTCCACAAATTCCTCTGAAACAACAATCCACTAAGGTTGAAGTACCCCTTGGATCGAAATCTCGTGTCTTTCTTCCTGATGGCTCAGTTGTTACACTTAATTCAGGGTCAATTTTAAAATATTCCAGTTCAGATTTTGACTCAATTCATCGCTCAGTTTTTCTGATTGGAGAAGGCTTTTTTAATGTTACAAAAGATACTGAACGCCCCTTTTATGTAAATACTTCTGGAATAAAGCTGAAAGTTCTTGGCACAACCTTTAATGTTAAAGCATATCCGGAGGAACGTAGCGAAGAAGCAACCCTTATTTCTGGATTAGTACAGATTTATGCCAGTTCCGATTTGAATGAAAAAGGGAACCCCATTGTACTTAAACCAAATCAGAGTGCTCTGTTTGTAAAATCTGAAAATGCATTACATACAAAGGATTTAAATGACCAGTTTAATACCGAACCGGTAAAACTGAAATCAGTAAGCATTCCCGGCGAGTCCAAAGCTGAACAAAAATTTGCCTGGAAAGAAAACAGACTCGTCTTTGATAATCAGAAATTCAGCGATCTGATAGTGCAGATAGAACGCTGGTATGATGTGAAGATTACAGTCGACTATCAGGAATTGAATACAGCCAGGTTTTCAGGTGAATTTGAGAAAGAGACACTTGAACAGGTTATGAATGCACTTAGTACAGCTACTCCATTCAGTTATACGATTAAACAGAATATTGTTACCATATCAAAAAAATGAATTTTTAAACCAATTAATGTAATTGCCTATGATAATACGTAGTAAACAAAAGGCGAAAGATGTTTGCGGCATCCTTCGCCAGGTAAATGATCCGTCATAGAACTTAAAACTAACCATTTAACATTACAAAGTTATGAAAAAAAATCGATTTTTATTACTCGGTAATAGATATTATTACCTGAAAAAACTACTCCTGATTATGAAATTGACAACCTTCCTGTTGCTTATCTGTTTTACGACCTTTGCATCTACCGGTTATTCGCAGCCGGAAAAAGTTACTGTTAAATTAAAGGATGCCAACCTAAAGCAGTTCTTCGGCTTAGTAGAGCAGCAAACTTACTATAAATTCCTGTACAGGGATGATGCTGTTGGAAATATTGTTGTAAACCTTGATGAGACTGATAGGCCTCTTGATCAGGTTCTGAACGAGATACTTGAGGGATCCGGCTTTTCATACAAGATTCTTGCCAACAATCTTGTTGTGATCGCTTCGACGGAGCTGTTACAGCAGCAAAATGTAACCGGAACGGTCACCGATGCCAAAACCCGGGAACCTCTTATCGGAGTAACCATTGTGGTGGAGGGAACGACCCAGGGAGCTCTGACTGATGCAAAAGGTCAATTCTCAATTCAGGTTCCAGGACCTGCCTCTAAGCTGGTTTTTTCATTTATAGGATACGAATCACAGAAAATTGAAGTTGGAACAAAAGCTGTTATTGATGTGGAAATGGTCAGCGCAACTATCGCGATAGATGAAGTTGTTGTAATCGCTTATGGTACACAGAAAAAAATTAATGTTACCGGATCTGTTGCTACAATGGAAGGGAAAGTAGCTCAAAAGGCTGCTGTAAGTAATATTAGCAATGCATTGGCCGGAAACCTTCCCGGATTGGTTGCTGTACAAAGAGGAGGCCAGCCAGGTAATGATAAATCTGACATTAGTATCAGGGGTTTTGAAAATGCACTCGTTATTGTAGATGGTATTGAACAAGCCTATGAAAATTTAGATCCAAATGACATTGAAAGTATATCTGTTTTAAAAGATGCATCAGCTGCTATTTATGGAGCAAGGGGAGGTAACGGCGTGTTACTGATTACTACTAAAAGAGGGGCTTTGGGTAAACCAAGGCTTACCTTTGAAGCCCGTTATGGTACACAACAACCTACTCGTCCTCCTAAATATGCAGATGCAGCTTTGTATGCAAAAATGTATAATGATGCAGAAATTTTTTCAGGACGTCCAGCCAGATATTCTGAAGCAGAAATTGAAAAATTTAAAAACGGTAGCGATCCTAACTATCCCAACACTAATTGGTACAATGAAACATACAATGCCTCTGCACCCATGGCTCAGTATAATTTGAATAGCTCCGGGGGCAATGAATCAGTTAAATATTTCGCTTCTTTAGGATATATGAAGCAAGATGGTTTGTTAAAATCAGGTGACATCAAATTCAGTCGATATAATTTCAGGACTAATATTGATGCAAAAATTACCAAGTCACTTTCGGTAACGTTTGATTTGAGTGGAAGGTATGAAAAACCTGAAAATCCGGCAATTGGGACTGCAGAAATTGTATCTGGCATTCAAAGATCCAAACCGATTTACCCATCTCATCTTCCTGACCCTACAAAATTATCATTTAGCGGCGATGCCCAGACAGGTGCCTCCCCTATTGCACTTTCGACAGCAGATGTCAGTGGCTACGATAATTCTGAAAACAAAGTGATTATTGGATCCTTGGGTTTAAAGTATGAGGCTCCTTTTTTGAAAGGCTTATCGGCAAGGGGTTTATTCAATTATAATACAAGTACTGGCAGCAGAACAAGATTTACTAAACAGATAACTATGTATGGATACGACCCGGCCACCCAGGTTTACAGTCAAGCAAGCACGTTTGGTGTAAACTCTTTGCAGAAGTATTCTACTAATAGCGCTGATTGGACTTCTCAATTATTCTTAAATTTTAACAGAAAATTTGGGTTGCATGATATAGGTGCCATGTTTGTAGCCGAATACATAAATTCTGAAGGCAATAATTTTAATGCTTATGGGCAGGATCTATTGACCAATACAATACCATATTTTTTTGTAGCAGCAGCTAATTCTTTTAAGGCTGCCAGTGGTGCATATAGTAATGGCAGGGTTGGGTATATCAGCCGTTTTAATTATTCCTATAATGAGAAATACCTTTTCGAAGGATCGACCCGTTATGATGCATCATCAAGGTTTATTCCCTCGAAGCAATGGGGTTTTTTCCCAAGCGTATCGTTAGGATGGGTCGCATCAAAAGAGAATTTTTTAAAAGATGTGTCTTGGGTAGATAATTTGAAGTTAAGGGCTTCTTATGGTACTTCCGGCGATGATTCACAGGGATATTATGATTGGTTGTCGGGCTATATGATAGGTGGAGGGGGCCGATATGATTCTTATGTATTTGGCGCAACTCCTGTAAATGAGCTTGGAATCAGGGATAAGGGATTGCCTACCGATAGTTATTCATGGAAGCGCATGGCGACCCAAAATATTGGCCTTGATGCTTCTTTTCTAAAAGGATTGGTGAGCGTAACGTTTGATGCATTCTATAGAGAAGTTACAGGCGAGCCGGGCAGAAAGAATTTGTCAATACCATATACATTTGGTGCTTCTAATTTACCTTTAGAAAACCTGAATAGTTATGATAATCGCGGATTTGAACTCGTATTAGGGCATAAAAACTCAATCGGAGAGTTCAGGTATTCTTTAGCTGGTAATATTTCCTGGACAAGGTCAAAATGGATACATTATGACGAGGCTATATTTCCCGATAATGCAACTCGTGAGCGCCTTCAACTATCTGGTCAATGGAAAAACAGATGGTTTGGTTATGATGCTTTAGGGATATTTCAATCGCAACAGGAAATTGATGATTGGCCAGTAATACAAGACAATAATGGAAATAGAAGTTTAAAACCAGGAGATATGAAATATGCCGACTATAATCATGATGGGGTACTAAACTATCTGGACAATCATGTCATCGGAAGAGGTGCTACACCAGAAATCATGTTTGGCCTTAATATAACTGCCGCGTTTAAAGGTTTTGACTTGTTAATGTTGTGGCAAGGTGCAACAAATTTTAATGATTACTTCGCTAATGAAGCAGCCGAACCAGGAATTCCGGCCTTAACGCCATTAGCTATACTGGCTGATTACTGGACACCTACAAATCCTAATGCAAAATATCCCAATTTAGTTTACAATATTAATAATTATTATCAATCAACTTACTGGCTTCAGGATGGTACTTATTTAAGACTAAAAAATATTCAGTTGGGTTATACAATTCCGGAAAGATTAATCAAAAAACTTGCGATAAGCTCTTTACGATTATATGTATCAGCTTTTAATATATTTACAATCGATAAGGCATATCCATATGATCCGGAAACAGGAGGCGATAGCTACTCAAATAGAGGATGGTACTATCCTCAACAAAAAACGATGAACGTAGGTGTAAATATATCTTTTTAATGACACAAAAAAATGACCTCTGTGCCAGAATCAATAAAAGAAATGCATCTCAGAATAAATAATAATTTTTAAACTTATTATAATGAAAAAATATTTTAAATTCGTAGTCATTGGATTCTTTATGGCAAACGCCCTATCATCCTGCCAAAAAGAACTGCTTCAAAAAGCACCTTTGGACATTCTTACTGACGCATCAGTCTGGAAAGATCCAACTCTTATAAATGCTTATGTAACAGAAATATATGCTCACCATACCGCGATGGACGGTCTTTACTGGGAAAATTGGGATTGGAGTTCAAGATTCAGAGAACCTTATGAACAGATACAGCATTCAGATGAGGCGCCTTCAAATTTTGGTTGGGGACCGGAATCAAACTGGAATAAAGGCATATTAGATGGTAAAGGCGGATATATGGACTATTGGGAATATGGACAAATTCGGGCTTGTAACGTTTTGCTTGAAAAAATTGTAGGGGCGACTGTTAGTGATGAGGTTAAGCAAAATGCGATAGCTCATACAAGGTTCATTCGTGCCTTTATTTACTTTGAGATGGTAAAAAGATATGGCGGCGTACCATTAATCTTGAAACCTCAACAACTTGGAGATTCCTTGTATGTTTATCGAGATACTGAAAAAAAGGTATATGATTTTATTGCGAAGGAATGCGATGACCTGTGGGACCTGCTGCCTGCAAAACAACCAGATAATGAAATTGGTAAAGCCACTAAATACGCGGCTATGGCTCTGAAATCCAGGGCTATGTTATTTGCTGCAAGCAGAGCAAAATATGGCGAGGTTGCACTAAATGGTATAGTTGGAATACCTGCTTCTGACGCTAATTCTTATTGGCAGGCAGCTGCTGACGCCTCCAAAAAAATAATGGATGCAAATGCTTTCAGTTTATTTAACAAATACCCCGATAAAGTTTTGAATTATCAAAGAATATTTTTGGATAAGGACAATGAAGAAATAATTATGCAAAAGAAATTCATTAAAAACATTTATGGACATTGTACAGATGCATTTTGTGCTCCCGAAAGTTTTAAAGGAGGATGGGGGAATCATGTACAGCCGACTGTAGAATTGGTGAATGCATATGAAATGATAGATGGTAGCTCCGGTGTTATTGATTGGGCAAATGTGAAGGGAATTCCCAGCGTAATTTTGAAAAATAAAGACCCTCGTTTTCATGCTTCAATATTTTATAACGGCAGCCCCTGGCAAGGTGATTCTGTTGTGATTTATTATGGAATTAAAACCCCAGGTGGCGAAGTAATAACTTCCGACGCCTATATGGGTATGAGTGCGCAGGGAAAAGATTCAAATACACCTGATTGTTCGAAGACTGGGTTTTTGATGAAAAAATTTCTGAATCCAGCCCTTATAAGGGGAATAATGGGGGAATCAGATCAGGATTGGCCAATTTTCAGATATGCTGAAACATTATTGAACTATGCTGAAGCTTCGTATGAATTAGGTAATACTGCACCGGCATTAGATGCCATCAACTTAATTCGGGCAAGGGCTGGGATCGCAACACTCAATTCTATTACACTTGATAAGATACGTAACGAAAGACGGGTAGAGCTCGCTTTTGAAAATTTTCGGTTTTTTGACTTGGTTCGATGGAGACAGGCAGTTACCGTATTGAGCAAACCAGTCACAGCGGCCCAGCCCATATATGATGCTAATACTAAGAGCTATTATTACGATTTAAAAAATCCGGAGGATTTTACCAGAGCATTTTTCCCTCAACATTACTATTTTCCTATAAATGAGAATCGTATAAATAACGATCCTAATTTAGTGGAAAACCCAGGGTATTAATTACTAAACAAACAAATTGCACCAGTATAGCATGCTGGTGCAATCTGTTTCTAACCATTGCTTCCGGCCAATGAACTTAATGGTCATTCTGAATGAAGGATAAGGGACTGTGGAGCAGCTGCCGGAGCAGCTATCGCCTGTTATAAAATTCAGGGTAACAGGGAAGCTGCATAACATGATACTTTCCCAACTCACCTGTGCATGAAGCACCATAATGACAATATGCTTTGATTTGGGTGCTCAATTCATCGGACCGGTCATTGCCATGGAAGGTCTTAACCATTTTCTCCACGCCACCTTAAGCACAGAAGAACAATTTCTTAGTCGAGTCTGCAAATTAGACGGGTTCGCTATGGTACCATCCAGGAAAATAAAACAAGAATTAACTTCACAATAGTTGTGATATTGAAAATGTAAAAAAGAAATGGATAAAATTAAGATGAAATTTGGTTTCAGGAAATCAGCATCGCGGCTAACATATTTTCTGGTTTTCAGTTTTATGTACGTTTTTACGGGACAATTTAACATTGTGTCTGGTCAGGCGCCGGCTCCGCTTTTTGAAGACCCTGTTTATCACGCGGTAAGAGATCCAACGGTAGTTTACAATTATGGGACCGGAGAATGGTGGATGTTCTATACGCAGGGCAGACCTGCCAATCCCTTATACGATCTGAATATTCCCTGGTCGTGGTTGTGGAATTGCGATATAGGAATCGCAAAGACAGCAAACGGAGGTGCTTCGTGGACCTACGTGGGAACAGCGCAGGGATTAAACTCTTCATTAGATACCTCTCTTAATACACACTGGGCACCGGAAATAATTTATGACAATGGCACCTATCATATGTTCGTATTCCTTATGGCTTCGACACATGCAAAGGGTAGTGGCAACAGGCACTATACAAGCACTGACCTTAAGAACTGGACTTTGGTCACTTCGGGAAACATGCCTACAGGATATGATCCATGTGTGGCAAAACTTCCAAACGGAACATGGAGAATGTGGACCACTGACAATACAAATACATACGCATGGGACAGCAGCGATCTTAATAATTGGACATCTCAGGGTCAACAAACCACTGTTAACTATGGTGGAGAAGGTTCGAATGTATTCGTATGGAACGGTTTCTATTGGCTAATTCTTGACACTTTAATGAGCGGACATCCCGGATTTACCATATGGCGTTCAAGTGATGGTTCAAATAACTGGATAAATACCGGAACTATAATGGGGAAAGGCGGATTAAGGCCACAT
>Ga0209748_1001646_pt1 | contig 10983 bp, 10 predicted proteins | sample BarGraIncu00421A_FD_185490 | JGI IMG/M metagenome (GOLD analysis project Ga0209748, IMG submission 185490) | Arctic peat soil microbial communities from Barrow, Alaska - Barrow Graham LP Incubations 004-21A (SPAdes) (version 2) | ecosystem: Environmental > Terrestrial > Soil > Wetlands > Peat... | reverse complement strand
CGAGGTCGACCGCGAGAGGCGAGACCTGCTCCAGAAAGTGGACAAGCTCAAGCATCTCCGCAATGAAGCCAGTGAGCAGATCGCCACACTCAAGCGCTCCAAGCTGGATGCTTCAACCGCCATCGCTGAGATGAAAGACGTCGGCTCACACATCGCGGAGCTGGACGACCGAGTGAAAGTGGTCGATGCGCACCTTCGGACCTTGCTGCTCTGTATCCCAAACCTGCCTGAAGCGTCGGTCCCCGTCGGCAAGAGCGACAAAGAGAACACTGTCGTGTTTACGTGGCATGAGAAGCCGACCTTCACATTTGTTCCAAGACCTCATTGGGAGATCGGAGAATCTCTGGGCATCATTGATTCTGCTGCGGGCGCAAAGATTTCCGGGTCGCGCTTCTATGTTCTCAAGGGACTGGGGGCCAAGCTCGAGAGATCTCTCATCTCATGGATGATCGACGTACACGTCCAGGAAGAGGGATATACGGAGATCCTCCCGCCCTATCTGGTCAATCGAGAGTCGATGACGGCAACGGGACAACTGCCAAAGTTCGCGGACGATCTTTACCATACGGACACCGACGACCTGTTCCTCGACCCGACGGCCGAGGTTCCAGTGACCAATATGCTCAGGAACGAAATTGTCCGTGAAGAAGATCTGCCCATCAAGTATGTCGCCTACACAGCGTGCTTTCGAAAAGAGGCCGGTGCCGCGGGCAAGGACACCCGGGGGATCATCCGCGTCCACCAGTTCAACAAAGTCGAGATGGTCAAGTTCGTCAAGCCGGAAGATTCATATCATGAACTTGATCTGCTCATTGAGAACGCCGAAGGCATTCTGAAGAAGTTGGACCTTCCATATCATCGCAGCAAGATGTGCACCGGCGATCTTGGCTTCGCGGCGGCAATGAAGTTCGACCCCGAGGTCTGGATGCCCGGCCAGGACCGATATGTCGAGATAAGCTCCTGCAGCAACTTCGAAGACTTTCAGGCGCGCAGGGCAAACATCCGGTACCGTACCAAAGATGGTAAGATCGCATTCGTGCATACCCTCAATGGCTCAGGGCTCGCTGTGGGTAGAACAATGGCTGCGATTCTGGAGAACTACCAGCAGGAAGACGGTACCGTTAGAGTGCCGGACGTGCTGATTCCATACATGGGAACGAACGTTATCCGCTGACGAGGACCCACCAGGTACGAAATCTCCGGTTGGCGAGCCTTTCTGGCTCGCTTTGACAACCGGAGATTGTTCTGTAGACTTGTTCCAGAGTGTGGAGGGGTGGCCGAGCGGTTGATGGCACCGCACTTGAAATGCGGCAAGGTTAACGCCTTCGGAGGTTCAAACCCTCTCCCCTCCGCCATTATAGTTGCCCAGAAGTGCCCTGTCGGCCGTGCCGACACTACAGAACGGGAGGCGTGCATGGGAGTGGACCTTGTCATTGTAACCGGCCTGAGTGGTGCTGGCAAGACGAAGACCATGGGCTACCTTGAGGACCTTGGGTACTACGCCATGGACAATCTCCCGATTTCTCTCATGAGCCAGTTCCTGGAGCTTGCCTCACAGACCGATGGCAGAATCAGCAAGATAGCGGTAGCCCTTGATGTACGCAGTTCAGGGTTCAAAACCCAGTTTCATTCTATGCTCCAGCGGCTTAGGGTGCGCGATGTTCATCCTCGCGTCATCTTTCTGGACGCATCATCCCGAGTTCTGGTGAACCGCTTCTCCGAGACACGGAGACGCCATCCACTTCCTGGAAGCACTGTCTCCGAAAGTATCAAGAGCGAGAGGGAACTGCTTGCAGAGGTGCGTGACCTGTCGAGCGTCATCATCGACACGACCGATCTCACCGTTGCCGAACTGAAGGACCGCGTTCGCGAGGCGATTCTCGGATCGCAACAATCACAGGCTCTCACCATCAATATTGTGTCCTTTGGCTACAAGAACGGCCTGCCAATCGACCTCGATCTTCTCTTCGACGTTCGCTTCCTGCCCAACCCATACTACGACGAACACCTCGCGCATCGCACAGGCTTCGATAAAGGAGTCATTCTCTATGTCCTTCGGGAGCCCTACGCCCGGGAATTCTTCACTCGGTTTGCCGACTTCGTCGATTTTCTGCTCCCGCGTTACCAGGAAGAAGGAAAGAGCTACCTGACGGTCGGCATTGGATGTACAGGTGGCAGACACCGATCTGTCGTGATCGCGAACATGCTTTATCACCACCTCAAGCCACGGGCGAAAGCGGTACACGTGTTCCACCGGGACCTCCAGAAGTGAAGGGACATAGGCAGGCACTCTGGTACTGGCTCGTTCCCGGTATTCGCGTCAAGAGATACCTCTTGCTGTTTACTGCGGGAACAGCGCTTCTTATTCTCGCCATCGACGGACTGCTTCAGATGCCGGGCACGTCATGGCTGCTAAACCTACGGCCATCCGTTCAGTACGTGCTTCGCCGTTTTCTCCCTTCCGGAGCAGTCTCTCCAGTTTTCGGGGTCCTGTGCGGCATCGCGGTGATCGTGTCCGCCTGGCTCATGGTCCTGGCAGCGACCCTTCTGGCTCGTTCGCTGCTGGCTGCCATCACTGGGTCCATTCCCAGGGAATCTGTCGCACGGACGATCTACCGCTACCGCATGGCCGAGTCTCTTCCCCGTGTCGTCGTGATAGGCGGGGGAACCGGCATCAAGCCAATCATCGAGTCACTCCGGACGGAGAACGTCAAGCTCACGACGATTGTCACGATGGCAGATAGTGGGGGAAGTACCGGACGCCTCCGTGAGGCCACTGGAATGTTGCCTCCGGGCGATTTCCGGAACGCTCTCATCGCCATGGCAGGTGAGTCGACACGCAGTGCCCGCCTCCTCGCCTATCGTTTCCCAGAGCAGATCGAAGGAATCGGCGGTCACAACATCGGGAATCTCATGATCGCTGCTCTGAGCGACATCAAGGGAAATTTCGGCGATGCAGTACAGGAACTGTCGGAACTTATGCAATTGCCTGGCCGGGTTCTGCCGATGTCTCTGGACAATATTTCATTGCGGGCACACTTCACTGATGGTACGACGATCGACGGCGAAGACCAGGTTCCCCTCCAGGGCAAGACAATCGACACCATCGAAGTACTGCCACCTCATGCCAAGCCCTTTGTCCCCGCCCTCGAAGCGTTGTCTCAGGCAGACTACATCATCATCGGCCCTGGTTCTCTCTTCACAAGCCTGATACCACCGCTATCTATCGAGGCGACTGCTGACACGATCGTGCGCTCTTCAGCCACAAAGGTGCTGGTCGTGAACGCGATGACCGAACGAGGGGAAACGGAGGGCTACACCGTGGGGATGCACCTTCACAAGATTGAAGAGGTCCTTGGACGGTCTTGCATCGACATGGTCCTGTTGAATAGCACCCCTATCCCTGCCGAGACGCTGGAGCGGTACGCTTCCGCCGGAGTCAATCCCGTCTTGAATGATCTCCCAAGGAGTCAGCATCCATGGATCGTCGAGGCCGATATCTGCTCAACCGCCGATGGCCTCGTTCGCCACGACCCAGGCAAGCTTCGCATCGTACTGAGGTCGCTCCTCGGACTGTAGAAGCGAATGGCAACGATCGAGTTCCTCAAACAGGAACTGGCAGGGCTATCTTCGACCGATCCTCTGCTTGAACTGTCCGGAGCCCTCTATGGTGGAAGCTCTCTAGTTCTGCGCCATGGGGGAGCGCTGTCGATCTCCTTTACGTCGAAGAGTCCCTTTATCATGCGCTACGTGCTTTCTCTATCCTCCCGTGCACTGGCCAATTGGCAACCCAGGCAGGCACTTCTCTCGAGAGCCGGTCATAAACTCAGTTTCAGCGTCGACCTTACTCCCGTTCAGGCACAGCAACTGTTCTCTGGACTCAGTCCACTGGAGCCCGCTCAACTTGAGCGGCGTCTTCGGGGGAAACGCGCGGCGGCCGCATTCACCAAGGGCTTCTTCCTCATCTCCGGGTATGCCGCTGTGCAAGGAACACATCTGGAATTCAGCTGCTCCCTGCCTGTGGGGCGCCGGCTCGTCGAACGCTCGCTGACTTCTCTCCGTATGACGCATGGCTCACAGATCCGTCGCGCTTCTGAGATCACCTATCTCAAATCGCGCCAGGACATCATGTCTCTCCTCGCAGCCTGGGGAGCATCAAATTCACTGGTGTCCCTGGAAGAACTGCAACTGGAGAGGGAAATGGACAATCAGGTCAACCGGTCGGTCAATGCGGAGTTGGGCAATCTGCAGCGTGAGACGAGAGCTGTCGACGAATTGCGCGTCGCCTTCGATCGGACTGACCGCACTTGCCTCTCCCCTCGCACGATCGAGGTCGTGCAGGCACGACTGAGGTACCCCGACCTCCCGCTGTCAAAGCTTGCCAACAAGATCCCCGGGTGTATCTCAAAAAGTACCATCCACTACCACATCGCCAAGGTTCTTCAAAATGCGCGGTAGTCAGAAACAGCGGCAGCAATTGAGCCTTCGCCAGAAATCCTATCTGGCCACGCGTGGTCTGGTTCTCGAGCAGCCCCTGAGTGATTTCGAGACTCTCATAGATCGGTTCGCTGCGGGCAGCACCGTTGCTGAGAAACATGCCCGGGTCGACGCATCTGGTGACTCATGGAATGGCGACCTCGACAGCTTTGCAGACGTCGCAGAGTCCACACCTGCAGAGTTGATAGTCGACGAGCTCCTAGACAGAGATCTCATTGACGATTCTCAGATCGAGTGCGCACGATTCGTCGCCTCGGATCTGGACGAACGCGGCTTCTTCACGAAACAGATTTCGCGTTATGCCGTCTCGATCGATGTCTCCACCGTGGATGTTCGACGGGTATTGGCCGCGATTCGGACCCTCGAACCGGCGGGGCTTGGCGCCACGGATGTCGCCCACGCCTTTGCTCTGCAGATGTTGCGTGTGCTCCCCGATCTTTCGGTAGCGGCGTGCGCGCAGTTTTTGCGCACGCGCCAACGCTCTGTGTCTCCAGGTGTCATTCGTGCGTGCCTCACGAAACTCGGGATAGAGTGTGATCCAGCCACATTGCAGCACATCCTCACCGTGCTGGACCCCGAACCCGCGCGGCGTATGACATCTGGACCAACACGCATCGTTGTGCCTGACATCGTCATCGAGCAAGATTCGTTGACTGGAGCCCTCCAATGCTCAATACCCGGGCCCGCCTGGGGGCTTGCAATCGATCCTATGGTGGTGTCATCGGTCCGCAAGGACCCTGAAGCCAGAAAGCAGGTTCTCACGGAGGTTACCAAGGTCCGGTGGATCGACGATGCCATCGTGGAACGCACGGCGATCCTTGCCAAGCTGGGCGACGCTCTCATTATTTCGCTTGCTCCGTACCTCACCAACCAGTCGAGCCCCCCCTCGCGTGTCCCGGTGGAACACTTGATGCAGGCAACCGGGATGTCGAGAACCGTTATGGTCCGCGCACTCCGTCGCAAGTATGTGAAGACCCCACGTGGTACCTTCAGACTTCGTTCCATGGTCATGGACAGGTGGCAGACTGCAGCGGCTCCGGCCAAAGAGACTGTAGCGCTGCTGTTGCAATCTAGCAGAGACTCGAAAGCGATGAGCGACCGGGAAATAGCAGAGCGCCTTGCGAGCCAAGGCATCCACATCAGTCGACGAACGGTGGCCAAGTATCGTCTGTCACTTGGAATCCCGGCTCGATACTTCAGAGACAATTAATAACCTTCTGTTTTCTTTCACCAGCATTTGCGTATCATATGGATACGTTGCCGTCCGGTTCAACCGGTGCGGCCTATTTCTCACGGAGGTAGATTATGGCAAAGATTGCAATTAACGGACTTGGCAGAGTCGGTCGCCAAGTATTGAAGCAGCTCATCACGCGTTATCCAGAGGTCGACGTTGTTGCCGCGAATGACATCACGGACGAGAAGACGCTGGCACACCTTCTCAAATATGACTCGAACTACGGTACCTGGGACGTCGACATCGAGGGCAAGGAAGGCGCGATTGTCATTGGTGGTCGCGAAGTCAAGATCTTCCGTGAGAAAGATCCTGCCGCTCTGCCGTGGGGTAAATTGGGTATCGATATCGTCATCGAATCGACCGGAGTCTTCACCGATGCCGATAAGGCTCGCGGACACATAACCGCCGGCGCCAAGAAAGTTCTGATCACTGCTCCTGCGAAGGGCGAGGACATCACGATTGTCCTGGGGGTCAACGAGGACCTTCTGGATGTATCCAAGCACAGCATCATCTCCAATGCCTCTTGCACAACAAACTCGCTGGCTCCCGTGGTCAAAGTACTCAATGACAACTGGGGCGTCGAGAAGGGCTACATGACCACTGTCCACAGTTATACGCTGGACCAACGCATTCTCGATGCTCCGCACAGCGATCTGCGCCGAGCCCGCAATGCTGCCACCAACATCATCCCCACAACGACAGGCGCGAGCAAAGCCGTCGCACTGGTCATTCCAGACATGAAGGGAAAGCTGGATGGTATCTCGCTGCGCGTCCCTACCCCAACTGTTTCCATCACGGTGTTCGATGCTGTTCTCAGCAAGCCGGCCACCAGGGAAGAAATCAACGCAGCTCTCAAAAAGGCTTCCGAGACCACAATGAAGGGTTTCCTCGGCTACAATGAGCTGCCTCTTGTTTCCTCCGACTACCGTGGCACCATCTACTCGGGCATTGTTGATGGCCTTTCCACCAAGTCGAGCGGAACACTCGTACAGGTTCTGAGCTGGTACGATAATGAGTGGGGCTATAGCGCCAGAGTCGCTGACCTCACGAAGCTCATCGTCACGAAAGCATCCTACTAGGAGGTATCGTCATGACGAAGCGGAGTATCAGGGATCTCGACGTTCAGAACAAGAGAGTACTTCTGAGAGTCGACTATAACGTCCCTATGTCGAAGGACGGAGCGATTACCGATGACAAGCGCATCCTGGAGACACTACCGACCATTCGGTATCTGCTCGACAAGAACGCCATCATTATCCTTGTGACACACATGGGCCGTCCCGATGGAAAAATTGTGGAATCACTGCGACTGGACAAGATAGCACAGAGGCTATCAGCTCTGCTGGGAAAACCGGTCAACAAGCTCAATTCTGTTGTCGGTCCCGACGTCACCGAAGTCGTCGCAAACGCCAAGCCTGGCGACATCATCATGCTTGAAAACGTACGGTTCCTGAAAGAGGAGAAGAACGGTTCCGAGGAACTCGCAAAGAAACTTGCCGCCCTGGCGGATGTCTATGTGGATGATGCGTTTGCAACTGCTTATCGCCCTGACACCTCGGTTGCTGGTGTACCACAGTTCCTTCCATCGGCAACCGGCTTCCTGCTGGAGAAGGAGATCAATGTCCTTGAGACCGTCACGACATCTGCCAAGAAGCCATTCATTGCTATCCTGGGCGGCGCCAAGGTCTCGGACAAGATCGGCCTCATCAAGAACCTGCTCACCAAGACCGACGCGGTCCTCATTGGTGGTGGCATGGCGTTCACCTTCCTGAAGGCTATGGGGTACGGTGTTGGGTTTTCCCTTGTCGAGGAAGACTACCTCAAGGTCGCCGACGAGATCATCGAAGCGGCCAAGACAAGGGGCACCCGTCTCCTCCTCCCTGTGGACGTTATTGTCACCAACGAGATCAAGGCCGGCAGCTCACACCACATCGTCGACATCGAAGAGATTCCTGCGGATCAGATTGGTGTAGACATCGGCCCTAAGACTCTCGAGGCATTCGAGGCAGAGATCGCGAAGGCCAATACTATCATCTGGAACGGACCGATGGGAGTCATCGAGATCGCCGAGTTCGCAGAAGGCACCAAGTCTCTCGCACGAGCCATTGCAGCCAAGTCCGACGCTCTGACCGTTGCCGGCGGAGGTGAGACCGCCTCGGTCATCGACGCATTGAACCTCCAGAACGACTTCAAGCACGTGTCCACCGGTGGTGGCGCATTCCTGGAATACCTTGAAGGAAAGCAGCTTCCCGGCATTGAAGCTATCGACTCAGTGGACTAGTGCGCTTTAGCACTTGAAATCGAAGCGACTTTCCCTATAATAGCTCTTGTTACCGGAGGTTCACGTTGCTAAAAACCGTTTTGGAAATAGTCATGGCTCTAGTTGCAGTTGGCGATATTCTTGCGATCCTGTTCATGGAACCCAAGGGTAGCGGATTGGGCGCGATTTCAGGCAGCGCAACTATATTCCACTCACGCAAGCCCAAGGATGCTGTCCTTGACCGACTTGCAGTTGTTCTATCTGTCGCATTTGTGGTATTGTCCCTGGCACTGGTAGTCTTCAAGTTCTAGGGAAGCACCAAGCCTCGTGCCGGGGTGGCGGAATTGGCAGACGCGTGCGTTTAAGGGGCGCATGGAGCAATCCGTGTGGGTTCAATTCCCACCCTCGGCACCATTTAGTATGAATACCACAATCCAAGGGCGGATAGTTCAGCGGTAGAACGCTTGCCTTACAAGCAAGAAGTCGCAGGTCCGAATCCTGTTTCGCCCACCAGCAATGCGATATTGTTGCTTGATGGTGGGACCGCTCATCGGGCGAATCGCGCGGTGAGCGGTTTCTTTGAAAAAGAGTGCCGAGATAGCTCAGTTGGTAGAGCAGGGGACTGAAAATCCCCGTGTCGACGGTTCAATTCCGCCTCTCGGCACCATTTTTATATCCGGACTCGATCGTCTCGGTCCATGAAACCATTCCCCAACCTGCCACGTGCTAGCTATGGTATGTTCTCTGGGGTCTCCGCCGCTTTCACCGCCAGTGCAGCCTCGATACGCTCTTTCTGGATCGAACAGCCGAGTGCATACGGCTTCAGGAGTGTACCAGTGGTCGCGTAGTTGTTGGCAAGACACCCACCGCTGCAGTAGAAACGTGCCCAGCAACTGCCACACTCCTCTTTGGCAAACAAAAAATTGGCGTGGGCGAACTCTGTCACCAGTTCAGGGCGGTCCAGGACCGGGCTCACGAGGACATTGCCCATCCTGTACTCCTGAACGCCGTCAAACTGATGGCAGGGGAATACGTCCCCATTCGGAGCAACAGCCATGTATTCGACACCAGCCCCACATCCATAGATGCGCTTGCTGAGACATGGTCCTGCTTCGAGATCCAGCTTGAAGTGAAAGAAGTCAAACCCCTTACCTGAGCCCAGTTCACTCAGAAAGTACGCGATGAGTTCCTCATACTGGGCACGAATTGCCGGCAGGTCACTTGTCTGAAGGGCAAGAGCCGAGTCTGCGGAAAGCACGACAGGCTCCATCGAGATATACTTGAACCCCAGGCTATGAAGTTCTCGAACGCTCTCGGCAAATGCCAAGGTGTTGCGCGCATACGTTCCCCGCACAAAGTAGCCACCTTCATCGCGCGTTCGCGTGAAGCGCCGTATCCGTTCAATGATGGTGTCAAACGTACCGCGCCCGTTCTTGAAGACACGGTTAGCATCGTTGGCCTTCCGACCGCCGTCCAGGCTGAGGACAACAGACACATCATTCGCCTCGAGCACCGGAAACATGTCGTCCCGGAGCAACGAACCGTTGGTCGTCAGCGTGAACCGCCATTTCTTCAGAGGATATACTGACCGCGCGTACGCCATTGTGTCAACGACAACGTCCCAATTCATGAGCGGTTCACCACCGAAGAAGTCGACCTCAACGTTGTGGTGGACACCACTCTCGTGCACAAGAAAATCGATTCCTGCGCGGGCAACTTCCCGTGTCATCAACGTTGTATCGCCATGGTAGTCACCCCCATGAGCGAAACAATACACGCATGAAAAGTTACACTCATGTGCGACGTTGAGGCACAGCGACTTCAGCGTCAACACCGATCCGTCCTCTGTGGGCTGTGTTGTCTGCGTGAACAGACACCCTGCAGCGACAAGCTGCTCGAGCTCACCTTCGATTTCAGTGATTGTTTGCGCGTCCAGACCTGTCAAGCGTTGGACCGACTCGCCCTCCGCCGAAGAGTCTGCGAGAACCACCTGAAGATAATTGTACACTCGCTCGTCAAGTGAGAAGATCGACCCTGAGGGAACGTCCAGGAGCACAAAAAAACCGCCTCTCTCGAAGAGATGGATCGAGGCGGGTAAAATACGCGAGAGCGCCACGAACTACCAGATAAACCGCTCGGGTTTCTTCCTGGTTTCGCAGACCTGATTGCCTACGGTCGAGGACGTCTTGCAAGCGGACTTGCAGGGAGTCTGGCACTCACGACAGGCCTTCGCAAGGTTGTCGTCGACGTCAATGGTCTTTGTTGCTACCACCTTGATGAACTTCACAGTGTTGCTCCCTTCTCAAAACGAGATTTTGTCCCCATAATATCCACGATAAGCAGCGATAAGTCAAGGGGTTCAGCATGAAAACCATCTATCTTGTACGTCACGCCGAGACAACTTGGAATCTGGAAGGCAAAGTGCAGGGCAGTCGTGACACGCCGTTATCCCTCGACGGCCTCGCCCAGACAGCGAAGACTGTGGCATTTCTCTCAGCCCTTCGATTCGATACAATTTTCACGAGTCCACTGACTCGGGCTCGTGCGATCGCAGAACCTGTGGGCATCAACCTGGGTGTCTCACCCATCGTTATGCCCGAGCTGCGGGAGATCGAGTTCGGAGGCTGGGAAGGACATACGTGGAACGAAATAGAAACCATGTACCCGGCAACGCTGGCAGCATGGGAACTCAAGTCGCTGGAAGCCCGGCCAGATGGCGGCGAATCCCTGACTGACGTGGGTTGCCGCGCCGAAAAGGTGCGTTCGATGATCGAATCCAGTTCCGGAGAACTAGTACTCGTCGTCGCCCACGGAGGTCTCAACCGTGTCCTCATGTCCGTTCTGCTGGACCTTCCCATCAGCAGCTACAACAACTTTACCCAACCAAACGCCTGCATTTCGATCTTCGAGGCCGAGACCAGCAAGTGGCAAGCCAGAGTCATTGACTCGACCTGCCACCTCGTCTAGCTCGATTCCCTCGGAATCTTTCTAG
>Ga0209748_1001644_pt1 | contig 10990 bp, 14 predicted proteins | sample BarGraIncu00421A_FD_185490 | JGI IMG/M metagenome (GOLD analysis project Ga0209748, IMG submission 185490) | Arctic peat soil microbial communities from Barrow, Alaska - Barrow Graham LP Incubations 004-21A (SPAdes) (version 2) | ecosystem: Environmental > Terrestrial > Soil > Wetlands > Peat... | reverse complement strand
TAAATGAACTCCTGCCGAATGTGTTTATCTTCTCATTAGCCATGCAGCTGGGATTCATCCACCCATTAGCCATGCAGCTGGGATTCATCCACCCATTAGAATCCGCTCCTCATGCGAAGTCGGCCTGGAGGCTTGCGGTAATGGTTATAGCAGACACTAGCAGATAGCCATGTTTTCCTGTCGCGCTATATCCAAATCCTTTTCTTCTTGGTTTCCGTTCTCCTAATGCTCAAGTTTACAGGATGACGAATATTTGAACCAATTCAAAATATGGTTTCGCTGGAACAATAAGAACTCCTACAGCATTGCCGCTCTCCTGCCCCTCATAAATGCAGATCTGGCCCACAAGCCTATGCCTGGAATCATGCTCTACAGCTTTGCCACAGCCCAGGCGAAGGAGATCTACGGCGAAGTTTCACGAGCCAGGGCGGCGAAGGTGGAGGCGATTTACATCGCCGGCGGCCCGCATCCCTCTGCTATGCCTGAGGAGGTCCTTGATCACTTCGACTTCGTGGTGATCGGCGAGGGCGAGGAGACGCTGCCGGAATTGATAGAGGCAATAGAAAACGGCCGGGACCAGGGCCAGGTTTTGGGCATTGCCTACAAATGCAACGGCGTTGTCCGGTTCACGGAAAAGAGGCCTCCGGTAGATCTGGACACCTATCCGCCCTTCGCCAAGATCCTGGCGCCCATTGAGATCTCTCGCGGCTGCCCGTGGGGGTGCGCTTACTGCCAGACGCCGCGCCTTTTTGGTTCTTGCATGCGCCACCGATCGATCCCGACCATCGCACAATTTGCCCGCCGCCACAAGGATATTCGCTTCACATCCCCCAATTCCCTGGCCTATGGCTCAGATGGACGTACTCCCCGTCTGGAAAAGGTTGAGGCGCTGCTCACGTCACTGGCTGAGCAGAAGAAGCCCATCTACTTCGGCACGTTTCCCTCCGAGGTCAGGCCCGAGTTCGTCTCCAGAGAGGCCTTAGCGCTCATAACCAAATACTGCGCCAACAAAAGCATCAGCCTCGGAGGCCAGTCAGGCAGCCCGGCGGTTCTTTGCAGCATCGGCCGGGGCCATAGTCGGTGTGAGGTCGAGGAGGCATGCGAGCTGGCCCTGGAGCACGGTCTTACTCCGCAGGTGGATCTGATCTTCGGCCTGCCCATGGAGACCGCAGAGGATCAGCAAATGACTCTGGAACTGGTCAGATGGATCGAGGGAAAAGGCGGAAAAGTGAGGGCGCATCGCTTCATGCCCCTGCCCGGAACGCCCCTGGCGGGAACACGTCCCGCGCCACTGTCTGGAGAGGCAGAGGCAATCCTGGGCCGCCTGGCCCTGAAAGGCCGTCTGACTGGCACCTGGGGCCGCTAGAGGTAGAACTGCCGGAAGGGCTTGCGGTATTCGTCTTGCAGCTCGTATTTTATTATCATCTGATCGGGCATGACTTGAATCTCTTTCACCGATTGAGAAAATAGGTACCATATGAATCCCCGATCGGGAAGTCTGTATCTGTCCGGCAAAGAGCTGGTGAACTCGCTTGTACCCAGTATGTAAGTGCGCAGCATCTCGCTTCCCGAGGCAAAGAGGAAAGGAAAGCTGACTTTTTCGATCTCTTGCTGGCAGGACTTCGTCAGTCGTAGACGCTGCGCCAGGAACTCCAGGTATTCTTCTTTATTTATCACCATTTCACATATCTCGCTCAATTAAAAATCACCCTCGATGGACTGGCTGGGGGATGAGATAAAAGTAATCGTCAGATGATTTTAGGAGATAAGTAACAGGCAGGTTTGTTATTATCTCCCTGAAAATATTTTCCAATGAAACTGATTTTTCATTCTCCAGAGTTCTGTGCGCGAATGGTAGAACGTTCCGCCAAAAAAGAAAAATGAGACGCTAGAGCTGGCCATAGCTCGCATTCGCGCCTTCCCTTGCCCGGTTTGAGCCTAAACCATCAGCCCGATCTTCTCCTTTTCGCTTGCCTGGGCCGATCTTTCCGGGTCAGTGGTCTTGCAACCGTAAACTACATGGCACCCTTGAGTGCTCTCTCGGAAAAGCGAGAGTTCAGGCGTCTTGATCCTCAGATCGATCCCCAAATCGTTGATCTGTTCTATCAAGCCTGTGAAGGCTTCAACTTCCTTTTCCAGAACCTGAGCCCGAGTCATGTAGATGCTTTGTTCCGATACAACCGTGAGGTCGTCCGGCCCTCTGAAGACCAGCCTGTTCTTGCCGTCACGAATGAATGCTCTATGGAGATCTCTGTCATGGGCAAGTACCATTCCCGGGATAATGACTCTCTCTTTGACATTATCAAGTGCAAGGTTCTCAAAATCCTCAATAGTTATCAGATTGCCGATCTCCTTTTTTACAGCCACGACATTCACTTCGTCTCCAAGTTCTTTGAATATCGATGACAGTAAGGGATAGGCTATGGAGCTGGTGACGATGGTGGCGCTCCTCTCAATAGCCGGAAGCTTCTTCAGCTCTTCCTTGTGATGGGCGAGGGCAAAAGGCGCTCCCGTGTGAGGGTCCCAGAGTGGGGTGCCAATGACCCTCATATCATACCTTTCATTGATTGTTGTAGCAATTCTGCATATCTCCTCCACAGAATAGGGTCTTATATTCGGCATAATTGGCTCATTGCCGAAGATGAGTCCCTGCTCACGGTTATTTGCGAAAGACATCAGCATGAGGCCCTTGGCACCCATATCCGTTAAGTCCTGACAGGTCCTCTCCAGCTCAAGGCCATCGTTTACACCCGGTATGAGGACGATCATAGCATAAAGGTTACACATCTCGCAGAAGGTCCGGAGATTAGATAGTACTGCCTCGGGATGCTTATCGTTAACGTACTTTCGGCGAAGCTCTGGATTGGTGGAGAAAATCGAGAAGCTAATCCTTTGCACGCCTGCATTGATTAAAGGCTCCGCTTCGCCGCCTTTTGTAAAACCTTTTCCGCTGGTGTAATCCAGGAAGATGGGCACTTTGCCGTTGCTTAGTGTTTTAATTAATTTAAGAAGATCCGGGTAGAAGCTTATGTCGCCGTTTCCTTCTATTGTGATCGTATCCGGCACCAGAGATGCGCTCTTTTGAGCCGCTTCGAATATCAATTGATCCAGCGGCTTGAAACCCGGCTCAATTTCTAGTATCGCCCTCGAGCAGTAATCACAGCCTTTTTTATAGGGTTGGCATCGCCTGCATCCCAGGGGCTCTACTCTCTTCACGCCTTTGAAATAGCAGAAACTGCAATAACCTCCGCAATCCAGCCCGGGTCTTCCTCCAACATCCACCGTCACGTGCATAGTTACTGATGTAATGTTAGAGTAATTAAATCTTATGTAAAATAGTGTAATAGATTTCTGAGTGAGAGAAAACCCACCGTTCGATTACGATTTTATCGGCCCAGGATGGTGGGGCGGCGCATCATCAAGATCAGGCTCTAGCCCAGGTTTGTCGGAGCATACATTGAACAGCTTTTTTGCCAGTCTTAACTCTGCCAGGCTCATCTGCCCTGGAGCCGTGCTCTTCGCGACAAAGCCGTAGGTCAGTACGGAACCATAGAGAGGAGCTACTGCCCGTAGATGACGGCCTATGTTTCCCATGGCGATCATGCACAAAGGCATGTCTGCATCCAGCAAGAGTCCTAGAATCCTCAAATTATCCCTGAGGTTCTTGGGTGTCACGGCAATCTTGGCATAAATCGCGCCCGTCTTCTTCATATTCTCAAGGATAATCGTCATCTCATCCTCATCCGGCATACCCAGGAAGTCGTGATAGGATACTATGACGGGTTTATTCACTCTTGCTATGAACTCGTCTCTCAGCTCAGCCGATAGCTCGATGTCCACGAAGTCGGCAAAGGGCGCGGCCTGTAGGAGAAGCTCGATCCGTTCCCTTTCGCTGCCCTGGAACATTCCTCCTTCTGTCTTGAGGCGGTTGGTGGCGATGATGGGTTTTGTTGTGGCCAGGCGAACGGCTTTCATGGCCTGAATGGGCTCATTTACCAGATCCAGCCGCAACTCGATCATGTCTGCCTCACTTGCGGCTTTTACGCCCTCTGCGCCTTCCATTCCCAGGACGGCAACAATACGTGACTGCCTGATCATGCTACCGTTCATTTCTCTACAATGCTCTCTTCAATCTTCATGCCGAAGTGGCGGGCAGTCTCTTCCAGATGTACGAGAACCTCGTCCCCGGCCTTGAGTTCTGTCACAGGCCGCGGAATTCCGTCCGCGCCAACCAGCTTTATGGTCTCGGCGTTTTGCAGGAGTGTGCTTATCCTCTCACCTTTGGCCTCGGCCTCGATGAGTATCATTGGCCTCTTCTCGATCTTGGACCGTCCTACGATAGCACTCCTGGCCAGGCCGTCCTTGCTCACTATGGTTACTTCATCTCCTGATTTCAGCTCCGAGAGGTATCGAGTCTTCTCTCCCACACGGATGTAGGCGTGTACCGCACCGGCGTTCACCCGGAAGGGCCGCGCTGCTACATAGGGACTGTCCTCCGATTCGCTATGAACAAGGAAGAAGCCCTTCGCTTGTGAGCCGATGAGCATTCCTTCTCCTGGTGTCATCATGCTGGCTGTATCCACGCAGACCCGGTCTCCCATGCCCACTGGTTTGACAGATGTCACAAAGGCCGAAATAAGCTCCAGACGGCCCTTTTCGGACTGCTCGACAGCGTTCATAACCCTCTTGATCTCAGAAATGTCGAGGCTATCCAGCAGCACGCCATCAGCGCCTTTCTCCAGAGTGGCCAGGGCCAGCTTTGCCTCTTCGGCTGTCTTGACGCCGCTGATGATCTTGACTCGTACGCCCTGCAGCCCTGCAATCATGTTCTCTAAAGGAATGACCTTCCAGTCAGTGCCGATCACCAGAAGATAGTCCACGTTCTTACCCATCTCTACCGCGAACTCTTCGTATCTCTTATTGGCAATAACCACGTAAGCAGCCTTTACTCCGGTGGTGGTCTTTGACAGGGCACTGTCAATAGAGCTGCTCTGGTCTTTAGGAAGAGGGACCGTTCCGTCTCCTTCTCCACCCTTGCCGATGACCAGAATGTCCTCTTTTCCTCTATCTGCTCCAAAGCACGCCACCTTAATTTTTCCGAGCTCTCGCACGCGATCGATATTCTCATTATCCACGAGAACGCAGTCGAAGCCCGACTCGAGCGCGGTGGTGATCCGGGGTTTAATCTCCTCCCACGAACCGCTGGCTATGAGCCACTTCTCTTTCATATGCTACACCATAACATACCATTACTAATCTCTTTTGCAGAACGAAAGAAGCTTGTATCACTCTGGCCTTCAGGGCAACATGCGCAATTTCGTCATAGTTGGTCACAAGGCTACTACCAATCCCAATTTCTCCTTAGAAGACATCCCCGGCACCTCCGGCCGCCTGGACATCCTCTGCCGCAGCGTTACTGCCGCCTTCGTCATCTCCCACGGCATCCGAAAGGACGTGTGCGTCTATCTGGTTCTGCTTGGTGGCGATGTTGCAAAGACGATCCGGCTTCAGGGCGAGACGTTGCGCCACCTCAATCCGGATGAGCGCACCACTGCGGCTCTGCTCAAGAAGGCCCTGGCCGTTCCGGCGACGTTGGAGTGGGCTATGTCTACTTCCGGTATATTCGTGCGCACGGGCGGGCTCGCACAGGTGCTTGACGATTTGAAGGCTGCGAGATTGATCTACCTCCGGGAAGATGGTGCAGACATTCGCGATCTTGTCCCCGGCGCTCTCGCCAGAGACGCTGCCTTTATACTGGGAGACCATACAGGCATGGCTCCAGAGGAGGAGACGATGATATCCGGGGCCGGGGCTGAGGTCGTTTCACTGGGGCCGACCAGCTTGCACGCCGATCACTGCATAGTGCTCATAAACTGGTTTTTGGATATTCATGCATAATAGACCAAAAAAGTTGGAATGGCTCGATTCTATGCACAGGGCAGCCAATCAACGCTGATAGCCCCACAGGTTGAATTGCCCCAGAGCTGGATGAACTTCTCAATGGAGAAGACGCTGGGGAGGTCTTCAACGCCGCGGCCGTATTCGGCATGGCGCCCCTTCAACTGTGCATCGGCCATGGGGTTGCGCGAGACCCATCCGATGTGGGCAACGGCGATTACGTTGCTGTTCAAATTGGCCTCAAGCCCTCATGTGATGATCTTAGCTGAATAGATGGATTACAGTATAACTTAATCCATTAAGTTTTGCTATGGAAAATATTATAAAATTAAAAAAGTTGTGGTGTTAGGCTTGCCTCGTCTATGTTCGCAATCTCATGCATCCCAGTGCCATGAGGGCTGGCAGAAATAAGCTGGCCATGCGATTCGTTTTTATGCAAAGTTCTTGATCAGGAATTCTTTTTATATAATGTGAATGCAATTAGCATATCGGTGAGAATAATTATGGAAATAGATAAAGATGCTCGTACCTGGGCAACCGTCTGTCACCTCAGTGCTCTTATCATGCTCGTGGGCGTCCCTTTGGGCAACATTCTAGGCCCTCTGGTGGTATGGTTGGCAAAGAGACAGACGAATGAGTTTGTAGATGATCAGGGGAAGGAAGCGCTCAATTTCCAAATAACATTTGCCCTCTGCGAGATCGTCCTATTCATCCTGATCTTTCTTCTGGTCTTCGGTGCGCCGCTTCACTATCAACCTTTTTCCATCCTTCCGGTCAGCTTCTTTCCGGCCATGCTAATCATGATGGCCCTGTTCATTCTGAATATCGGTCTGGTCATAATGGCCGCCATCAGGTCTAATGAAGGTATTTCATATCGGTATCCATTCACCTTGAGGATCGTCAAGTAGATGGACACATCGATAAAAGAAGTTCTTCGAAGAGGCTAAAGATTTCTTCGTCGATCTTCTTACAACGTCGAGAGTCCATATTTTGGAGCCTGCCGGTCGCCCATTCGCACCTAACCCTCGGAAATCTGATTGGAACCCACCAGGTTCGGACTCATGCGATTCATTTTCAATTTTCTACAAACTATTCTTTCTGAATTATTCACATCTTCATCTTTGCTGAGTTAGAGCGCAATCAGGAGCTACGCATCTGTTTCGATCTCTCGATGATCTCCTCAATCCCATCAAAATATCCCGGCTGGCGCATCTCATCCAATTCCTCTGAGGTGAAGAATTCCTGCCATTTCTTGTATGTCACAATCGAGACGGACCGCCCATTTCTAATGGCGTTCTCCACATTCACTGATCCGTCGTCCGTGAGGCGCTTCACTGAAGAGTAAACCTTTCCATGCCTTCGAGCTTACAAAAGATGGGGTGGCTTTCTGCAGAGAACTGCAGGAAGGAGTTTTAGCTTTTACAGGTATCTTCGAGCCTTTGCTGGGGATGGCATGTGACTTCGACTGCCACTCCCGCATAAGGCGGATATCGGATGTGGCTGAAGCAAGGGAGGAATGCCGTTTATCTCTGCAATTCTTTGCTCTTCGCGCAGTCGTCATGCGAGCTCTAATAAACAATGAGCTTGATCGCATAGAAAAAGAAGAGTCATTATGAGTGAAGAGAATTTTGAGAATCCCAAAGACGACATCCTGGAGACGGCCAGGAGTATCGTCCGCCTGGGTCCCATCTGCGACAACTGCCTGGGCCGCCAGTTTGCCATGCTCTCCACAGGCCTCACCAATGCAGAGAGAGGGCGGTCCCTCAAGACCGTGCTGGCCATGCAGGCCTCCGCTAGTGAGGACGACAAGGCTATGCAGGAAGAGCTGGCACCTTCTTTCCGGTCGGCCCGGCTCAAGTTGGGTCGCAAGGACGAGGAGGACGCCCGATGCACCGTCTGCCTGGGGGAGATGGCGCCCCAAAAGCTTGATGATTGGGCTGAGAAGGGGGCCGCTGCCCTGCAGGGCCGGGAGATTGAAACCCTGGTCGTAGGGACAAAAGTGTCCGGCCTTCTGGCCGAGAACGAGGAGCTTCTCCTCGCGGACGGAGGCTCCACTCATGCAGAGCCCTTCAAGTCCGAGCTCAATCGCGAAGTGGGGAAAAGGCTCTCATTGAAGACGGGAAAGCAGGTCGATTTGAAGAGCCCGGATGTTGTCGTTCACCTGGTTCTGGAGAAGGGCGAGGTGGAGCTGCAGGTCGCATCGCTATACCTTCGCGGCCGCTACAGGAAGCTTGTGCGCGGCATTCCTCAGACCAGATGGCCCTGCCGCGAGTGTCACGGAAGCGGCTGCCCGCGTTGCAGCGGTACCGGCCGCATGTACCAGGAGTCTGTTGACGAGCTGATCCGGCCTGCCGTGATGGAAGCGGCACTGGCAGAGGATACAGTCTTCCACGGTGCGGGCCGCGAGGATATCGATGCCCGCATGATCGGAACAGGCAGGCCTTTCATTGTTGAGGCTGTACGGCCGCATGTAAGGACAATCGACCTCGATAAGCTGCAAGAGGAGATCAATCGCAGCGCTTCGGGAAAGGTGGAAGTACTGGATCTATGCAGGGCGAAATCCGCTATGGTGGAGCGGCTCAAAGAAGCAACCTTCCAGAAGACCTACTCTGCTCTGGTGAAGCTTGGAGCGGAGGTTTCAGAAGAAAAGCTTAAATCAGTCCTAACTGGATTGGTAGGACCGATCGATCAGCGTACGCCAACTCGCGTGTCCCACCGAAGAGCAGATAAGCTCAGAGTGAGGAAAGTTCACAGCGCGGATCTAATTGAGGTCACGGGCAATTTGGCCCGCATAAATATCAGAGGCGACAGCGGTCTCTATATCAAGGAGCTGATCTCCGGTGACGGAGGCAGAACCCGCCCTAACCTCGCGGATGCCCTTAGAGTCGACGCGATCGTCGAAGAGCTAGATGTAATAGATGTAGGTGGAGAATCAGATGGCACATCATCACGGAATGCGGAAGAAGTCAAGAGACAAGCTGAGCAAGACTGTCAGGGGTAGAGGAATATCCCCCGTAGTCAGGGCGATTCAAGAGTTCGAGACCGGGGCAAAGGTTCACGTGCTCATCGATCCCAGCATACACAAGGGCATGCCTCATCCCAGGTTCCACGGAAAGACGGCTGAGGTTATAGGAAAGAGGGGCAGAGCCTTCGTCCTAAAGGTCACCGATGGCGACGCCACCAAGACCTTGATCACGTTACCTGAACATCTTATGGCGCAAAAGTAGATGATTGTCAAAAGCGTGTTGCAGGAGGATCTCCTGACCCTGGCAGAGGTTAAGGAGCTCCTTGACCAGATCCGGCTAAAGAGGGCCGATGAAGAAGAACTCGGGTACGAGTTGCGCCGGGCCATAAGGCACGCGGATCTCTTCGCTAAGGGTACGGCTGAAGAGAGTCAGGCAATGGTAGCTGAGCTCATGAAGCTTGAAAAGATGAACAAGCAAATTGCCGTTAAGATCGCCGACGTTCGGCCTGCCTCAAAAGATGAGCTGAGGGCGATTTATGCTAAGGAAAGGTTCACTTTAAGCGAAGAAGAGCTCAACAGCATTCTAGAGATCGTATTCAGGGGGTAAGGCATATGCCTGAGGGGAGACCGCCGAAGAGAGAAGAGGTAGCTAGGGTTCTCGATTACCTCCCCTATGGACGTACTCCTGACACCAGAAGCTACCAGAAGCAACCTCTTGTGCAGGCCGTGGGCGAGACGAATTTCGTGCTCATGGAGATGACACCCAAAGAGGGAGTAGTTCCAGTAGCAGGAACCAGGGTCTACATTGGAAGCGGCAGCCGAGATGTAATAGACCACGTCAACCGCAGGATCGAGTATATTGAACTCTCCAATAGCGCCAAGCTGGAGCTGCCCTTTGAAATCCAAATCATAGTCCTGGAAGATGAGCCCAGGTTCCTTCGTTACTTCAATGAAGCCGGGCCCATCACCACGCGCATGCACGCTCTGGAGTTGCTGCCGGGCATTGGCAAGAAGCTGATGTGGGCGGTGCTCACTGAGCGCAAGAAGGGGCCCTTCAAAAGCTTTGTAGAACTGATGGAGAGGGTGAAAGGGCTGCATAACCCCGAGAAACTCATCACCAAGCGCGTCGAGGACGAGCTGATGGATGATCGGATCAAGTATCGGGTCTTTACCACTATGCCCCGCGTAAGATGAGACTGGGGCAGCATTTTCTAAATGATCGCTCGGTAATAGAACGCATAGTGAGCTTTGCCGAGATTAAAAGGGAAGACCGGGTGCTGGAGATCGGGCCTGGCACAGGCATTCTCACCAAAGCTTTGGCGGCGCGCGCAGGGAGTGTCTATGCAGTGGAGGTCGATCCCGATCTGGCGGCGCAGCTTCTAGGTTGTGCCCCCAATGTTCAGGTGATAAATGCCGACGCCCTGACAGTTATCCTTCCTGACTACAATAAGATCGTCTCCAACCTTCCTTATCAGATATCTTCCAAGATATCTTATCGCTTGCTTTCCCGGCCTTTTGAGCTGGCGATCTTGATGTTCCAAAAGGAGTTTGCCGAGCGCATGATGGCGCTCCCCTGCAGCAAAGATTATGGCCGGCTGGCGATGATCGCGGGCTTTTTCTGCCAAATCGAGATACTGGAGGGCGTTCCAAGAACTGCCTTCCGACCGGTGCCCGAGGTCGACTCATTGATAGTTCGGCTGCGTCCCAGGGCAGAGCGGCCCGAAGTCGATCCCGGAGTCTTTATGAGGCTGGTCGATACGCTCTTTCGAAATCGACGCAAAAAGGTGAAGAAAGGTCTGGCGGCCTTTGGAGTAGACCGGGAGATCATGGCGGTGCTGGATGCCGCACAGCTGGACAGAAGGCCGGAGGATCTGGCGCCGGATGAGGTGGCAGGTATCGCAAGAGTCATCAGCAATCGCAAGAAAGATGACCTGTAATCCCCGTCTTCCGTCTTTTCGTCTTAAAAGCCTGAAGCGATTCTGAAAGCCTGAAGCGATAAATCAGGGGCCAAGAAAGTTCAATGTCCGATCCCAAAACCCGTAAGAACATAATGCTGCTAGGATTCGTCAGCCTGCTGAACGATATCAGCAGCGAGATCATTCAGCCTATTCTACCTATATTTATCAC
>Ga0209748_1001639_pt1 | contig 11010 bp, 8 predicted proteins | sample BarGraIncu00421A_FD_185490 | JGI IMG/M metagenome (GOLD analysis project Ga0209748, IMG submission 185490) | Arctic peat soil microbial communities from Barrow, Alaska - Barrow Graham LP Incubations 004-21A (SPAdes) (version 2) | ecosystem: Environmental > Terrestrial > Soil > Wetlands > Peat... | reverse complement strand
GTAGAAGAGGATCGAGGCACCGAACAGGGCCACGTTGCGCCACGTCGCGTTGCGCGAGACGAAGTAGAGCGCGAGGAACGCCGGCAGGAAGAGGAAGAGGAACTCGATGCTGGAGAACGTCACCGGATCGGCCTCTTTCGCCGAAGCGCGGTCGGCATCGACATCACCCGGACCGGACGGCCCAGGAACAGCACGTCGGTTATCCCGTGGTCCGCGATGAAGGCGGCGACGTCGAAGGGCTTGCCCGTCTCGGGCTGGTAGTCCCTGAGATCGACCTTGTAGGTAGTGCCGAAGTGGGACGCGACGAGGTCGTCCATGCTGTTCGAGAAGGAATCCGCGAACAGCAAGAGGTTGCCGGCGCCGGTGCGACCGGTGCGGTACTCCATCAGCGCATAGTCCTGGCCGTTGTAGATCGCGTAGTGGTTCAGGAACAGCGCGTTGGAGGCCTTCGCGAAGGGATCGGCCGGCGCGATCAGAGTGTCGTCGAGCCGGCCGTCGAGGTACGCGTGCACGGCAGGATCACGCGTCGTCAGGACGCGGAACGGTTCCGAGATCGGCAGATAGGCGGCCCTGCGGGAATTCGCGCCGCGGAAGTCGATGCCCGGAACGGTGCGCTCCCCGAACGGCAGGCGCGCGGACCCGATGCGCGGATTGCCGCGCGAGAGCAGCTGCATCACGTCGAGGTACCCCTGGTAGGCCCCCGGCGGCACCCAGTGGTGGTCGGTGCGGAAGAACACGTCGCTCCAGTCGGCGACCGCAAGGGAGCCCGCGGCCGATCCCGGCTGGACGTCACGAGCGAACGAGACCCACGCCTCGGCGGCCGGGTCCCGGTAGCCCGCCTGCTTCGCCCGATCGGTCATGGTCCACGAGGTCACGCCGTAGTAGGCGAAGTTGACGCCCGGGAAGGAGCGGACCAGCGAGCCCGCGTCTGCCGCGTTCACCTTCTCGAGCTGCAACTGCGCGTCACTGCCGAGCGTGAGGTAGACGAGCGAGTCCTCGGCCTTGTCGAGGAACACCTCGCTGCTGTCAACGCCGACCGGCACCACCGACTGGTCCGGGAGCACCGTCGCGTAGAACCATCGGTTCGCACCCGTGATCAGATCGGAGTAGCTGAGCATCAGCCGGTCGAACCCTATCAGGCGGTTTCGGAGGAAGGTCTTCGCGCGCGCCTGGTAGTAGCCCGCCACCACCCGCCCGAGTCGCGACGTGGGGTCGATCGACTTGAGGAACGCGGGCGCCCCCGCCGGGCTGACCGCGGTGAGACCGAACTGGATGTGCTTGTAGGAGGCACCCTGCGGCGCAGCCCATGCGTATCCGGCGAGCACCACCGCGACGACGGCGGCGGTCAGCAGGAGGAGGAGTCTGTCGCGCATCGCGGTGTGGATCCGATCCGTCCGTGTCCGACTGGAACGCTGCGCATGATACCACCGCCGCTCGAGGACCCGCCGTGGCCCTAAGCATCGGTATGGTGTCGCTCGAAGGGGGTTCACGGGGCCCTGATGCTAGAATCGAGCTCTCCGTGATAGGGGTGGGATGAAGAAGCTCTCCTGGTCGAAGAAGATGGCCTTGTGGGCGGGTTCGGCGCTGGGCGCCGTGCTCGCTCTGTTGGCGTTCATGGGTGTCGCCTGGGTCTGGACCGAGTACCGCTGGTACGACAGCGTCGGGCGGCAGAGCGTGTTCTGGACCGGCACACTCTCGCAGGCCGCTGTCTGGTCGGTCTGCGCGGCCGCGGGTTTCGCGGTCCTGTACTTCAGCGCACGCGCCGCCTGGCTCGTCGTGAGCGAGAAACGGCGCTTCCCGAAGGTGACGGTCATCGCCTGCCTGATCCTCGCGGGGGCCCTTGCGTGGACCATGTCCCAGCAGTGGATGGTCTTCCGCCTGGCGGTCGCGCAGTCGCCGTTCGGGGTCACCGACCTGCAGTTCGGACGCGATGTGGGCTTCTTCGTCTTCACTCTGCCGGCGTTCGAACTGCTGTACCGCTGGCTCAACGGGCTCACGATCGTCGCCCTGGTGACGGTCTTCGGGATCACGGCGTCGAGCCGGCTCGAGATGGCCGGTACCATCCCCGTCCGCTGGTGGCAGCTCAAGAGGATCGTCTCAGTGCTCGTTGGCTTCCTCATGCTCGCCGTGTCGCTCAACTTCTGGATCGCGGTGTGGCGGATCTCCTACTCCCCCGCCGGGCAGATCTTCGGGGCTTCCTACTCTGACATCACCGCGGCACTGCCCGCGAACTGGATCATGCTCGCGCTCTCCCTGATTCTCGCGGTGGTGCTGTTCGCGACGGCGGCCACACGCAAGTGGAAGACGTTGCTGTGGTCGTTCGTCGGCTGGTCGGTCGCCGGGATCCTGCTCGTCGGCGTGTGGCCGACCCTCGTCCAGAACTACGTCGCCACCCCCAACGAGGCCACGCTCGAGCAGCCATACCGCGCCCGCAACATCGCCATGACGCGCGACGCCTTCGACCTGACCGGCGTCGAGGGCATCCAGTACCCCGCGCTCGAGTCGATCTCCGCGTCCGCATCGGCCAACGCCGAACGCCTTCTGTCCGACGCCGCCGTATGGACGCCCGACTCGGTCAGCCAGGCGTTCAACCAGCTGCAGACCATCCGGCCCTACTACAAGCTGTCCGCGGTGGACTTCGACCGCTACTCGGTCGACGGGGAGCCCCGTCAGGTGCTCGTCGCGGCGCGCCAGATCGACCCGACGGGTCTTCCCGCCAACGCACGCACCTGGGTCAACACGCACCTCGTCTACACGCACGGCTACGGCGTCGCGATCAGCTCGACGAGCCAGACCACAGACCGGGGCTTCCCGACCTTCCTCGTAGGGGACGTGCCGTCGGCCGTGGCCACGAGTGTCGCCGCAGGTTCGCCCGGCCTCGTCGCCTCCGAGCCCCGCATCTACTACGGCCCGGACATGACCGGCTACGGCATCGTGAACACGCGTATCGACGAGTTCGACTACCCTCAGCAGGGTGAGAAGAACGCGACGACGCGCTACACCGCGCCCGGCGCGAGGGTCGGCCAGTGGGTGGCTCGTCTCGCCTGGGCGACCCGTCTCCAGTCGGACCAGTTCATCTTCTCGGGGTACCTGACGCCTGACAGCCGCGTCCTGCTGTACCGGGGCATCACCGAGCGTGCCACCAAGCTCGCCCCTTGGCTGTCCTACGACGCGAACCCGTATCCGGCCATCGTCGACGGCAGGGTGTTGTGGATCCTCGATGCGTACACGTCGAGCGACCACTACCCCAACTCCCAGCCGTTGCGGGACGGCACCAACTACCTGAGGAACTCGGTGAAGGTCACCGTCGATGCCTACACCGGCGACGTCACGTTCTACGCGAACGGGAACGACCCGATCCGCGACGCCTGGGGCGCCATCTTCCCGGGTCTGATCACTCCTGCGAGCAAGATGCCCGCTTCGCTGGCCGCCCACATCCGGGCACCGCAGCGGCTCTTCTCCGCGCAGGCCGAGGTCTATCGCACATACCACATGACCGGCCCGACGGTGTTCTACAACCGCGAGGACCTCTGGCAGATCCCGAAGGATGCCAAGGGCAACGCGGTCAAACCGTCGTACCTGATGCTGGACCTTCCCGACGCGACCGGCGCCGGCACCGGCAAGGCGATGTACCTGCTGCAGCCGTACTCGCTCCCCAACCGCGACAACCTCGTGGGGTGGATGGCGACGGCGTGCGACCCGGGCACCTACGGCAAGCGGACCGTCTACCTGCTTCCGAAGGCGCGGGTCATCCTCGGCCAGCAGCAGGTCGGCGCCCGCATCAACCAGGATCCGAAGATCTCGCAGCAACTCACGCTGTGGAACCAGCCCGGCGTCTCGGTGGTGTTCGGCCGCATGATCGTCGAGCCGGTGGAGGGCACCGTGGCCTACATACAGCCGGTGTTCCTGCAGGCCCAGAACAGCGCCATGAGCCAGCTCGTCAGCGTCATCGCCGTCAACGGCGATCGCGTGGAGTTCGACCGCACGCTGGCCGGAGCGCTCGCGAAGGCCTACGGGAGCACGACCACCACGGGAACGGCGGGCGACTGACCGGCCTACCGCCCCGCGTTCAGAGGAAAGGGCCCGGCTCAGCCGGGCCCTTTCTCTTCGCTATCGGGGCACGAACGACGTGACAGCCGTGCGCATCGAATACTGCGACCGGGCACGCACGGTCACACGCACACGATAGCCCGGCGAGCAGACGCCGATGTAGCGCGACAGCCTCGCTACCCCGTCGGTTCCCGAGCGCACGGTCTGCGTGTAGGTCAGCGAGCGGAAGCGCCACGAGAAGGTGACGGGGAGTCCGCTGACGGGCCGTCCCGCGCGGTCCCGGGCGACGGCCCGGGCCGTGATGGTCTCATGCCGCGGAGCCGTGTTCGACATCGAGGCCCGCAGACCGGCGGTGCCGCTTGCGAGCGCGATACTCGGGACGAACCAGGAGCTCGCCGTTGTGGTCGACCCGCTCGAGGTGGTCACGACCTGCACCCACGCCTTGGATCCGGGCCGCAGCCGGTCGACCGTCTTCCAGCTATAGGCCATGCCGCTCGACCCCGTGAAGGCGATCGTGTCGACCGTAGCGCCGGCCGCCGTGGGCCACCGGAAGGTGACGGTCACACCCTCGATCGGCTTGCCCGCCGCGTCGGTGCACACGGCGTAGACGCCGATCCGAGATCCCGGAGCATCGTAGCGGCGCGTTACGGTGAGGGCGATCCGCTTCGGCGGCGCGGAGACTCCATCGCCGTGGGCGATGCCCGCGATGATGTCCGCCAGATCGTTGGCTCCCCGGCTCAACATCTCCTGCGTGACGGCCTGGACGTCGTGCTGCGAGACGTCCGCGTCGGGGGTGGCTTTGAGACCGGCGATCAGGGCCGGGAACCTCGCGCGGGAGAATCGCGCGGCGGCGACGGTCTTGGCACGCACGTCGAGCATCGGCTTCCGCGATGTCGCGGTGACCCAGCCCCTGTTCTGTCCCGGGCGGCGGGTCAACGGGTAAACGGCCAGCTCGTAGGGCAGGTGATAGGCGGTGTAGGACAGCGCGGCGTATGAAGAGTGGAAGGGCTGAAGGATGTCGGAGTAGTCGTGCGACAGGAGCCCGAGGATGCGGCTCGCCTCGGCGCGATCGCCGGCGGCGTAGATGGCCGCAGCCTGAGCGTAGAGATCGGAGACCTCCTGCGGCGCACATCCGAGCGCGAACAGGCCGCGCGCCCTGAACGAGTGAGCGGCCGGGTTGCCTGTCTTGTCGGGGTCGTCGGTGGCCAGAAGGGCGGTCTCGGCGTCGACCCAGGCACCATCGGACCCGGCGAGGCGGATCGCCTCCTGGAGGACCCAATCATGGGTGCCGAAACCGTCGCCGTCGTCGCCACCGTTGCTCCACGCCATGGCGGCAGGTGCGGCAACGATGAACGCGATCAGGAATGCGGTGACGAACAGCGCAAGACGACGCACAGCGGTCGCTCCAACGTCGCAGGCAGGCGCCGCGGCGCGGTGCCCTCCCCACAACAGTATCGGCTCACTGAGGGCCATCCCTGAGGAACCGGTCGGACGGCGGCCGATCAGCGCCGAACGGAGCTGGTCGCGGGGTCTTTCCAGTCCTTGCCGATGACGACCATGACCTGCGTGTCGAAGGCGTACATGCCCGCCGCGGGGATCACGTCGCCGAACCCGAGCGTCTCGCGCGTGAAGTTCGCCTGGGCCTCATAGCCCTTCTGGTAGACGATCAGCGTGCGCCCATAGACATACTGCGTCATGTTGCTCGTCTCCGAGACCGTGAACCCCTTCTTGATCAGGAAGTCCGAGCACTGCTTGCCGAGACCGGAGACACCCGCGCCGTTGCGGACGGTGGTCTTGAAGTCGGCGGGCTTCACGGTGCTCGTCGCGGTCGTTGAGCCCTTCGTCCCCGTGGTCTTGGTGGGATCGAGCGGCTGGCCCTTCTTCATGCGGGCGAGCATCGCGTCGAACTTCACCTGGTCGAGCACGACCCACGAGATACCGTCCATGTACTTGGCGCCGCCCGGAGCGTTCGCCGAGTCGATCTCGGACGACTTCATGCCCTTGAACTGCAGCACGAGGTCGGCCATCTGCGCGGGGGTGAGATCGGTATCGAGGTTCGAGGCGATCGCGTTGATGATCGAGGAGGCCTTGAACATGTTGGACAACGACAGCGCCTGCGACGCGAGCGCCTTGATGAACGCCTGTTGGTTGCGCATGCGTCCGAAGTCGCCGTCGACCAGCGTGTGGCGGGTGCGCACGAACGTCAGCGCGTGGCGGCCGTCGAGCTTCTGGTAGCCCTTCTTGACCGTCGCGTAGGACTTGCCGTATGCCGAGGCCTGCGTGTCGTAGATGTCCTGCGGCACGTCGATCCACACACCACCGATCGCATCGACGACGTCACGGAAGCCGTTGAAGTTGAGGTTGACGAAGTGCGAGATCGGCAGGCCGGTGAGCTCCTTGACGGTCTTGATGACCAGGGTCGGGCCGCCCCAGGCCGCTGCCGCGTTGATCTTCTGGATCCCGTAGCCCGGGATGTTGACCCGCGAGTCGCGCGGGATCGAGATCATCTGGATCTTCTTGCTCTTGGGGTCGATGCGGGCCACCATGAGCGAGTCCGACCGAGCCCTCGTCTCACCCGGACGCGCGTCCGAGCCCATCAGCACCATGTAGAACGGGTCACCCGGAGGCGACGCCTGTCCGTCCTGCAGCAGCTTGGCCAACTCGGGATCCGCGTTCGACACGGCGTTGATCTTGTTGCCGATGCTGCGCACATAGAAGACGCCCGCGACCGCGGTGCCGACCAGCAGCAGGGTCACGACGGTCGCGATGGTGATGGCGAGACGCCTGCGCCTGCGCCTCGTTGCCGCCGGGTTGATGACCTTGTCCGCACGGACGCGGCGACGGTTGGTCTGGCGGATGGTCTCGTCCGACGCGGTCGCCGGGTCGAGACGGCTGATGTCGCGCGGGGCCCGACGGTGTGACGCGGAGGGCTTGCGCCGCTGCGAGCGCTTCGGGCGCGGTGTCTCGTCGTACATGCGTGCCTCTCGGTAGCGTCACGCTCGCTCCCCAACGGGTCGTCGAGCGCTGCGTTGACAGTCGGAAAGTCAGTATACGGCACGTCCGACACAACGGATGACGCGTTACTGAGCCGTAGCCGCGCGGAACGGGAACCGGGCCTGACGAGCGGCTACGGCGCTCCGAGTCGCTGCCCCGCAGCGACCTCACCCGTGACGCGGGCCGGCGCGCCCATGACGATCGAGAGCTGTGGCACGTCCGAGGTGACCACCGAGCCCGCCGCGACGAGCGCATCCGCGCCGATCTCGACGCCGGGGAGGATGACCGCTCCGCCGCCGATACGGGCGCCGCGGCGCACCGTGCACCCTCTGAGGTGCTTGAAGCGTTCCGCGGTCCGTCCCAGGAAGTCGTCGTTGGTGGTGACGACACCGGGGCCGATGAAGCAGTCCTCCTCGATGATCGAGTGCGCCGCCACGAAGGCGCCCGGCTGCACGGCGGTGCGCGCACCGATCTCGGTGTCGTTCTCGATGATCGCTCCCCGCCCGATCACGGCGCCATCGGCGATGCGGCACCGCGCGCCGACCTGCGCGCCGTCCTCCACCTGGCACCCGGCGCCGAGGACGGCGCCGGCCATGAGCACCGTGTGGCTGCCGATCGTGCAGTCATCCCCGATCTCGACGCCCTTCGGCTCAAGCGCGATGCGCTGAGCGCTGTCGACCGCACGCTCGCCGATCATCGCGAAGTCGGCGACGACGCAGCGCGCAGCGATGACCGCGCCGATGCAGACGGTGACGTGGTCGCCGATGAAGCAGCCGTCACCGATCCGCGCCATCGCGCACACGTGGGCGAACGACCCAAGACGCACCGAATCACCGATCGACACGCCCTCGTCGACGATGGAGAACGGCAGGGGCGCGAACGCCGACCCTATCTTGGCTGTGGGATGGACGAGGATGCTCGACACCTAGTCAGCATCCTTGATGGCGAACATGAGCTCGCCGGCGCATGCGAGCTCGTCGCCGACGTGCGCCCGTGCGGTCCCGAACCCGATCGGGCCGCGGAGTTTGGTGATCTCGCACTCGAGGCGGAGCGTCTCACCGGGACGCACCTGGCGCTTGAACCGCACCTTGTCGATGCCCGCGAACAAGGCGATGCGGCCGACGTTCCCCGGAAGCGACAGCAGCGCCACCGCGCCGACCTGCGCGCACGCCTCGACGATCAGGGCGCCGGGCATCACCGCATAGTCCGGGAAGTGACCCGGCACCCAGAACATGTCGGAGGTCACATCGAGGTAGCCGACTGCCGAGACGCCCGGCTCGCACGACTCGATGCGGTCGACGAGCAGGAACGGATCCCGATGCGGGATGATCGCCTTGATCTGATCGCGATCGAGCATGTGCGTCACTCCTTCGCAGAGGGGGCCGGGCTTGGGGTCGCAGCGAGTTCGTTCGAGTCGACGCGGCGGACATCCGCGCCGAGCGCGCTGAGCTTGTCGACGAAGCCTTCATAGCCGCGATCGATGTGGTGGATCTCGGTCACCACAGTGCGCCCGTCGGCCACGAGGCCTGCGAGCACCAGCGCGGCGCCGCCGCGCAGGTCGGGGCTCGCAACGGGCGCTCCGGAAAGATGGTCCACTCCGCGGATGAGCGCGTAGTGGCCGTCGATGCGGACGTCCGCCCCCATGCGGGAGATCTCGTCGGCGAAGATGAAGCGGTTCTCGAACACGTTCTCGGTTATGACGCTCCCCCCGTCGGCGATCGCCATGAGCGTCATGAACAACGACTGCAGGTCGGTCGGGAAGCCCGGATAGGGCAGCGTCTGGATGTCGACGGAGCACAGCGGGCCGGTGCGGCTGATCGTGACGCGGTCTTCACCCCGCTGCAGCGTACAGCCGGCCTGCTCCAGCTTCTGTAGCACGATGTCCAGGTGGGCCGGGTCGAAGCCGATCACGGTGACCGGGCCCGAGTCGATCGCGCCGGCCATCAGGTAGGTGCCCGCCTCGATGCGGTCCCCGACCACCGTGTGGTCGACCGCCGAGAGCGCGTCGACTCCGGTGACACGGATGACCGGCGAGCCCGCGCCCTCGATCCCGGCTCCCATGCTCACGAGCATCGTCGCCAGGTCCACGATCTCCGGCTCACGCGCCGCGTTGTCGATGACCGTGACACCCTCGGCGAGCACCGAGGCCATCAGCAGGTTCTCGGTTGCGCCCACGCTCGGGAAGTCGAGTGCGACCTCGGCGCCCCGGGCGCGACCCGTGGCGTCGATGTAACCGTGCTCGGTGCTGACCTTCACACCGAGCCGCTCGAGGCCGCGGATGTGCATGTCGACCTTGCGGGAACCGATGTTGCAGCCGCCGGGCATCGCCACGTGAGCACGGCCGAGCCTGCCCACGAGCGCGCCGAGCACGCACGTGGACGCGCGCATACGCACAACGAGATCGTAGGGCGCCTCGTGGCTGACGAGCGTGGTCGCGTCGATGGTCAGGACGTGACCGGCGCGCGTGACGACCGCCCCCAGATGCTCGAGCACCTCGGCCATGAGCGCGACGTCGCTGATATCGGGGACGTTGCGCAACGTGGTGACCCCGGGGGCGAGAAGCGCGGCCGCCATCAGCTTCAACGCCGAGTTCTTGGCGCCTCCGACGTGGACCTCACCGGTGACGGGTCTTCCGCCCTCTACGACGATCGATTCCATATATGCGTCGACCTCACGTGTTCGTATGCGGACGGGGAGCAGGTGAAAGGGTACCCGAGCCGAGCGCGCGGAAACATAGGGACCCGCCGCCCGTTCGGGCGGAACGGCGATACTAGTCTACTCACCGACCGCGTGAAGCCGCTCGGACGTAGCGAAGCCGATGCGATCGGCGATGCCGGAATGAGGGGAACGCGCATGATCGACGAGTACTTCCTGGGGGCCGAGGCCGACCTGTTGGACTACGCCGGGTTGCCGCAGCTGCGCAACGGCCGGGCTGAGCTGCGCGACAAGTGGAACGCCGGCAGCCGGGATCCGGACACGTTCTACCGCGACGAAGTCGGCGACTCCTATCTGCACGACCTTGCCGTATGGCACTCCAGCGGCAAGGTCACCTCGTGGGGCACGGGCGCCTACCCGGTGCTGCGGGGCGAGGTGCTCGACTTCGGCGGAGGCATCGGCACCTACTCCCTGATGGCCGTGAGCAAGCCCGAGGTCGACCGCGTCCTCTACCTCGACATCAACGAAACGAACCGGGCGTTCGCCCGCTACCGCGCGGAGAAGCATGGCGTCGCGGAGAAGATCGTACGGGAGGCGCCCGACCATCCCGTCGACTGCCTCATGTCGCTGGACGTGCTGGAGCACCTGCCCTCCCGGCGGCGCGCCATCCTGGACTTCGCGAGCCGCCTCAAGAGAGGAGGCACGCTCGTACTCACGTACACGCCGAACTCCACCAAGGGACAGCACCCGATGCACCTGATGACACCGTTCGACGCGTTCACCGTGAAGGTGCTCCTGAACCTGCTGTTTCGACGGGAGTCGCCCACGGACCGCAACCCGCAACTGTGGCGGAAGCGCTAGGCGCCGCAGGGCGCGAGCGCCAAGCTGCGACGCGGCACCAAGAAGGGCCCGGGAGCACGCGCTCCCGGGCCCTTCGAAATCGCCGTACGGACAGACCGCGCTAGTGTGCCGTACCGACTGCGATCCGGACCTCGGCCCACCGAAGCTCGCGCTCGAGGTCGTCGTACCCCTCGTCGCGGGCACCATGGGGCAGCTCCGCGATCCGGGCCTCCGCGAGCGCCTTCGCCTGACGCGCGCGCTCGACGTCGATCTGGGAGGCGACGATCGCATCGTCCGCAAGGATGATGACCTTGTCCTCGTGGACTTGGATGTAGCCGCCCGAGACCGCGAACCACTCGGTGGTCTCGCCGAACTTGATGCGCACCTCACCGGGCTTCAGCGCGCCGACGAGCGGGGCGTGGAGCGGCAGGACGCCGATCTCGCCGTCGATCGTCGGGACGACCACCATCT
>Ga0209748_1001638_pt1 | contig 11011 bp, 9 predicted proteins | sample BarGraIncu00421A_FD_185490 | JGI IMG/M metagenome (GOLD analysis project Ga0209748, IMG submission 185490) | Arctic peat soil microbial communities from Barrow, Alaska - Barrow Graham LP Incubations 004-21A (SPAdes) (version 2) | ecosystem: Environmental > Terrestrial > Soil > Wetlands > Peat... | reverse complement strand
CCCCGGCGGCGACACGAGCGGCGGTTTCCCTGCCCGAAGCCCGTCCGCCTCCGCGCCAATCGCGGATGCCATATTTCTTTAAATACGTATAATCCCCTTGACCGGGGCGAAAAACATCTTTTAATTCGTCATAGGCCAAAGAGGCGGCATCAGAATTTCTGATCAGCAGGGAAACAGGAGTGCCTGTGGTCCTACCTTCAAAAACTCCGGAGAGGATTTCTACTTTGTCTTTCTCGCGCCTTGTTGTTGAAGAGACAGCGGCTGAAGGCTTTCTGCGATCCAGAGCCTGTTGAATATCAGCTTCGGCAAGTTCAATCCCTGCCGGACAACCATCCACAACTGCTCCCAGAGCGGCACCATGTGACTCTCCCCAGGTTGTTACGCGAAAGACACTACCAATTTGATTTCCGGCCATAAATTACTCCTATCAACTTAATTTTGATGAACCCGTAAAAATCGAAAATGTCCCGGACGCGTCATACCGGCGAAGGCCGGTATCCAGTGATTATTAATAGTTATAAAAACCTGGACCCCGGCCTTCGCCGGGGTGACGACTTTTTACGAGGTCGTCAATTTTTGCTTTTATTAATTTTAGCTACTATCCCCGATTCCAATAGATATTGATAGATCTCGTCCGTCACTTGCAGAGCACTTTTGCCTTTTGTCTCTACAACAAAATCCGCCGCGTTTTCATATAACGGTATTCGCCGCGTTAAGACATCGGCCGTTTCCTGGGCAAGATCACCCTCCGTAAATTGCGGCCGTTTCGCCTCTGTCTGCGCATCTTCTTTGAGCCGGTTGATAATATCCGACAGGCGAGCATTAAGCCAGACAATCACCCCCATTTGCTTTAACAAGATTACGTTTTCGTCGGACAGAACCACTCCGCCGCCGGTAGCAATAACACCAGCGCCTTTTTGTTTCAAGGTTTGAATCATTTCTCTTTCTCTGGCGCGGAAGTAGTCCCAGCCTTTGAGCGCCACGATTTCCTTGATCGGCATTCCTAAATTTTCTTCCAGTAGCAAATCAGTATCCATAAAAGGAATCTTCAGCCTGGATGAAAGCAGAACACCCGCAGTTGATTTACCTGAAGCCCTATAGCCGATCAGGATGACTTTCATATTTTCTTTAATTCCTCCCAAAACTCCGGAAATGATTTATCCACGCATTTTCTATCAGAGATTTCAATCCCCGGAACAGCCAGTCCGGCAATAGCAAAACTCATGGCAATACGATGGTCATTATAGGTTTGAATGCTTGCTGCCGCTGGTCTTCCACCTCTAACCATCATTCCATCCGATAGATCTTCGGCTTCAATACCGATCCGGTTTAGCTCGGTTACCATTACCGCCAGGCGATTGCTTTCTTTTATCCGCAAATGAGCCACATTAGTAATTAATGTCTGCCCTTTGCGGAAAGCAGCCAATATCGCCAGTGTGGGCACCATGTCCGGCATGTCGTTCAAATCGAAAGCAAAATTACCTTCGGCTAAATCAGCACCGGCTACTTCCACCCAATTCTCTCCCGCTTTTACCGTACAGCCGAGCTCTTCCAGAATGTCCAACAGGCGAATATCGCCCTGTTTACTTTGCCTGCTGATGCCGCTGACTCGAATTACCTTTTTCAAAAGAGCAGCGGCCAGAAAAAAATACGATGCGCTGGAGGCATCGCCTTCCACACAATATTCGCGTCCGGAATAAAGATTACCTGCATTAACACTATACTGATTTTTCCCTGTCTCGTAAATATTAGCACCGAAATCTTTCATCACGGAAATTGTCAGATCAATATAAGGGGCGGAAACAATATCGCCCTGCACAGTCAGCTCAATTCCTTTTGCTGTGTAAGGAGCACAAAGAAGCAGCGCCGAAACATATTGAGAGCTTTCAATGTCCCTAAGAGTTATCTTCCCACCGGTAAGACCATTCGCCATTATTTCTACCGGCGGACAATTGTTACGGCAGGAAATATCGACATCCATACTCTGAAGGGCTTCTACCAACGCTCCCACAGGTCTTTCGCACAGGCGTTTCTCACCGGTAAGAACATATTTGCCGCGTCCCAGGCAGACCATTGCCGTAAGAAAGCGCAGAGCCGTACCATTATATCCCAGAAATATTTCTTTGCCGTTATTTTTTAATACACCCGCCGTGCCCGAAACCAAATAGCCTCCGTCGGCTAATTCAATCCCGACCCCCAAAGCTTGCAGGCCGGATATCAGATGCAGCGTATCTTCCGCAACAAGGGCATGGCTGATAAATGAATTGCCGCAAGCCAGCGCCGCCGCGATCAGAGCCCGCTGAGTAAGGCTTTTGGAACCGGGAACGGATACCGTAGTGGATACTCCCTCAATATTTGCTTCAGCCTTCAATTTTCGCTAACCTCTCTGTAACAACTTTTTTCATGAGTACACGGGATGGCTCTTTTCCCGTCCACAGTTTGATTTGCTGAGCCCCCTGATGCACAAACATATCCAGTCCGGAGACAGTACGGCAACCCTGTTCTTCAGCATCACGCAAAAGTTTGGTCTTCAGCGGATTATAGATAACATCTATAACATACTTGTATCCGCCCAGCAATGACGCCTCCACCGGAGATTGATCGATATGTGGATACATACCAACCGGTGTGGTATTGATCAGGCAATCGGCCTTTACCTTTACCAGATCCGAAAGAGAATAAAACGGGCAGTGGAATTCATTCGACAGAATCTTACCTCTGACCATCGTCCGATTGACAATTATCGGCAACCCTCCCTCTTTCATTATTCCATAAACCGCGGCCCGCGCCGTTCCACCCGCGCCAATGATTACAAACGTTTGATCCTTAACCGGCATTAGCTGCCTGAGCGTCAGCATCAGACCAAGCCAATCTGTGTTGTAGCCCGTCAGACGGCCATTGTTGTTGACAATTGTATTTACCGCACCAATATTCAGCGCATCATCTTGAATTTCGTCGAGGTATCCCATAACGGAAACTTTATAGGGAATAGTCACACTGGCGCCACGAATATCCATCCCTTTTATTCCTTGAAGAGCTGCTTCTAAATCAGAAACACAAAAAGCACTGTAACGTCCGTCAATACCCATCTCCTTTAGCGCGGCATTGTGCATAAGCGGAGAAAGACTCTGTGCTACCGGATTTCCCAGCAAAACATAATTTTGTAAATTTTGTCCCGCAGAAAGCACCACCCCCGATTTACTTGGAAGCAAGTTACCTTTGATCAGATTATTGATTTGTCTCATCTCCTGTACTGTAAGCTGCCCCGGCGCTGCTTGCTCTCCCTGATCCAGCACGGCAAAACTCAAATACGCGCCCAGAAACGGAGCTACAACGCGGCTGATACGACCTTCGTCCCCCATGCACATCGCGATGATTTTCTGAGAATGCTTTTGCGCGTAAGGGATCATGCTCAGAACCTTCAGATTATCTTCAGCGCTTTTAGCGAAAGTGACAATTTTCACAATCGCGGCACCGTTTTCCAAACACTTCTGAAATATTTCTTTGAGTTTGGCAAGCGAAGGAGTTTTTTTAATATCATGATAGGAAACGATTATTCCGGTTACTCCTCCTAGCTTTGCGCAACAATCGCGAAGCTCACCAATTGCGGTCTGACCCTCCGTAAGCTCAATATCGACAAATTCTACTTTCATTTCGATTGCCTTTTTCAGCAAATCCATTTTCCCGATCTCTTTATCTTTTATTATGGATTTGGCTTGCGGCAATTCATTTGCTGAAAGGGCCTCCTCCTTTTTCCGGCAGGTAACAATTATCTTGACCGAGCCCGTAGCGTTGCGAATGGCTGGAATCAGATCATCCAGATTGCCGTCGGCAATCAAATCCATTCTCAGTTCAATGAAATCGGCAATGGGGCAACTCCGCTCAATTTCCTGCAGCGCCTCTTTGTTTGTTTTTGCCGTAATCGGTATACAAATCATAATCCACCTTCCGCTTTGGGGTATGATCCTAAGATTTTCAAATAAGTTGTTTTCTCTTTGAGCTCCGTAAGACAGCTTTTTATTTCTTCATCATTTGTATGGCCGATCACATCCACAAAAAAGAGATATTCCCACAATCTTTCTTTCACAGGATGCGATTCTATTTTGGATAAATTAATCTTACGCCCGGCAAATGACGACAGAGCGCGATACAGCGAGCCGGGTGAATCGGTTGTGGCAAATATCAAAGAAGTTTTATCATTGCCGGTCGCCTGCCCTTCCCCTCTGCCGATTACTAAAAACCGTGTCATGTTGGAAGGATTATCCTCAATACCCTCTGCCAGGATGTTCAGATCGTAACACTCAGCAGCAAGTAAACTGCCTATTGCCGCTTCCGTCTTTTTTCCGCGCACTCTTTGCACTGCGGCGGCCGTACTCTCCATTTCGCCTAGTGTGCAATTGGGCATATTCGTTCTGAGCCACGACTGACATTGGGCTAATGCCTGAGGGTGGGAATAAATATTCTTAATGCTCTTCATGCTTTTTGCAGAAGAAATTAAACACTGACTAATGCGCAGGTAAATTTCCGTTCTGATTTTCAGAGGAGTCAAAATTAATCTGTCCAGTGTCACATTAACGGAACCTTCGAGAGAATTTTCTACGGGGACCACGCCCCAATCCACAGAACCTTTTTCCACTTCATCGAAAACGCGGGCAATTCCACTCTGGGGGAAAAAACAGCCCGATTCGCCAAAATGCAATCGGGATACCAAATGGGAAAATGATGCTTCCGGCCCCAAAAAAGCAATTGTTGTGGGCTTCTGCAAATCGCGCGACGCGGAAATGATTTCCCGAAAAATCGCCTGAACTGCCGTGGACGGCAGCGGCCCGGGATTCAACTCCTGCAAATAGTTATAGACTTTAGATTCCTGCGCAGGGTCATATACCTGGATCCCTTCCTGTCCTTTAACCTCACCAATCTGGACAGAAATACGCGCCCGTTCATTTAAAAGACGGATAATTCCCCGATCTTTGTCTTTTATGTTTTGTCTTAAGCCATCCAAATTCGGCTGCTTCATTATTTCATCTCCTCAATCACATCGCCAATCAGCTTATTCTCAATGCCTCCATGGACAAAAGGCATACCGATTTTCTTCAACAGAACAAAGTTAACAACATCATCTTTCTTTTTTTTATCCATCGCCAATCTGGAAATTATTCCATCGGCAGAAAAATTCTGTGGTATTTTTCCTGGTAATCCCGCCGCCATGATTATTTCTTCGATACGCCTGAGCTGTGCAGCATCGAGGTACCGCATTTTTTCGGAAATGCGCGCCGCCGCAATCATACCCAAGGCAACTCCTTCGCCATGAGAGATTGTGTACTTGGATGCCGCTTCAATAGCGTGCCCAAGAGTATGGCCAAAATTAAGAAGACGCCGCAAGCCTTGTTCTTTTTCATCGATTTCGACAATTGATTTCTTAATGCGGCAGCAGTTTTCCACAAGCTTCAGCAGCAAAGCCGAATCTTTGCTTTTTACCGCCTCCATATTTTCTTCCAGCATACTAAACATTTTTTCATCATCAATAATGCCGTATTTAATAATCTCGGCCAGTCCGTTGTTAAACTCTTTTTGGGGCAGTGTTTCCAGAAAAATTAAATCCGCAAAGACAGCGCGCGGCTGATAAAATGTGCCCACCAGGTTTTTCCCATGCGGCAGATCGATGGCTGTTTTTCCGCCGATGCTGCTGTCCACCTGCCCGATCAACGTAGTCGGTATCTGAATACAAGGAATGCCGCGCATATAAATGGATGCGATAAAACCAACCAGATCGCCAACAACTCCTCCACCTAAGGCAATTAAAATCGTACTGCGGTCTGCACCCAATTCCAGCAGTTTTCCCACAATGTCCAGGACTGTATTGACATTTTTAGAAGACTCTCCCGCGGGAAACTCAATCAGATTTATATTTAATCCAACATCCTTCAAACTGTCCATCATCTGTTTTGCGTAAATACTCCCCACAGAATTATCCGTAATCATGACATAGCGTCCGGCTTGAAAATTTTTGGCAATAATTAACGCCATCCGGTCGATAATCTTATAACCAATACGAATTTCGTAAGATGAGAATGATTTTTTATCGAGATTAACTTTCATTGATCGCATATAACCACTCCGTTAATTTAGTGTTTCATCGCCTTGGCAATGGCTCTTACATCATCCATTAATTGATAAAACCTCTCCGGTTTCAGAGACTGCGCTCCATCGGAGACGGCTTTTTCCGGGTCCGGATGCACTTCCACAATAATGCCGTCAGCTCCAACAGCAACAGCGGCACGGGAAAGTGGAATCACAAACCTCCAGTTGCCGGCAGCGTGACTGGGATCAACAACAACGGGCAGATGCGTCAGACCTTTGAGTACCGGAACCGCGCTTAAGTCCAGTGTGTTTCTTGTCGCTGTTTCAAAGGTTCTAATTCCGCGCTCGCAGAGAATAACATTAGGGTTACCGGAGGAAAGAATGTATTCCGCGGACATGAGCAACTCTTCGATTGTGGTCATCATGCCTCTTTTCAAAAGTACAGGTTTGCGCGCATGACCGACTTTTTTAAGCAATGCAAAATTCTGAATATTTCGCGCTCCAATCTGCAGCATGTCAGCATAGCTTTCGACAAGATCAACGTCAATCGGATTGACAACTTCAGTTACAGTCGGTAGACTTGTCTTCTGCCTGACCTGATCCAGTATCTTCAATCCATCTTCTTCCATTCCCTGAAAACTGTATGGTGAAGTCCGCGGTTTGAAAGCGCCGCCTCTTAAGATCTGAGCACCGCCTTTTTTTACAATGTAGGCGCTTTCCAGCAATTGCTCTTCGCTTTCAATCGCGCAAGGACCGGCCATCACCACAAAGTCCGGTCCGCCGATTGGAATTGAACCCACGGAAACAATAGTATTGCCTTCATGCGATTCGCGGCTCGCCAACTTATACGGTTTCAAAATCGGCATGGTTTTCTCGACGCCCGGTAAAGACTCCGCGTATTTCAGCACAGCTTTATCGCGATTGTCACCAACGGCGCCAATAATTGTTCTCTCGACGCCGCGCGAAGGATGCGCTTTGTAACCAACGGATTCGATCCAGTTGATTACCTTCTCAATTTGTGTGTCTGTAGCTTGGCTCTTCATTATAATAATCATGTCTTCCCTCCTGAAAACTAAAAAAGGCCATGGCTTTTGCCCGCCATGGCCTTAAAAAAAGAACAGCCATGGGAGCTCTTTCGATCTACCCATGGCTGTTTTGGTTTATTTTACCTTACCAAAGCCTCCTCAGCAACGGGCAGACCAATGCAAAATAGGTATAAAACCAATAACCATAAATATTGTTGTTTGCAGTTAGTTTTCTGTCCATCGTGAAAAACTCCATCCTTTTAACTGGAGACACTATAAACAAACGTAAATTTCTTGTCAAGAAATATTTTTCAAAAATGTCTATACTCCCCCGGAAAATTAATATTATGTCACACTTGATGATCTCGTCAACAGTCCAATAATCGTCATACCGGCGAACGCCGGCTTGTGCCCTTCAGGGTATATCCAGAACATATTGAAATAACTGGATTCCGGATCAAGTCCGGAATGACAAAACAGGGGTTTTCCAACTTTTAACGGTTTCATCACGTTTCATCTTTCATGATTTTATGATATACTGTAATAAACAGATGGACCAATAAAGTCTAATATCGATTCTTTCTCGAAAATAATAATATATGGAAAGGATTACTATGCTGAATTCCCTTATCGTCATAATTATTGTTTGCGGTGTTTTAAGCCTTATTTTTTTAATTGCCACGATTGGCGCCCTGCGCCGGAAGAAACTTCTTAGTTCCGCACTTCACATTTTACTGGCAGCGTTATTTTTATCGCTGGCCGCTCTATTTGGAACGATCACGATAGCTACAGTTGGCTACAGAGCGCTTACATATGAAGAGACGGCAGCGACAGTCCAAATCGAACCTCTGGCGGCAAAATTGTTCATTGCCCATTTTAGATTTCCCGATGGCCGACTGGCTTCCTACAAATTGGCCGGAGATGAGCTTTATGTTGATGCTCACATTCTCAAGTGGAAGCCTTTTGTCAATATTCTGGGCTTGCATACGGCTTATGAGCTTGACCGTGTTACCGGCCGTTATATAGATGTTAAAGATGAACTGGGAAGTCCCCGCACTGTATTTCTCCTTTCGCAAGACAAACCACTAAACATGTTTAATCTGCGGCAGCGCTACTTTTTTCTGAGTCGCCTGCTGGATGCTGAGTATGGATCTGCTACGTTCATCAACTCAGACAAATCGGCCATCTTTGAGATAAGAGTATCTACGACAGGGCTTTTAATAAGGGATAGTCGGTTACAGTAGATGAGAAATCGGATGGATTTATGCCCCGTTTATTGGAGGACAATTTTATTGTTTTATGATTTTCCTCCTTTAACTTTAGCGAGAATATCACGAAATACTTCCAATGGTTGAGCCCCTACGAGTTTATGTTTTCCCTCAATGATAAAGGTGGGCACACCGGTTAGATTAATCAACTGCCCTTCTTTTCTGGCACTAATCAATCGTGGCACATAGCGGCCATCTTTAACGGCATCAAGCATCCGGGCTTCATCAAGGCCACTTTTTCCGGCCACTCGGGCAATGACCTCCAAATTGCCGATATCCAAACATTCAGTAAAATACGCATGAAAGATGTTTTCATGAAAATCATCATACTTGCCCAGATCACGGGCGTATTCGCTGGCCTGTAGAGCCAATTTGGAATTGGAAAGGAGTGTGCGGTTACCAAAAACTACACCGGTTTCTTTGCCCCGCGCGCGCAATTGATCATAAAATCCGGTAAGATCATGGCCTTTGAATCTTTCAGAGAGCAACATTCCCGCGGGCGGCGTTTCCGGATGAAGCTCGTAACTCACCCAGATATCATCAATAGCGTATTCTTTCTTCAACTGGTCGACAATGCCCTTGCCGATATAACAGAAGGGTCAGATATAGTCGGAAAATATTTTGAAGTTGATCATGATCTTCTTCCTTTACTGTTAAATGGTTGATAAAGTAACTCTGGTAATTCTGTGTCTGTGCATGTCTTTCCTCCTTCTAATCTTTTGTTGTTGAATAATAAATACCTTCTTGCTGCCGGAAAGTATAAGAAAAAAGAGATTGCCTGTCAATCAGATAATAACAGAAGAATTCACCACTTTTGGGGAATGACTTCTATCCAATAATCATCCGGATTATTGATAATGAAAAACAGAAACTATTTTTACCCTCTTGACTTCATAAAAATCCTAATATAGGATATTTAAAAATTTTAGAATATGGATTCTTAAATCCTTGCCAGTTAATGGAAAACAAATAATTTGAGATTGTTTTATGAGGATAAAAAAAATCAAAAGTTGGCTGTTTTCTCTATTCACCATTTTCCTACTGGTATCCCTAACAGCAATTTTTCAACAATCAACAGCCGCGGATGACGGTTATGTCGGTAAAGACGTATGCCGGGCCTGTCATCAAAAAAGCTACGATAGTTATCTGAAATCAACACATTCCAAAGTAGCAATTCCGGGAAACCCGGCAAATAGGAACTCCTGTGAGTCTTGCCACGGTCCTGGTCTTGAACATGTGCAAAAAGCCGGAGCGAAGGGAACAGGCTTGATTACCTTCGATAAAAAGACCGATCCGGAAGTGAAGCAGGCGAAATGTCTTTCCTGCCATCAGGATTCCAGCGCCGTACCTTTCTGGGATCTGAGCAAGCATAAAGTCAATGGAGTTTCCTGCAGTGATTGTCACAGCGGACACGCCGGAACGAAAAATAATTTAAAGATGGCCGAGCCGGCGCTTTGTTTCACCTGCCATGCCTCAATCCGCGCCCAAGCCAACAAACAATCGCACCATCCGCTGAAGGAAGGCCTCATGAAATGCACCCAGTGTCATGACCAACACGGCGGATCAGGGCCTAAGATGGTGAAGGCGGATACGGTAAATGAACTCTGTTTCAAGTGTCATGCCGAAAAGCGTGGGCCATTTATGTGGGAACATCCACCGGTTGCCGAAAATTGTCTGACCTGCCATGTGCCTCACGGCAGCAATCACGGGAAACTTCTATCCTCGAAGCCTCCATTGTTGTGCCAGAGTTGCCACGACGCCACTCAACATCCCGGAACAATTTACACCAGGTTTGAAACATCCCCGGGCACAGCCGTATCCGGAAAAAACAGGATGATTGCCCGCGGCTGCCTGAACTGCCATACCAACATTCACGGAGGCAATGGCCCCTCGGTGAGGGGACAACGCTTTGTCCGGTAAAAGGTATAACTATGAGAAGACAAATGCTTTTATCAGTCTTTTTATTCGGTTTGGTTTCCTTGAGTCCGGCTTTTGCCCAGGAGCAGGAAGATAAATTCTCCGGTGAAATCAGCGCGCAGGGCACTCTCACCCATATCAACGGCAACGAAGCTAAGTTTAACGAATATAGAGATATCCGAAATGGTCTCTACGGCGATGTTAAACTCAAATATGATGACAATAAATATTATGTGGATTTCTACAGCCGTAACATGTTCTACGATACGCAGAGTTATGACCTGGAAGGTGGGAAATGGGGGGTATTCAAGTTCAACATTAACTACAATGAAATCCCCCACAACTTCACCTACGACGCGCAAACATTGTATTCGGGGGCAGGAACTGCCAATCTGACCTATCCCACCCATCCGCCCAGCACCAATACCGGCACCTGGAATACATTTGATTACTCGACAAAACGGAAAAATTCCGGTGCGGGATTCAAGATTGATGTCTTGAAGCCTTTTTTCCTGGATTTCTCCGCCGCTATAGATGAACGGGCAGGCATTTATCCCATCGGTGCCGCCGGGACAACGCCCGGCGGGATTGCCATAGAGCTTCCGGCGCCGATTGATTACAGAACAGACAGCATCAATTTGCTTGGCGGATATGTCCGCAATCCCTTATACATTTCCCTGGGCTATTTTTACAGCAATTTCACCAACTCTAACCCGAATC
>Ga0209748_1001636_pt1 | contig 11014 bp, 11 predicted proteins | sample BarGraIncu00421A_FD_185490 | JGI IMG/M metagenome (GOLD analysis project Ga0209748, IMG submission 185490) | Arctic peat soil microbial communities from Barrow, Alaska - Barrow Graham LP Incubations 004-21A (SPAdes) (version 2) | ecosystem: Environmental > Terrestrial > Soil > Wetlands > Peat... | reverse complement strand
AGAGCACCGAGGTGAAACCGGAAGTAAATAAAGTAAAGAAAGAAAAGAAAGCGCCGAAAGAGCCAAAAGTCAAAGTAGTGAAAGAGCCAAAAATAAAAAAAATTAAATAAAAAACTATGTTGACGATTTTAGGGGATCAATCACGATATCTCAGCTTTCGTTAGTAGCCGGTAAACTTGTCTATCGGGAGAGAACAGCTGGTCCAAATATGGGGTTTTCAGTGACCGAGCGTGAAGTGCTTGGAAACGTTATAAAAAAGACTACATTAGATGAAGGTAATATTAACATTAAGTCTAAGATGTCTGAATCCGCAAATATTGGTGCTACCCTTTGTCTTGGAAGGCAAAGTCTAAAAGCACCAAGGTTTGGTAAAGATTCGTACTTAGATAAATGGCCTAACGGTGATATATATTTAACAAAGTCATTTAAAAAATTAGAAGAAGCTAAAGCGTGGGTACTTCCAGCTGATGTTGAAGGTGAGGATGTTACGTCTAGTTGGTTCGTAATCGAGAAAGGCCTGGATGATGTCCGATAATATTAGGGAAAATCTATCTGAGTGGGAAACGATCAACCTCTTAAAAGCGGGACTTGGGATTTCTGAATTTCCTGATCGTGACTACGGTGAATTTCTGGCAAAACCAGCTAGTGCCAAAGTCCTTCTGACAACAGATGGCAATAAATATAAGTCAAACAGTGGGGAACCTTTAGAAATCTGGGCTTATCGCATCGCCAATGCGGCAATCTCAGATATCACGTTGGCAGCCCCAGATCAGAAATTTGTACTAATTGACCTAGTTTGCCCAACTGATTCTCTCGGCGAAGATCTAGGGGCTGTCGCTAACGGTTTAAGAAGGGCCTTTGACGAGAATGGTGTAGAGATATCTAATGGGTGCAATCTAAGAAGAGGGAGTTGGTCAATCAGCATCACTGTTGTGGGAGTGGTCGGCGACGCCGAGAAGCTTGTAGGTAGAGATAGCGCCAAGGTGGGCGATATTATTTATGTAAGTGGCCCTTTTGGTTTATATAACTACGCGATTGAATGCTTAAATCAGTCTGTAAAGCAAATAGTCCCAAACGAGAAAATTTATCAGTGGCTGCTTGGTGGTTTGCCCAGTAACTCTATAACAAAAGTTTTACAGTCTGTCGAGGGTGTTACGGCCGTAATAGACGCTAACGATTGTATCCTAAAAACTGTCTCTGACCTTGCGAAAGCTTCATCCATTGGTGCAGACTTAACCTCTAGGGAAATTCTTAAGAGTATCCAGAAGGAAGGATTGAGCGAAATCCCTGTAGAAGTATTAATCGGACACCCCTCAGGAGACTTAAGGATTGTTTTTGCTGTGGGTCCAGATTGCTGCGATAGTGTGATTAAACAATTGCGGAAAGTCGGGGCGGAGCCATCTAGGGTTGGAAGGCTAAGACCTGGAAAGGGAGTATCTCTAGATGGTGATTATTCGGTTTGCGATATACTTAACGAAAAATGGTCCCCCAGTAGAGCTTACAAATACCCCGCCAAAGAAGTGATGAATAAGTTTAAAAAGATCGGTGCTAGGACCAAGCGATGAGGTTTTATACAGCTGATTTACATTTAGGCGAGCAAACTGGGTGCGATGGAGATAAATTTTTAAATCGGCTTGATTTTGATAACTGGTTGATTAGCCGTTGGAACAAAATAGTCTCCGTAAAAGATGAAGTGTGGTGTCTTGGGGATATTGGTCTGGAGGGGTCCATTAAAGCCTGTAATCGTCTAAATGGGAACAAACACATTATTCTAGGAAATCACGATAAATATTGGCAAGAGGTTGATAAAAGAGACGAGGCAGAAAATTATTACAAAAAACTTGGCTTCAATTCAGTCGATTTTGATAGCGTGGAAAAAACAATTTGCGGGGTAACAGTTATACTCGCACATCTCCCTTCAAAGGGGGATACATACCCTGACGCTTGTGAACTTGATGCCTTTAGGCCTTCCATACCAGATAATCAGACTTTACTTTGTGGCCACATGCATGACATATGGAAGCAATACGGTAATCAGATTAATGTTGGCATTACGTGCCGCGATTATAAGCCCGTATCTGAGACGGAATTATTAGACTTAATTTGTAAAGACAAGACAGTTGAGTAAGGTAGATATGATTATTTTGGTTGATATGGATAATGTAATAGCCGACTACGATGCTATGTTAGGAGAACTTATTGCAAAGCGTTTTCCATATATCAAACTGATTAGTCCAGATAGAAGAACTAGTTTTAGTCTGTTTAGAGAATACCCCGGTTATGAAGATAAAATAATTAATCTGGCTCTGGAGAAAGGTTTCTTTTTAAGTCTCAGACCAGTTGAGGGGGCGATTAGTGGTCTTAATAGGCTTCTTGATCTAGGGTTTGATGTAAGAATTTGTACCTGTCCAGTGGCGAAAAGCGCTTACTGCTTGAATGAGAAGTATCTGTGGGTAAAGAAATATTTGCCGAACTTTTCAAAGCGTTTAATAATAACAAATGACAAAACACTAATTAGGGGCGACATATTAATAGATGATAGACCTGTCATAGAAGGTTTTATAAAACCAGAATGGTTACATATTTTGTACTCACGACCATATAACCTTGATCTCCCTGGACCTAGAACAAATTGGGATAATTTAGAGAAGTTTCTTAGCAAGGAATACTCTGCTTGGCTCAAACCCACAGATTAGCCACAGAAATAGTTGGTTCTACCTCCAGCAGGGTTATATAAAAAGACACGATTTTCTTACGAATTTCGTGCCTTTTGCAACTGAAACGACTTGAACAGATTCTTGCTATCTAGTTCCAGATAGCTTTAAATGGCGAAGCGAGAGGCGCAGGAGACCAGATATAGTGAGGGCCGCCGACCAGCGACGACCTTCAGGTCATGCGTTGATTGGCGGCCTAGCCGGCTGCCGCTCTTTGTGCAGCCGCGAGTGCCGGTACGTCGGTAACGAGGCCCTCTCTGATAAGGCTGGCCAATAGGTCATCTCGGCCTCGGATAACTCCCTCAGCGTTGACGATCCAGTCTTCTCCGCGATTGAAGAAGTGCCCCTTGATGTAGGCATGCATGTGCAGCCACTCAGGCTCGAACCAGAAGAGCCGGCAGATGTTATCAGCGTGAGGCTGGACTCGTTCGAGAACACCTTCTAGCGAGCCTTCGTACTCGACACCGATGAACATGACAGCCATGATCAGGGTGTGAGCGGCAACCATGCGCTTCTGCGCAATGGCCATGCTGGGTTCATAGTGCTCGAGTGCAACGTACGCGACAGAGTGAAGACCGTTGATGTACTCATCGGGGTCATGTCTGCCGGAAACCTCAAGATACCGTTCCCACCGCTCCTTCATTGGGACTCCCCCTGGTTCGTATACGGTTCGAGCCACGACGATATCGTGACCCCTCTCCAGTAATATCTGCGGGTATACTACCATAAAAAGTGCTTAGCAGAAAGACTATTTTGCGTCATTAATATAAATAGACCGATATAATCGGTCCATTTAATATGCGTTCCATTTGGCGAATCGAGATGCGCAGAGACTACTTAACCCTATTGTATCGATAGCCAGCCTTTTTAATATGCGCATCAAAGTACTCACCGTGAGACGATGCAGACATAAGCCCATCATATACCGTTGGGGAGACTTCAAAGTACTGATAGATTGCTCCACTGTGGAACTCAATCTCTAGAGTGGAGCCTGTAGAGTCATACCCTACCGAAGCGAGATTGGAAGATGTTACGCCTTGTCTTTCCATTTTTCTCCTTATCTTTTAGTATTTACTATTCTCTTCGAAAGCTTTCGCCACGCTAGGGCTATTGGCCGTCAATCTCTTTATCGATAACTCTGTTGCTTTATTATTAGCAAGCCTTAAATTATTATCAGACTTTAATAAATTATCCTTAATCTTATTCAAGTGGTCGATTGTTTTATCAATCTCGTCAATGGCTTTTGTGAATTGATCTGATGCAAGGTTGTAATTTCGTCCAAAAGCCTCTCTAAACGCATTCATATTATTTTCAAAGTTCGTAACATCAATATTCTGATTATTGAGCATCTGGATTTTACGTCGGAGTTCTTGAGTTTTCATATTTCCTTGACGTAAAAAGCCAATCACCGTGATGAAGTGTTGCGGTCGTACTGAATACATGTTTGGATATTCGTGAACAGTGACAATATCATCATAAAATTCGTTGTCTTTTTCGAGTAAACTCACCAATACGGCAAATTCACAGTCCTTTTCTTTCCTGTCTTTATCTAGTTCTTTGAAAAAGTCTTTATTTTTGTGTTTTGTCGCAGTGGTATCATCTTCATTTTTCATCTCAAACATAATTGACAAGATTTCATTACCATTTTCATCTTGTTCGCGATAGATATAATCGCCTTTTGATCCAGTTCCTGATATAGTATTATCTTTTCCAAACTCTGCTCTTGGGAAAGCAATGGGACGGATTCTATTAAACTCGTTTTCACAGTGTATTTCCAAGGACTCACCAATCATTTTAGTGCTCATTATTGTCCGCATTTCCTTTAAAGATACTAGCGCCGTTTCACCAGCCCTAACTTGTTCTTTTAGCTTTTCTTCACTAAGTTCTTTTTCGTGCTTAATTTCACTGATTGCTGTATCTTTATCACTTAACTTTTGACGGAATTCCTCCTCGATTTTTTGTTTTTCCTCTAATGACTTCAATTTCACATCAGATTCTGTTTGTTTAACAACATTTTCTATTTTGGAATTTAGTGCCGCAATTTCTAACTCTTTTTTTGCAATTTCATCTTTTGACCGGTCGATAATTTGCTGTTCTCTAAGTTTTGCCTCTAGTTCTTTTTCTCGCTCAAAGCTTTCCATTTCCTTTTTTAGTTGTGTATTGAATTCTTCCAACTTAATAGATTTTACAACACTAGCAATTGTCGATTTATCAATGTCAGTCTCGTGAATTGATTTCAAGTCAATCAGATTGCCCTTTTGTGCGTCCTCTTGCAACACAAGTGTGTTTTCGTCTTGTATAGATACTTTTATTGTCTTCATTGTTCGACTCCTTTCTTAGAGTTATGAATATTGACCCCAATCTCTTGGGATTATCCAGTTTGGGGTCCACTGAACGTAGTCAGCGGGATTAAACGTTTCTTTTAAAACTTCAATATTGATCATTTGTGATGGTAAAAGAGGTAGATTGTGATTATCACCATCAGGACACTCAAGGTCCCACAGGTGGTACCTTTCCTTGCCGTCTTTGAATTTTCTGCTTTCACCGTAATCAAAAGGTACGCACTTTCTGCCTATCTTTCCCTTTTCAAAAGAATTAAAAGTAATCCTTACAAGCTGTTTGTTTTCAATTGCTTTTAGAAAATCATTTTTCATTTTTTGTCTCCTAACAAAATTAGCGAAACCGGATGGCTTCGCTAATCTCTTAGTGAGTGTCAACCGGCGAACCGGTTAATATTTTATTTGGAACCTTAGTTCCATCTTGCTTACTTTGGCGATCCCGACCGGGCTCGAACCGGTGACCTCCACAGTGACAGTGTGGCGTTCTAACCAACTGAACTACGGGACCTCGTCGGAACCTGCTATCAGGTTACGACGATGACTTACGTCACGTCTTCACCTTGTCGCTGTTCCTCCTCTTCCCCTAAAATCTTGCGATTTTGGGGACCCCACAAATCCTGGTGTCAAACAGGATGACGGGGCTGGCTACTTATTCTGATGAGAGCTGAGATATGACGCTGTCACCATTCATAAGTTGCCAAATGATTATAGCAAAAAGATTAACTTTGGTCAATGGAGCGTTTTGCCGTTTCTTTTGTTATAATATTCTCATGAGATATTTCCGATATATCGCCACCACGCTTATTGTGACCACACTTTTTGGTGGTTATTTTTATTATCTGACTTTCAGCGGACGCATCGAAGCAAATCCGGTCTCGAGCGCTATGGTAGCGGTGCTGCGTCCTTATCCCAAGCTCACCTCTCCAAAACAGGTAGCTCTAAATTGCGATTATCACGGTAAAAACCTGACGGTGAGTGAGACGTTATATGGTTCATTGTATGATTACTACAAGACAGACCCAGCCAAGAAGCGGGCCTATCTCGTGAGTGACCCAGCAGGCTTCGTCTATACTTATGCTCAGGACGGTACGGTCAAAGATCTTACCTCAAAAATTGCCGCACTTGGTAAAGAAAACGGCCTTTCCGCAGACCAAACACTGGATCTAGGCACTTGTTTTATGCAAGGGATACCATATGATGATGCCAAGGCTTCGCTGATTCTGGGCACCAATTTTTCCGAGCAGCCGATGGACAAGGTCATTCCTAGATACCCGTATGAAACTCTATATGACAATGCTGGTATCTGTACGGATAAAACATATCTAGGCGCGGCCGTACTACATGAACTCGGATACGAAACGGCTATTCTGACTTTTGATGCGCAAAAACACATGTCTCTTGGTGTAGCTGTGCCGTCTGGATATGGCTCACTTGGTACTAGTTATGGCATTATGGAGCTGACCGGTAACGGATTTCTAGTGGGGGACATGCCTGAGCTGAGCCCTAGTGCTGGCCTGGCCATCAACAACTTTCAAACTATTCCTCAGGGAGGTACTGCCGTGACACTGGTTAAGCAGGTGCAGCTAGATAGGCCGAATAAGGTCATTCCGGTTTCAGATGGGCTTATATATAATCGAGTGGTTGAACGTGTTGTGACCAGACAGAAGCTGGAAGAACTAAAACCGCAGCTGACCACATTGCAGGCGGTATACCAGCAGGCTCAAACCGTGCTAACTACTAGTGAAGCCAAGCTGGCTCAAGCCGAGCAAACGTATAGAGTTACGCCCAATGATACCAACTATCGCGCCTATACTGTGACCTACAACCAATATCTTGCGGACTACAACAATGCCCAGGCCAAAGTGAATGAGTATAATAAGATGGTGAACCTTTACAACAGCTACGTCGAGAAATACAGCCAGTTCTAGTTGAGATATACGTTCAAATGTGCTAAGATTAGCCGTGTTTTGAAAGCCCTCGGTAAAAAGGGGCCCCCGAAATCCGTAGGATTTAAGGGGAAGAGGAGGAGCTACGGGAAGTTGCAGCAAGAGGGCTTGCGGAAACTGTTAGTGAGCTCCGACATGCGAGTATGGTTAAGTGGCATAACGCGACCTTCCCAAGGTTGAATCGGGGGTCCGATTCCCCCTACTCGCTCCATCGTCTCAGTGCGCTACAGTCTACGCGATAGGCTTGCGCCAATCGCTTTGACATTCCGCGACTGCTCCTCTTCCGAGAAAAATATGCATTTTCCTCGGTATAAACCGTTCGTTTCTCGTCCCCTCGACAAAATTACAAATTTTGTCGAAAGAGGAGGAATAGCGAAAGGGTGTAGACTTGCATCGGCACGTCGAAACCCGCTAGCGGATTCCGACGTGCCGATGTAGCTCAGTGGTAGAGCAGCACTTTCGTAAAGTGTTGGTCGGAGGTTCAACTCCTCTCATCGGCTCCACGTTAAAAGATTAGGAATTATGAAAATAAAAGAAATCTATGCGAAGTACAAAGACAAATACATCCGGCTGTTCGGACGGTCTTTCTTTCACGATATCTTGATGATATCTATGCTTACTATTTATTTGCTTATATTGGCAACGATACTTTTATTGCTGATTTTTCGCGTGACAGCAGCTATTGGTGTTATACCTCTTAGCTATAATGTAATCTACGGCGTTACCTCACTCGGTTCTTGGATAAATTTGTACTTTTACCTTATCGGGTTCGCAGTACTGGGGCTGCTGAATCTGTTCGTAGCCTGGGCTTTCTTCGAGAAAGAACGACTGATTAGCTACCTGATGGGATTCACCAATATCGTCATCGGCATTTTGTTCATAATTATCATTTTTAACCTGACAGCGATGGTGGTCTAATGAAAAACAAGACTTGGGTAGACAGCCGATTCTTTACTAGAATCCTCGAGATCATTCCCGGGCTCACGGCTTGGTCTATTTTGATATTACCTTTTGTTTTTGCGCCGTTCTTCCCAGCCGCGGTAGCTTATTTCATTTTGGCATTCAATCTATACTGGTTTACTAAAATCCTGAACATCATGCGTCATTTGCTGGGCGGCTACAATCGGATGAAGGCGACTATGGCGATAGATTGGTTGGAGCGTTGCAGAGCAGTCACTACGGACCCTAAGGCATACCAGGCTACCTTGTGGCACGAATATGAAAAGACTAAAAGCAAGCATAGCTTGCGCGACTGGCAGGAGATAGAGAATCTAGGTGGCAACTACAGCGTAGCCAAAGATTGGCGTGACATGTATCACGTGATTTTCATCACTAACTTTCAAGAAGAATTTTTTGTCACCGAGCCAAATTACGAATCGATTCGTGACTGTCACTATCCAAACGACCATATAATCATTGTTTCTTGCGGCGAGAAACGCGACGAAGAAAACTATCTCGTCGTGAAGCAGCAGATCCAACAGAAATTTGGGAATACTTTCAAAGACATTCAGTACTACATGCACGAGGTTCGTGATGGTGAAGTGCGTGGTAAAGGATCAAATCTTTATTCAGCCGCCCATGGATTTATGAAATACTTCGAAGCTCAGTACCCAGATATCAAACCAGAGAACGTAATGGTGACAACACTTGACGCCGACCATATCATGCACCCAGAGTATCTAGCGAATCTAACCTACAAATACATTATCGATCCGAATAGAAGCCGCAAAACCTATCAGCCGGTCGCGCTGCTGTTTAACAATATCTGGGATGCACCATCTCCTAGCCGTATCCTGGCTATCGCCTCCAGCTTTTGGTTGGTCGTGGAGTCGATGCGACCGTATAGGCTAAAGACTTTCGCCGCTCATTCTCAGAGCTTGGAGATGTTGCTTGTCACGGATTTTTGGTCAAACAAGACCGTCGTGGAGGATGGCCATCAATACTGGCGCACCTATTTTGCCTTCAATGGCGATCACGAGATGGTCGGCACAATGATTCCGATCTACCAAGATTGTGTCCTGGCATCTGGCTTTTGGTTGACCATGAAAAACCAGTATTTACAACGTCGTCGCTGGTCTTGGGGCATCTCTGACTTCCCGTTCATTATCAAGAATTTCATCCGTCATCCAGAAATCCCACTTTACGAAAAATTTCTTCAGACTTTCAGACATTTTGCCGCATCTATTTCTTGGTCCACGGCTTCATTCTTGCTGGCTTTTGCTTGGGTGCCATTAGCATTTAACCAAAATTTTCAAAACGCGGTCCTTGCTCATAACGTCACCCTGTTTAGTTCCAACATATTACGCTTGGCTTGGGTCGGTATCTTTGCCAATATCTGGGTGTATTTAAACCTGCTGCCACCATTACCTTCGTACAAAAAGAAACGTGATTACATTGGTATGCTATTGCAGTGGATCATCGCTCCAGTAGTGGCAATCTTTTTCACCCTTCCCGTACTTGAGTCTCAAACCAGACTTATGTTTGGAAAATATCTTGATGTCTTCTGGGTTACGCCAAAGATTCGTAGGCGTTCCTAGCATTGACGCAGAGGCAAATCTTTGCTAAAATAAACCAGTTCAACAGAATTTGGAGAAAATATGGCTGATAAAGAAAAACTAATCGCAAGCGAGAGAAGCGTCATTGGCAAAGAGGTCAAGGCACTCAGACGTTCCGGTAAAACCCCTGTAGTTATCTACGGTGGTGATCGCAAACCACTCGCACTTTCTGTCGACAGTCATGACTTTGCGCTTTTGTATCGTAAGGCAGGTGGTAATACAATCGTAAATATAGATATTGAGCACACTGATGGCACCAAAGAAAAGAAGAATGTCCTGGTTCATCGTGTCGATGTAGACGCAGTCAAAGGGAATATCTTGCATGCCGATTTGCTACAAATTAAGATGGACGAGAAGATTACTACTGAAATTCCACTCAAATTTGTTGGTGATTCTATCGCTGTGATGGATATGCAGGGCTCACTGCTCACTCCTACTATGGAAGTAGAAGTAGAGTGTTTCCCGGGCGATTTGCCTCATGATATCGAGGTTGATATGGCTTCACTCGTAGACTTCGAAGCTGTTATTCACGTTTCTGACCTTACAGTAGGGGAAGGTGTTGCCATCCTGACCGATCCAGAAGCCGTTGTGGCCCACGTAGAGGCTCCACGTAGCGACGAAGAGCTCGAAGAGCTTGAAGAGGCTGTTGCCGAAGTCGAAGCTCCTGAGAGCGAGCATGGCGAGGAAGAGACCCCAGTCGAAGGTTCCGAAGAGGAAAAATCAGAATAATACAAAGAGCCCATCTGGGCTCTTTTTTTATGGCTTCAAACATCATAGTTTGTTATTATTAGTTCAATGAAAATGCCACAAATCAATTGTCGTAAGTTTCGGGGCTTTCTCTATCGATATCGCATCAGCGCTACGATCATCTTGGTGGCGATAATTGCCGCTGTGGGCGCCAGTTGGTATCTGCTCGGAAAGAACATTAGCTATGTTGCGCCTGTCTTCAAACTGACTGCGCCAAAAGAAACTAGAGTCGAGGCACCACTGACTGGTGAACTCGTTGACCCTAGTGGCGCCGATAAACGCGTTCTAGCGGTCGTAATTGAGAATTCACCTGAGGCTAGGCCGCAGAGTGGCTATAACGATGCAGATATCGTCTATGAAACACTGGCCGAGGGCGGTATTACTCGTACGCTAGCGCTTTTCCAGTCCAAAAGTTCGAAGGAGATTGGGCCGGTCCGCTCTGCTCGTGACTATTTTATAGAATGGCTTAGCGAATTTAACGGTATCTTTGCTCACGTAGGTGGTAGCACGCCAGCTTTGGCTATTATAAGCTCTGCTAAAATTCCTGATCTCAATCAGTTCTACAATGGTAGCTATTATTGGCGTTCAAACAATCGCTATGCTCCGCATAATGTGTATACCACTACCGAGAAACTTTACGCTGCTGCAACCGCGAACAGTTTATCCACGACTGGGGCACCGAAGCCACTTAGCTTCAAGAAAGAGACCGATGA
>Ga0209748_1001634_pt1 | contig 11025 bp, 8 predicted proteins | sample BarGraIncu00421A_FD_185490 | JGI IMG/M metagenome (GOLD analysis project Ga0209748, IMG submission 185490) | Arctic peat soil microbial communities from Barrow, Alaska - Barrow Graham LP Incubations 004-21A (SPAdes) (version 2) | ecosystem: Environmental > Terrestrial > Soil > Wetlands > Peat... | reverse complement strand
CGTTTAACATATCAGCGTATATTAAACGAAGCCCTTATCGAATTAAGAGAAACTGAGTTCAGAGAACCTTCATCAGGTGCGGAAAAAGTGACAGTTCAGAAACAATTCGAATTGCATAAATCATATATATCTGATTTTCAAATTGATACTGACTTAGAAATAATGTTTCCTGATGAATATATCTCAAATATTTCTGAGAGGATCAGGTTATACAAAGAGTTGAATGAGATTGAGTCGGAAGAGTCATTATGTTCATTTGAGAAGAAGCTTATTGACAGGTTTGGAAATATACCACAACCTGCACAGGCCCTGCTCGATATTGTAAGAATTAAATGGATTGCCATACAACTAGGAATTGAAAAAATATTATTAAAAAACAACCTGCTCATTGCAAACTTTGTTTCTGATCCCAATTCGCAATTTTACCGGAGCACTCTTTTTGTTTCAATAATGAATTATGTAAACAGGAAGCCGAAGCAGATGAACATGAAGCAAAAAGCAGCAAAGCTAAGTCTGACTGTATCTGACATTAAATCTGTTGAATCCGCAATCAGGGTACTTAATGAGATACTGGAGTCGCATAAGGTTAGTCTCCCTAATTCTTTAGTGTAAGCCCCCCAACCCCCCTAAAGGGGGGCTAAAACTCTATTGTATACCGAATTAACCCCCCTTTAGGGGGGCAGGGGGGCAAAAAACATTGTGCATTAGGGGGGCAGGGGGGCAAATATATTATTACTTTTGTACCATGAATCTTATTATCGATATAGGAAATACCAGTGTAAAGCTGGCTGTTTATGAGGGTCAGAAAAGGCTATCCCTGTCGAGAATAAATGAATTGAGTTGTGTGAAGCTTGAAAAAGAGTTGACCGGATACAAATTTAAAAAGGCCATTGCATCTTCGGTAAAAGAATTACCGCCTTTCATAACTGATCTGTTATTTACGAATATTCCGTTTGTTCATGTTCTTTCACAGAAATCACGGCTTCCGTTCAAAATTGAATATGAGACACCTGAGACGCTTGGACCCGATCGGATAGCTGCTGTAGCAGGTGCCTTCAATGTATTTACAGGAAGTGATGTGCTCATAATTGATGCCGGTACCGCTTTAACATTTGACTTTCTTTCTGACAATATTTACAAAGGTGGCAATATATCACCGGGATTGGTAATGAGATTCAGGGCTCTGAACAAATTTACCGACAGATTACCACTTGTTTCACCAACTGAGTATTTCACATTCCCCGGACGAAATACTACTGATGCTATACGTGCAGGTGTGATTACTGGGATCACTTATGAAATAAATGAGTATATTCGCACGTTTGAGAAAAAGCGCACCCATTTCAAAATAATTCTAACAGGCGGGGACAGTGAATATCTTAAAGACAAAATTGACTATGAGGTCACTTGTATGCCTGATATTGTGACTGATGGTTTAAATTATATTTTAGAATACAATGCAGAATAAGCTCATAGTTATCGTACTGATCTCGCTGTTTTCTTTTGCTTATACAGCCACCGGACAGAAACTTATTAATTCCCCTTACTCAAGGTTCAATCTTGGCACCCTGGAACCCCAGGGATCATTCAGAAGTCTTGGTATGGGTAGTGTAGGAACTGCTATAAGAGATAACAGCTCAATATATTTTTCCAATCCTGCCTCATACAGCAGTCTCGATACACTCTCTTTTATTTTTGATTTTGGTTTTGATTACGGTAGAAATTTTATCTCAGACGGAGTATCAAAATACTCCTCTGATGATATGAATTTTCATCATCTTATAATGGGTTTCCCTCTTGCAAAGGGATGGGGTTTTGCAGCGGGCGTTATTCCTATGAGTTCCGGCTATTTTGATATAAGTGAAAAGGTTACTTCGTCCGACCCGGGATACGATCCAAACATAGGAGAGTATATTATATATCACGCTGGCAGAGGAGGTATCACTAAATTTTTCATCGGATCAGGCAAAAACATTGGCAGGCATTTTTCAGTAGGAGCTAATATGACTCTTCTTTCAGGAAATATCACCAGAACAAATCAGATCATCTTTTCCGACTATTATAATGACTTTCATGATAACAACACAGAAAAGCTTGAATTAATCGGAATAAACTTTGATTATGGAATACAATACTTCACAACGTTTAAAAATAATTGGTTTCTTAATATTGGCGCGTCATTAACTTCACGAAATAATTACAGGTCAAAATACGAGTATCTTTCTACGAAGTATACAGCTTACAATATTACTGATACGATTTCCTCTGTTTCTGATAATTCTGCAAAAACTTTAATTCCCGGTACATTGAGGCTTGGAATTTCCTTTGGGAAGAAAAACAAATTTACAACAGGACTGGATTTTGTAACTACAAAATGGTCGGCATCAAAGATCCCGGGATCCACTGGTTATGCTGCCGATACCAGATCACTACTCTTCGGTGTCGAATACATACCGGATAAATATTCAAATTACAGCTTCATAAATCGGGTTGAGTATCGTATTGGTGGCCATTTTGGTGATAATTATTTAATTATCAACGGAGAACAAATAAAAGAATATGGCGCAAGCCTGGGTATTGGTTTGCCTTTACCGCATACACCATCAAAAGTTAATTTGTTTATTGATTTTACCAGGAAGAGCGGTTTCTCATCCATTAATTATCACGCTGAAGACTATCTTTCAGCAGGTATCAGCCTTAATCTGTATGATTTCTGGTTCATGAAACGTAAATATGATTAGGAATTATCCATAACACTATAATTAATCCGATAGCTGGTAATTTCACCTACCTGTTATGAAAAGCCGATCATCAGATTTAAGAAGTTTTTCCCTTATTACAGCATTTTTGTCTGTAAGTATATTGCTTATATCTTGTGAGAATAAAATTCGTGTTATACCAAAATCCGACCTTCTTACACTTCCTTCACAAACTGTAAAGAGTTTTGAAACCGTTTTATATGATTCCGGACGAATTCAGATGATATTGTATTCGCCCCTGGTAGAAAGATACGATAAAGTTGGTCCACCTTACTCTGAGTTCAGGTCTGGTATCAAAGTAGACTTATACAACGGCCAGAAGAATCCGGTTGCAAAGGTAACTTCAAAATACGCAAAGTATACAAATACTGATAACCTTTGGGAGCTCAGAGACAGTGTTGTTGTAATTAATGAAAACAATGAAAAGCTTGAAACTGAAGTTTTATTCTGGAATCAGGAAAAAGACCTCATTTATACCGACAGGTTTGTTAAAATGACAAGCGAAGATCAGATTATGCAGGGAATCGGTTTCGAATCAGATTCTCATCTTAACAAACAAAAGATTAAAAATCCTACTGCTGTGATAACCCTTAAAGAAGAAAATTAGTTCGAAGCTTTTACCGGAAATCATAATAAACAAATAAAAGCGAAAAAAGAGCTAAATTTGAGGGATGAATACAATCCTGATAATACTTCTGGCAATAATTCTATCTGCGTTCTTTTCGGGTATGGAGATCGCCTTTGTCACTTCAAACAGACTCCGTATAGAACTTGACAGGAAACAGGGAGTTTTCGGATCAAAAATAATTAAACTTTTTACAGATAATCCTGGCCAGTATATTGCCACTATGCTTATTGGCAATAATTTTTCGCTGGTCATTTACGGTTTGATTTTCTCAAAGATCCTTGGTGCCTTTCTTACACCGATCTTCGGTTCAGATCTTTTGATCCTTATAGTAAATACCATCATTTCCACTTGTATTATCCTGTTTGTAGCTGAGTTTCTTCCGAAGACTATTTTCATCATTTCACCTAATTTTTTTCTTAAGTTTTTAAGTGTCCCGACGCTGATTTTCTTTTTCCTTTTTTACCCTGTCAGCAAATTCACTCTCGCGGCTTCAAACCTGTTCATCAGAATTTTTTTTAAAGTTGGCCCCGGAGAGAACAAGCAGGAGAATATTGTTTTCAGTAAGGTTGACCTTGATCATTTTGTCAATCTGAGCAATCAGAGTAAAGAGGAATCGGAACCGGATCATCACAATATCAGGATTTTCCAGAATGCTCTCGATTTTTCAAATGTAAAACTGAGAGAGTGCATGGTTCCAAGAACTGAAATAGAAGCAGTAGAATCCAGAAGTTCTGTTGAGCAACTGAGGGAGAAGTTCGTTGAAACACGGCTTTCGAGGATCCTTATTTATCAGGAGACAATCGACAATATTATTGGTTATTTTGAATTGAAAGATATTTTTAAAAATCCGTCTGAGATCAGTTCAATGACACGGAAACTCGCTATTGTCCCGGAAACAATGCCGGCGAATAAACTCCTGAAGTTATTTGTTAATGAAAAGAAGAATATTGCACTCGTTGTTGATGAATTCGGAGGAACATCAGGAATGGTAACAATAGAGGATGTGCTTGAAGAGATTGTGGGAGACATCGAAGATGAACACGATACAACTGATCTTATTGAAAAGAATGTAGGATACAACGAATATATACTTTCAGGCCGTTTCGAGATTGATTACCTGAATGAAAAATATCATCTTAACCTCCCCGAGGAAGATGACTATGAAACGCTTGCCGGAATGATACTATTTTATCATGGCAGTATTCCGGGAAACAATGATGTTATCAGAATAAGAAATATAGTTATTAAAGTACTTAAGACAACAACAACAAGACTTGAGCTTGTTAATCTGAAAATTGAATAATAAAAAAGAGGCTGATCTCTCGCGAGTCAACCTCTTATAATATTAATTAATGATTTTTACTATGGATTTCTTGTAAAAGTAAATGCATTTATGCCAAAGCCGCCCTCATCAACAGAAATAGTAAAATTCATAGCGTAAGACCCATCACATGAATTGTATACACCGCTTCCGCCATATGCGATATTGTGATAACCAAAGGCATTTGATCCAATAGCTTTTTTAGGAACAGTTACGGCATAAGTTGCGGGATCAATATTCATAACAAGCGGACCCAGGTCTTCAACAACCCCTTCTAATTCTTCCAACCCTACAACATAAATTTTATATGGGTTGTTTACGTCAGCGGTCAGTGTAATGTTACCGCTTGTGGCCCAATCGACAGAAACTGAGTGGTAACTACCAATCGCTAATGCATTACTATAAGCACATGCCACACTAACACTCAGAACAGCATTGGAGCGAGTAGTAACGCCATTAACTGTGGTTAAAACTTCCACAGTAAAAACATCACCATTTTTAACACTCGTTGCAGAAATGCCCAGTGCCCTAATAACATCACCTGAAACCAATTTAACAGTTGCCGGAAAAGAAGCTATATCAGCAATTTTAATCCTCTCGCCATTACTGTTATATGAACCAACAACAATACCATTATCTGCTTGTTGACCAGTTGCCAAATCGACTTTGAATTGGACAAATGAACTCACTAGATTCTTGGAATCAAAAATTCCAGGAGCAACATTGGAAATAACAGGAACTACAGCTGTCCCCCTCGGACCAGCAGGATCTGCAAGCTTATCACAACTAAAAATTACAATTATCAGTGTGAAGATTAAACCTAATATTTTTATTTTTTTCATTTCAATTTATTATATAGTTAAAATATAAAAAGATGTAATCTTATCTGGTTCCACCAGCCCACCAAACGTTTTCTGTATAAACATAGGTTCCGTCACCATAAGCATCACGTACATTTGCATTTGTGGTAACATCGGCAGCTCCATAGGTGAAACGTAATGGAAACTGGGTAGCATTCTTTGCGTTAGCTAGAATGATAACATTATTCCCCATTGCCTTTAAACGTCGGTAGTCGTTGTAGGCCTCAACAGATTCTTCTTCGAAAAAGCCCAGGTATTTCTGATTCATTATTTCCGACAATGGATTTGCCGTAAATTTAGGTCTTACCTGGGTGTTAAAATAAGTAAGAGCAGCTGCTGAGGATAATCCAATATTTACCTTAGCGAATGCAGCTGTTACTGCTTTCCTCAGAGATGTATCAGCATTTGCCAAGCTTGCTGTGCGAGCGTATGCTTCAGCTTTTAAAAACTGAATTTCATGATAGCTTAGCAGGTAGGTTGGTGCAGTAATGCTGCTAATTGCAGAAATTGAATATTGGTCTTGTACCTGAATTGGATTTCCATTAGGAGCAAAGACAATAGCTGTACTTCCCGATTTAGGATGAGCCTTAAAAAACTTAGCATCTCTTGGGTCAAGCCTATCCACTAATTTGTTATGTAAACTTTGGCTTGCTCCAAAATAGTTTCGGTCAGTGAAAATAACAGAAAATGGACTTTTCGATGTGGAGCCATTATAATTAAACTGAGCCTGTTCTGCGCTTGAAGTGAAAGATAGGTTAGCAAATGCGATAACATCACTATAATTAGGTGTCTTTAGCGATAAACGCATTGTATAACGAGCTTTCAAACCATAAGCAAACTTTTTCCATTTGGCAAGATTCCCTCCATAAATAAGATCCTGAGTTCCCAGATTAGCATAGACAGATACGTTATCAAGGTTTACTATCGCATCATCGAGGAATTTAAAAACTGCTGTATAAATATCCTGCTGTTTATCAAGCTTTGGCGTAAAGATTACACCTGGCTTAAGGGCTTCAGTCCATGGAACATCTCCCATAAGGTCGGTAAGTGTTGCCAGATTATATGCTGATAAAATCTGTGCAATACCTAAAGTTCCATAATTACCAGCTTCAGCGCCACCATCTGAACATTTATCTATAACAACTTTAAGATTATAAAGTGTATTATATATGGTCGACCAGTTATTATCATAAGTTGTTGAACTTATGGGCTCCCCACTTCTAATTTCAGCATTGTAAAACTGACCATATACTCCAACATTATGCTCCATATAAACAGAAGCATAAAAAGCTAAATCACTGCCAATTACAGAAAATGCTGTACTAGTCATTGCGTCTGTAATAATCAATCTTGAGGCAATTACTGTCGGGTCATTCACATCCGTGTTGATCTTATCCATGATATCTTCGGAGCAAGACCAAAGAGCAAAAGTCAAGACAATTGCTGAAAATATATTAATTACTTTTCTCATTGTATTTAACATTAAAAAGTTATATCTAAACTAAAACCATAACTACTAGTCTGAGGCATAGAAAATCTTTCAAACGATCCGCCCATGTTAGTATTTCCCTGACTCGATTCGGGATCAAAATTTGGAAGCTCAGTCCAAAGAAGAAGATTACGGGCAAATGCGGTAACGCCTAAGTCAACAGACCCGAAAATCTTTTTTGCAGGTTTATACCTCAAGGAAAGTTCGCGTAGTTTCACAAATGAATTTTTATAAATGTAAAACTCATCGATATTCGTAAGCACATTAGCGTACAGGTCTTGTAATGCACCAGTATCGTTAGGTCCACCCCTTACAATATCATTTGGTGTACCATCAGGTTTCACTCCGTCAAAAATAAAGGTTGACTCACGATCTGATGTTTTTGCATTTACCCCGTAAAGGTAAGACAATCCGTTGCTCCCTGAATACATCTGCCCGCCATTTTTCCATTCAAGGACTCCGCTAAGAGACCAGTTCTTATAAGTAAAAGTATTAGTTCCGCCAAGTATAAATTTGGGAGATACCGTTCCAATTACTGCTGGTGGACCTGTTTTTGGCATGCCATTATTCCAGGCTCCGGGACTATCCTCAACAACAATCTTTCCATTTGCATCACGAACAAATGAACTACCATAGATTACCGGATAAGTAGCTCCAATGCCTGCCCGAACCTGAGGAGTTGTAAATCCACCCAAAAAGATACTTTCAACACCCGGCGCCAGTTCATCAACCATATTATTTATTTTCGAGAAATTAATATTTATTTCCCATTTGAAACTATTAGCCATTAACGGAACTATATAAAAAACTACCTCATGACTAAGGGTATGAACTTTACCACCATTCATTACCAGTTGACTTGCTCCTGTGGATGCAGCCAAAGGTACTGCAAATATTTGATCTATTACATTCTGACGTGAGTAAGTATAGTCAATACCCAACCGATTTTGGAAGAATTTCAATTCTGTACCAACTTCATATGATGTTGTATTCTGCGGTTTAAGGTTAGGATCATATTGTGTACTGTTTGGGATGTAAGCACTAATCCCTCCAATAGGATAAGAAATTGGGACACCGGACCAGAATCCACCGCCATATGCTGGTTTACCGTAATAGTTCGGAATATATGTGCCTGCCTGTCCAACCTCAGCGTAAGAAAAACGTAGCTTGGCAAAAGATAACCATTTGCTTTCCTTTATTGCGTTTAATTCTGATGCCACAAATCCCAGGGATACAGAGGGATAAAAGAAAGAGCGATTATTTCTTGGCATTTGGGAAACAACATCATTCCTGCCAGTTGCACTCAGGAAAAGTATTGATTTCCAATCTAAAGAGATACTCCCGAATGTTCCAACCGTTCGATATTTATCTTTAGATTCATTTGCAGTTACTGTATTAGCGTTTTGAATATGCGCCCACCCACCAAAATTAAATACTTCACCATGTTCTGAATATGTCTTGGTGTTATCCTGGTTAAACTCATTACCCAAAAGTGCATTAAAATTCAGGTCACTGGTAATTTTCCAACTAAAATTAGCAGTCAGAAGGGAGTTTACTGTAGTGTTAGATACACCATAATTGTCGATTATACCAGTTTTCCCTGCATGGCCATATTCAAAGACATCTTGTAAATGAGTAGTATATGAATCCATACCTAATTGGTAACGGACTTTCAGGTTCATATTATCTCTAATGTTAGCCAGATAATCGATATAACCATTCCCGAAGAAACGATCAGTTTTTTCATTGAAGACATTATGTTCGGCAGCCCAGTAAGGATTGTCAAAAGTCAAAGAGCGGAAATAGATTTGCGAATAAGGATCACCAGGAACAAAAGAGGGCCAGTCTTTAAGATCATAGTTCGCAGGAGAAGCGTATGCACCATTTAAGGCAGCGTCGTTGGCAGAAGGCAGTTTATCGATATCTGTTTTAGAGAAATTGGTGCTAAATCCAACATCGAAATTTTTGTCTAACTTTCTTTCAGCAGATGCTTTTGCATTCCATCTATCCATCCCTGTAGAAGGAGCAATACCACTTTGTGAAGTCTGACTAAGACCAAGAGAAAAATTTCCATCTTTAGTTGCTTGACTCACATTAATGTTAGTGGTAGAAGTATACCCTGTTTTAAAATAGTCTTTCCATCCATTATAAACTTGAGGAGTGACCCATGGATCTGCTACTTTTCCATTTACTAACTGAGGTACCTTATACTTTCCCGGGAATCCATTTGCATCACCACCGTATGTTGGATCTTTTGGAAGATCAACAATTTTTGGTCCCCATGACATCGATGTGCTTGACACATAACTCCCATAACTCCCCTGAGCATATGTAGTTTGGAAATCAGGGTTACGTGATACTTCAGCAAAAGAACTGGTATGGGAAAATGAGATAACAGGTTTGCCTACTTGATTGCCACGACCGCTCTTAGTTGTAATGATTATAACTCCGTTGGATGCACGGATACCATAAAGAGCAGCTGCTGCCTGACCTTTAAGAACATTTATACTCTCAATATCCGAAGGATTAATATCAACAGCACGGTTAGCAATGTCTGATCCTGTAACGCTATTTCCTGTTGAGAAATCAGCTGTAGATGCGATAGGCATACCATCAATTACATAAAGAGGTGTATTGTTTCCGGTAAAAGAACGGGCACCACGAATAACAATCTGTGATGAGGCTCCTGGCATACCACTCGAAGGTTTGATTTCTATACCGGCAAGTTTTCCCTGCATGGCACCTGCCAGGTCAGTATTCCCTGTACGTGCAATTTCATCTTTTTTAACATCCTGTACGGAATACCCTAAAGCTTTTTTCTCCCTGGATATACCCAATGCAGTTACTACAACTTCATTCAAACCTACCAGGTCGGACTCAAGAAGAGCATCAATAACAGAACGACCTGAAATAGCAACCTCCAAAGATTTCATTCCAATATAGGAGAATACCAATGTAGTCGCATTGTTAGGGACAGCGATGGAATATTTACCATTCACATCTGTTATAGCACCAATGGTTGTACCTTTAACTGATACAGATACACCAGGTATAGCACCTTCCCCTGCAACTGCAGAGGTAACTGTACCTGTAATGACTTTTGATTGTGCCAATAAAGTGTAACCACCTACAAACACAAACAAAACAATCAGCAGAAATAGTTTCTTCATACGAATTAGTTTTAGGTTTTAGTTTAACAACCAAATATATAGGAACTTTATTAAATCTCCAAACTAAACAATTTTATTTTATATAAGTGCCAGGTATACTCCATAAAAATTCATTGATTTTCTTCGTTTACCCCGGCCCCATGGGGAGCGAAGAAAATCAATTTACTCCCCTTGGGGTTGGGGTAAATAAATTGATTTTCAAGCGATTTTGGATCTTAGATGCATCATTTCATATAGCCACATTAATTAATAAAAATGTGAATGATGATATGATAAATAAAGATGCTTAAATTTGTGAGTTTCTCCTAAATTCTGACATAAATGGTTTAATTACTGATCTCTTTCTTCTAGATTTCAATAACAAAATACTCTTTCAAAGTATATCGGAGTGGTTTTTTTGTTTAACATATCTGAACAATTAAGATCACTTCTTTAAAGTTTTATTCTTCCTCAATTCATCTGCTGCAATGCACAAATCTTTGTACATTTCTTCTCCCAGCACTCTTATCAACGGTTCTTTCAGAAATTCATACACATATATTCCATCATTCTGACCTCTCTTTCGCGCAGGTGAACAAATAGCCAGTTCTACATAATTCACAGCCCTGAAATCAGAATAGTATTTAATCCGAACCGGGAAAAGGTGACACGATAATGGTTTTCTGAATTTGATTTTACCATCTGACCATGCCTGTTCTATCGCGCATACGAAAACATTACCATTCAAATTTGTATAGGCACATTCTTCATTTCCGATAAGTGGAGTTACTCTATCGTTTTCAAAATCTCTTACACTCC
>Ga0209748_1001633_pt1 | contig 11033 bp, 9 predicted proteins | sample BarGraIncu00421A_FD_185490 | JGI IMG/M metagenome (GOLD analysis project Ga0209748, IMG submission 185490) | Arctic peat soil microbial communities from Barrow, Alaska - Barrow Graham LP Incubations 004-21A (SPAdes) (version 2) | ecosystem: Environmental > Terrestrial > Soil > Wetlands > Peat... | reverse complement strand
TCAACAATCAATAACGAGTTCGACTTATGTCTACAAACCGTAAGAATATTTCAATTTCAAGAAATGGTTTTACTTTAGTAGAGATGGTTATCATAGCCCCGATTGTTATTTTGCTAATCGGAGGGTTCATATCAGCTATTGTCTCAATGACCGGAGCAGTAATCGCATCTCGAGCCTCAAGTAGCTTGGCGATTAATATTCAAGACGCGCTAAACCGGATTGATTTAGACGTCAAAGCTAGCAACTCTTTACTTGCCACCAACAGTATTACGCCGCTCATCTCCCCTCAGGGTTACAATAACGACACGACTGGTTTCAAAAACGTAGGAACAAACGGCACTATGTTAATAATCAGCTCTAACGCTACAACTGGTAACCCATTAAATTCTTCTAGTAAAACCGTTTACTGGTCCGGACAGCCGAACCTCTGCAATAGCTCACAAGTGAGCTCTAATACGCCAGTTGCAATTAACATTGTATATTTTGTAAAAAATAACAGCTTGTGGCGACGGACTATCCTTCCTAGCGGTTACGCAACTGCCAGTTGTGTAAATGGCGCCCTAGGCCAACCTTGGCAACGATCAAGTTGTGCAGTGTCTACCGGAGCTGATTCGTGTAAGACCCAAGACGAAAAACTTTTAACTTGGACAAAATCCGGCAGCTTTGCAGTTGATTATTTTACTAGCACAGATCCAGTTAACCCGATTGCCGCTGCCAGCATCGCCGGCAATACCGATGACGTAAGATTAGCGGCCATAAAAACCGCCAGTTCCATCAAAGCCACCATCACTGCAACAAGCACTGTTGCCGGGCGTGATGTCAGCCAATCTGGAACAATCCGATCGAGTAGCCCAAATACTGGCACGACTTCAAATTCGTTAGCATTATCAGGTTCGGGTGGTGGAACATGGGTATATAAACGACCGATTACGGTCACAAATTCAAGCGGCAGCGCATTGACTAATTATCAAATTAAACTCTCTTTGACAACTGCTGCGCTAGGTAATCCATATACACATATAAAAACAGATGGTTCTGATGTTCGGTTTATGGATTCTAATGTAACTACAGAATACTCGTATTGGAACGAGGCGTGGAATAATACAAGCACATCAACAATTTGGGTAAAAATCCCATCACTTGCGACTGGCGACACTACAATTAATATGTATTATGGAAACCCTAGTGCTACGAACTCTTCAAGCGGAGACAACACATTCGTTTTCTTTGACGACTTTAGAGGAACGACCATAAATGCCACTAAATGGACCGAGCTGGACACTAAGAACGCGATTAATCAAAATAACGGTCTAAATCTGACGAACGTTTCAACAGCGTGGGATTCGGCTTTAATTTCTAATACCACCTTCAATAGAACCGTTGGGCTTGCTGTAAGCGGTAGTTTTACTGCCGGAAGTTCAGTTACTGCACCCTGCCACATGATGGTAGGTTGGGATAATAATCAAAACACCGACCCTAGCTACGCTCAACTAATCCATGGTTTTTATTTCAATGCTGGTTTGCTATATCCGATGTATGAAAATGGAGCTAGCTATTCGGCAAGCGGAACATACGCCGCAAATTCCACTAATTTGTTTAGAGTCAGGTTGAAGTCTGTAGGCGCAGATTATCTGGATAATGGTTCGGTTGTCTATTCTGGTACAGGTGGTAATTTTACTACTTCACCAATGCGGATTGCCATAGCTCAATATGATCATACTGGCACTTTTAATAATATTTATGTTCACCAAAGTGCCGCAACCGAACCAACCCACGCTGCGCCAGGTGCTGAAACCGCTCCATAAATTGTATTATTTTTACCCTCAAACCACTTGTGCTAATACGATTGACATAGTATATTGTTATTATAACCAATTAATAGGGGGCAACCAGTAATGATTCTAAAAAATATTAAAGCTAAGGACCAAGGTTTCACCATTGTTGAGCTTTTGGTCGTTATCGTTGTTATTGGTATCTTGGCAGCTATTACGATAGTTTCCTACACCGGTATCACAGCACGTGCAAACGCCGCCGCTACCAAGCAGATGGCATCTAATGTCATTTCAAAGGCAGGTATTTACCAAACGGAAGGTTCAACTTTGAACTGGCCACTAACTGGCGCTTTGGCAATGTCAGCCACTAACTCATCAGCTGCTATTACTGGTGTAACGGTTACAGCCAGTGTTGCGCTTTCGGCAGCAAGTATGACACAAATTTCTTATCGGGTTTGTGGAACGACATCAAGTATTTCTGATACCACGGCTCCAACAACCCTAGCACTCACCACTAACCCAACTGGCATCATTGTTGGCTACTGGGACTACGGTAATGCCTCCCCTCAGCAAGCTCCGTTATCTGCCGGTAACGCTGTTCCAGGTGCAATTGGCCCATATGTATCTGGTGGAGTAACCTACAACAACTTGATACAATGTTTCTACACCGCTACTTAATCTAATAATTATGTTGGCCTTAATACCCCCAGCCTCTGGGGGTATTATTTATCCAGAAAAACTTGTATTTTTATATGAATAACGCTTGTGCTAATAATTACAACGTAGTATATTTAAGCTATAAATACATCTCATGGGGGCCTTAATATGATAATCTTGGATAAAATTAATGAACATAGTCGCGATTTTGCGATTGTTGAAAATGTAAGTAAACATAGTCACGGTTTCACAATTGTTGAACTTTTGGTCGTTATTGTTGTCATCGGTATCTTGGCAGCTATTACCATAGTTTCTTATACTGGTATCTCAGCTCGGGCAAATACCGTAGCCAATAAACATAACGCTGACAGCGTACGCCGATCTGCTCAGATGTATTACACTGACAACAATAGTGCATTCCCAGCAACAAGCAACTTGTCAGCTACAGTACTTGGCAACTTCGTAAGTGGTAATGGCAACGTTGCTAAGTTACCCTCTGGGCTGAATGTAACTAACAACCAATTAACATCAACTAACCCTGGCTATATTCAGTATCTTGTAGACGCTGGTGGTCAAGGTGTATGTGTTGGATATTGGGACTATACCAGTGCTGGATCCGCTCAATACCTATACGCTGGCGATGCAAAAACAGGAACTAATCTCACGCTACAAACATCAACTTGTACTAATACCTAGAGTATTTATATAAAGTGCACATCCATCTTGTTCGTAAACTCATGTAAACCACTTGTGCTAATAACCTAACAATAGTATATTGTTAATATAACCAAATAATAGGGGGCAACCAGTAATGATTCTAAAAAATATAAAAGCTAACAAAGACCGAGGTTTCACAATTGTTGAGCTTTTGGTCGTTATCGTTGTTATTGGTATCTTGGCAGCTATTACCATAGTCTCCTATACTGGTATTACAGCAAGGGCAAACACTTCGGCCAACCAGCAAAACGCTAGTAGCATCATCGCATCAGCACAAACATTCTACGCCGACAACAGCAAGTTTCCTAACACAGACGCTACATCAGCCAATGTATACACTAACTTTTCTGGCGGTTTAGGTAATGTTGGTAAATTGCCTGGTGGTCTAACTATAACAAGCGCCACACTTCTATCGACCACAACAACAGCGTTATCATATCGAGTAAAAGGAACCTCTCCAAACTTTACCGGTGTTTGCGTTGGCTATTGGGATTTCAGTGTCCCTGGAGTTAAGTACCTATTCGCTGGTGATGCCACCCAAGACGTCTCCGGAACTTGTTCATAAATTAGATATTTAGTTTATAGAATATTTAATATCCCTCATATGAGGGATATTAAATATATGCAAAAACTTAACGACTATTTATCACTTGGGAGTGGATAAGCCCTTGCGACTTTAACAACTTGCTCTTTCAGTTTAGCCAGTTCATCAGGTTTGTCGCGGTTTTCAATCGCCTGAATCATCCACTCCGCGATCTGTTCCATATCTTTTTCCAGAAATCCACGAGTTGTAATCGCGGCTGTCCCCAACCTGATGCCACTCGGTTTAAATGGTGGCAATGTATCATCAGGAATGGCGTTAGCGTTAACGTTCAATCCAATGGCATCAAGAGCAGTTTCAACAACTTTTCCATCAATACCGAAGCTCTTTTGAACATCAGCCAAAATCAAGTGGTTACTAGTTCCACCGGTGACCAAACTAAATCCCCTTTTTAGCATCTCATCAGCTAACACCGATGTGTTTTTGAGAATCTGAGCAGCATAAACCTTAAATTCTGGTTGCATAGCTTCATAAAAAGCCACGGCCTTGGCAGCAATTGAATGCATATGTGGGCCACCTTGCATTCCTGGGAAAACTGCCCTATCGATAAGTGTTGGAATATTTTCAAGCGTTTTTTCAGGAGCCTTCAAAGGATTACTGACAATCCCCTTCGTCAAAATCATACCACCACGTGGGCCACGCAAAGTTTTATGAGTTGTGGTTGTGATAACGTGAAAGCCATAATCGAACGGGTTCTTGGCGACACCAGCGGCAATCAGACCGGCAATATGCGCCATATCGGCCATCAACAGTGCGCCGACTTCGTTCCCAATCGCAGCAAATTTTGCGTAATCTAATTCCCGTGGGTAGGCGCTAAAACCTGCCAAAATAATCTTCGGTCGATGTTTTAGGGCAAGTTCGCGAAGTTCGTCATAGTCAATCTCACCAGTCGTAATGTCTTTCATCTTGTAGCGAACGAAGTTGTACAGATGAGCACTACGAGTAACTGGCGCACCATGCGTCAAATGTCCACCGTGGCTCAAATCCATAGCCAGTACGGTATCGCCTGGTTCTAACCAAGCGCTATAGACGGCTTCATTGGCTGGCGCGCCAGAATGAGGCTGGACGTTGGCATGATCGGCCTTAAACAGCTTCTTGGCACGTTCAATGGCCAATAGTTCGACTTGGTCGGTATAAGTTTGACCACCATAGTATCGTTTTCCAGGATAACCTTCAGAATATTTGTTTGTGAAAACACTACCAAGCGCATTCAAAACTCCCTTACTCACGTAATTCTCACTTGGAATTAATTCCAATCCGTCACGTTGTCTATTTTCTTCACCAGCAATAAGCTTTAGTATCTCTTCATCAACCATATCGTTTTTTCCTCTTATCCATCAATTATACACTGTTGATTTTATATCATGAACGATATATCATTGAATGCATGACAAATGACGGTTACAAGACCAAAATTGGTAAGCTTATTCAAGAGACCAGACAATCACGAGGCTTAACTCAATCACAACTATCTGAAGCCTTGGGGACCAGCCAAAGCGCTATAAATCGAATTGAAAAGGGTGGACAAAATATCAGCCTTGAGATGTTAGCCCGCATCAGTGAAGTTTTGTCAAGTGGCCTGGTTAGCGTAAACCAATCTGGCAAAATAGATTTCGTTATCAACGGTGGCAAAAAATTATCTGGCGAAATCGAAGTTAAAACCAGTAAAAACGCCGCTGTTGGTTTGCTATGCGCTAGCCTGATTAATCACGGCACAACTACACTTCGTCGAGTACCGCGAATCGAAGAGGTAAACCGAATTATTGAGGTTTTACAGAGTATTGGTGTGAAAGTACGTTGGTTAAATGACAATAATGATCTAGAAATTACTCCACCTGCTCGACTTAAACTCGACAATATGAACGTCGAGGCCGCCAGACGAACTCGAACCGTCATCATGTTGCTTGGTCCCCTACTCCACCAATACAGTGATTTCAAGATACCATTTGCTGGCGGTTGTGACCTCGGCACTCGAACAGTTGAGCCACACCTTGCCGGACTGGCACCGTTTGGACTGAAACTCGAAACTATGAACGAGTATTACCACGTAACAGTCTCGAAAAAGTCCGTTACGAAAACAATTCTCTTGACTGAACGTGGCGACACCGCCACCGAAAACGTCCTTATGGCCGCCGCTTTATATGACGGCAGCACGATTATCCGAAATGCCAGCCCAAATTATATGGTCCAAGACCTGTGTTTTTATCTGCAAAAACTTGGTATCAAAATTGAAGGAATCGGTACGACTACTTTGAAAATTCGTGGCGTCCGTCATATTAACCATAACGTTGAGTACTTTATTAGTGAAGATCCGATTGAGGCAATGAGTTTTATAGCTGCAGCCCTAGTTACTGATTCCGAGGTATCGATTAAACGCGTACCCATCGAGTTTGTCGAGATTGAGCTATCAATACTGGAGAATATGGGCTTAAATCACGAAATCAGCCAAGAATATGTGGCTAGAAACGGTGAAACCCGACTCGTCGACATTCGAATCCTACACTCAAAGTTGGTTGCACCAAAAGACAAACTACACAGCATGCCTTTCCCTGGTGTTAATATGGATAACTTGCCATTCCTAGGCCTGATTGCGACCGCCGCAACCGGTCGAACGTTGGTGCATGACTGGACTTACGAAAACCGAGCTATTTACTTCACCGAATTATCTAAATTAAATGCCAAGATTGAACTAGTCGACCCTCACCGAGTGTATATTACCGGCCCAACCAAGTGGCGACCAGCCGAAATTATCTCGCCACCTGCTTTGCGCCCTTCAGTTGTGATAATGTTGGCAATGCTAGCCGCTCCAGGTACATCGACACTGCGAAATGTCTATTCAATCAATCGTGGCTACGAAGACTTCGCCAACCGCCTTAATACCCTTGGTGCCGATATCGAAACTTTAAGAGAAATATAAATAAAATGATGGGAAGGCGGTCGCTACCGCTTCCTATTTCCGCTTGTTTGTAAAAATATGTAAACACATTTTTACTGCACGGCACTTCACGAACCCACTACTGTGTATTTTCTATGAAAATCCACTCGTGGATTCAATCCCAACATCAGTTCCAAATAAAAAAGAGGACATAAATGTCCTCTTTTTTATTTGGGGCGAATGATGGGGATCGAACCCACTACCTCCGGAACCACAACCCGGCGCTCTAACCAACTGAGCTACATTCGCCATATTTTGAATGAACTAGGCTATTGTAACAGATATGAACACATATGAAAATACACATTTGGCGCTTTTCATATATGAGTCATCCCTGTTATAATAATGTGACGAGCGGGTGTCGTATAATGGCTAATATGCCTGCCTTCCAAGCAGGCGATGCGAGTTCGATTCTCGCCACCCGCACCACTTAAAAACCGTACTAAATAGTACGGTTTTTAAGTTAGTTATTTAAGTTATTGTTGAGCTTCTTGGACTGCTTCGGCAACTTCGGCGTCATGCTGAGTCACATGCACTGTTCCATGTGGGTGCTGAGGTGGGGCATAAATCGAGTAAACCTTCAAAGTAACTTGACCAGTACACTCTAGGTTGTGCCACGTTCCGGCTGGCACAAAGACTGCGTCACTACTTGTAGCTTCCCAAGTGCGCAACTGATCTTGTGAAGGCCCCATTGAAACCTTTGCAAAACCCTCTTCAATTCGGATAAATTGGTCATGTGTATCATGAACTTCCATGCCAATATCATGTCCTGGTTCAATCGACATCACCGTCATCTGCAAGTTATTTCCTGTCCAAACAGTTGATCGATAATTCGTATTCCCAAGAGCAGCTGCAACTACATTAGTTACTACTGGTGTTGGGCCGTTGTCTATAATCTCATCCATTTTAATTCCCCCTTATGAATTAATTATACTCCAAGCTGGCGTTTGGAATTTGGCTATTAGCAATTGGCGGAGTTTACTTTCCCCTGCCGTATTCTAATAGCCACATTCCAATAGCCTATAAAAAACTTACCTATGAATATTACAGTCTGTCGTTACACCTATAATTTGATATAATGACTGAGGTACTTACGCCCCGGTAGCTCAGTGGATAGAGCAGAGGACTTCTAAGCCTAAGGTCGTTGGTTCAATTCCAACCCGGGGTACCAAAATATTAAAGCCAACAATTTGTTGGCTTTAATATTTTGACTCCGTGGCTGGAACTGAATCAATGACTTTTTGTGAAACAAAAAATGTCGTTGGTGAGAACCGCCACGTCGGCGGTTCACAAGGCCGGAAGCCGGATGACGAACGTCACCGACTGAGGCGGGGTCGAGAAAAATTCAGAATGAATTTTATCGTGACCAATTCCAACCCGTAGCGACCGCCTGACAACGCGGGGTACCAAATTTAAGTTATACATAGAAATTATTTATACAATAAGAAATTCCACTAAGTTGCTTTTGCTTACCTTTAGCTTATAATGAAAAGTAATATGGTAAAAACAAAAAAGAAAAATCCACAATCTCCACTCATAGCATCCGGTTATATTTTATTCGCATTACTTATTATTGAAGTGCTGCTCTCGACCACCATTCCGTTCGGAAGAATGTTACTCGATCCGCGGACGCTGCATTATAATGTCGCATTATTTATGGTTGCACTGACCGTAGGCTCTCTTCTTCCGGCTTTTTTGGGGTATGTAATTGGCGATCACTCTGTAAAATCCAAGACAAAGATAAGCCATCATTTCAATGGAATGCTTTTTGGGCTTTTGGCATTCTGGGTAATGTCCATATTTGCAGTGATTGTGTCAATTCCATCTGAATATTTTGCAACATCGTTAACTGCGAGAGTGATATTGGTTAATTTACTGCCTAGTATTGCCGTGGCGATTATTACGTCTATTCTCGCTATTGCTCATGCACGGAGCCGTAAAGCAAAGCACGACATACTTGAGTACAAGCCATATAGTATACTGCTCATTGGATTTATTATTTTGCTACCAGTTTGGTCATTGATTAACAATATATTCACGCAAAGTGTCAGTATATACTCGTTTGTGCCATTGATTATTCTTGTGGTGCTTGGGTTGGTATCATACGCTACGCTCCGAAATAGTAAACTGAATATATCGAGTAAGGTAAGGTGGTCGGCTGTTTCAATATCGGTGGCTTATGTGGCATTATTTGTATTATTGCAATTCGTTACAGAGCTGTCGTATTTCATTGAAGAAAGGCCTTCAATGGAATTCATGACAATTGTAAATAATACGGGATATGTAGTGGCGTTAATTGTGTGGATTTTCTTTTGGCGTGCTCAAGTTAAGTCGTTATCAAAGAAGTGATTGAGGGCGACCGCCTGATGACCTGGGGTACCAATTTTAGTTATACAGAGAAATTACGACATCTCTGTTGAAGTTTGTTATATTATGCTACTTCATTGAGATAAGTGTTACTCCAACGATATATAACAAGACCACGAACACCGAATCAATGCCAAGACGAAAGTAAACACGTTTAGGACGCACAATAAGGCTGATGATATATACAGTGGTGAGTAGTATTCCAAGGGCTGCAAACCATATATCACTCGGCGTCGCGTTTCTCAGTACGGCATTGCCACTGATTATATCGCAGATAACAAATAGCGCTGGCATAAATGCGTTGCCGCCGAATATATCGCTCATCGCTAAACTATAATCACCGATTTTAACTGAGGCTAAACCAGTGCTAATATTTGGTAAAGCCCCCACAAAAGCGATGAATGTGGCTGCGAACAAGCCACCATTTATATGAAACATAAGGGCAATCTCGTTACCAGTAGTTGCCAGACCATAACCGGCTATAAGGGTGGCGATACTTGCTAGAGCCAATATACCAAAAACTTTAGTCATTTTTGCTGACCTCAACGAAGGGTGGTTAATAACTGCTCGACGTTCATGGTGATGACGCCCTGGTGTAGCATCAATTGCCTCAGCAATCCATGGCAACCCGTTTCTGGCCTTAAAGACAATCCATAATCCTGCTAACCAAAGTGCGACAATCGCAATAGATGCTAGGCTAATTACCGTGCCAGGAATGATAACAGGTGTATTAATAGCGAGCAATGAAGCCACCGTCACGAGAACTACGAAACTTGCTTCTAGGACCAGAGTTAATGACGCTGCAGAAAATGACATAGCTCTCTTTGGCCCACTCTTATAATCAAATATAGCCAACACCACGGTTTGGATAGCGATTCCCCCCAGTAGGGTACCGATAATAATATCATAATGCTGTTGTGTAGCAGCAGTGACTACGATTGCGATTTCGGGTAGACTTGTCACGATACCCAAAATGAGTAAACCACCAAAGGCGCTGCCAAGCTTGTATTTTCCGTCAATCGCATCTGTGGCGTGCACCAACCAAACGCCGGCAACCCAAACGATAAGGCTAAAGGCTATAAATTCTGAAATAAGTATTAACGCTGGCATTAAATACAATAATACCAGACTCGGTTATCTATAAATATAGTTTTGCTATTTATTGTAAATATATTAGCGGCACCCCCGAACTTCGGGCAGATGCCATTGAACGTGTTCAGGACAAACTGCATAATTGCGTCCATAAACCAGAATGGCTAGCTCTATCTAAAGTAGCTCAGGCAATTCTCTACCCCATTCCTATCAGGGACAGATTCATTCAGGATATGAAATCTCCAAAAAACGGCGAACTGGCAAAAGTTCGATTATCGATGATGGGCAACAATTCTTCTTGGATTTGCTAAGATTTTATTGTAACTACTTCCATTGCAAAATGCCCCAATCAGTAATAAGATACGGGTATGAAAAGTGACGGCTACGATCAAGATATCGCCAACCAAGCGCATGATAACCTATTAACCATAGGTGACTTTGCAATGAGGTTCGCACAAGTTGATCGCGCGCCTAGGTATTCGAACGGCGACCGGGAAAATGATGCAGAACATAGTTTCCATTTGGCACTATCAGCCGCCGAACTAGCCGCTGACTACTACCCCGAGCTGGACTTGGGTTTAGTCACCCAATTCAGTCTTGTCCATGACCTACCCGAAGTTTATTCTGGCGACGTCTGGACGATTGGTATTAGTGAAGAAAATCGTTCGAAAAAAGAGGCGGCTGAAAAGACTGCTAATCAAAAACTTATCAAAGAACTACCAACTCACATTGCTCAGTTGCTTAGTCGCTATGAAAAACAGCAAGAGCAAGAAGCCAGATTTGTCCGATTCGTTGATAAATTAATGCCAGATGTAATTCATATCGTTGATGGTGACGCCAACACATTCAGAGAAGACCACAAGATAAATGATTTAGATAAATTGAAAGAAAT
>Ga0209748_1001632_pt1 | contig 11034 bp, 10 predicted proteins | sample BarGraIncu00421A_FD_185490 | JGI IMG/M metagenome (GOLD analysis project Ga0209748, IMG submission 185490) | Arctic peat soil microbial communities from Barrow, Alaska - Barrow Graham LP Incubations 004-21A (SPAdes) (version 2) | ecosystem: Environmental > Terrestrial > Soil > Wetlands > Peat... | reverse complement strand
AAAGTAATCTCTCCTTGAGACGGATTGCAGGAATCAGTGGACATTCTATTAATACTGTTCGGAAAATTAAACTACTAAAAGAGATTTGACTACCCTGCGGATCATTCCGAAAAATATTCCAGGATAGAAAAAATGTATTTTTTCTATTAAAGTATCATATAACGACACTTATCTGAAAGATTTACTGTTATATTTTTTACCAGAATAAGAAAATCATCGTTAATTATATTCAAGATTTGGTCAGTGCTCTGAACCGATCCCTTAACACTATCATTCGCCCAATAAGTTCATCGAATGGGAGAGAGTCGCCATAGATCATGCTTGCTCGCATTCCTTTGTAATCCTTTTCATATTCGTTAATAATGTTTTGAGGAGGTATAAAATCAATTTTATCCGGTTGATGAGCACTATAACTGGCTTACTGTGGCAATTTTGTTTCTGGTAAAAAAGTATAAGGTACTATACATATATCCTTTGTCTTCAAAAACGTCATGCAATCGTACAATATCGACATATCCTTTTTCATCATAGGTGTAAATAATATTTACCTTAACAACCATCCCGGTTGTGCAAATAATACTATGCTTCAGGTAATATTAAATAGAAAAGAAATAGCAACAAATACGAAGCAACAAGCCCTTTCAATGATTTCACCTGACAATATAAGAAGAATCTTCACTTTGAGTACAATGTACATATATTCAATGATTTATCGTATCTCCAGGAACCCGGACACTCTACCACTACCCTCCCTGCTGACCAGTGGTGCTACATTAAGTTCTTCTTCCTGTATTACATATTTTGTTCCATATGTTTATTATAAATCCCAGGCGCAAAATAAACTGACTAAAGAATTATTAAGAAAAAAAATCCCGGAAATAAAATCAATTTTGGTAAAACGCATATCTAAAATTTTTTTAGAAAAAATTTAAAAAAACTTTAAAACAGCAATTATACTATTGCACTATATTTTCACTGTTGTTTTTAAAAACATCATTGAATCATACTCTATCAAAAATAACATTGGCATCAAATTGGTTCATGGTTAACTTAAATCATAAATTAACTGAAGAATTCATCTTTTAGATTTATTGTATCAGCACATATTTATTGTTTATTAATATTATAAATACAACTAAAAGTATTATTTATTAAGTAATTGACTATGTAATTTTGAATTTATAAAATAGATGTAAAGCTTGATTTAATTGGAATAGTTAGTTTGTTAGGGTAAGTAAAGACCTCCGAAGGATTATCGGAGGTCTTTTATTATTCCGAAGATGAATTGCTTACAGGATTTATTTGAGAATCAAACCGTCTTGAGAAAAGAATGAGGTAATGACTCTACATTATTTCCGCCAGATCGTAGTGCTCGCTCTCAATTAACTTAATTTGTTTCCGGAACTGTGATGGAGTAATACCTTTGATATTTTTGAATTGCCGGTTAAAATTGGAGATATTTCCGAAACCCGATTCGTAAGCAATCCCTGAAATGTTCTGCGATGCATCTGTCAGCAACTTACAGGCATAACCTACCCTGATATTTAATAAATAGTCTTTAAAGGGCATTCTGTAGGTTTGCTTGAATGCAGCATAAAAAGAACTAATGGACATATTAGTTGTCTCTAGAAGATCTTTAATACTTATATTTTTCTGAAAATTCTGCGATATGAATTTTAAAGCTTTTTGCATAGGGCCGGAGTCATCCTGCCAGAATGGTTCATTGAAAGCAGGACTTGACAGAATATTGATTTCTTTTGTAGAAGCAAAGATTTTAAATATCGAAAAGAGAGTATAAAATCTTTCACTAACATCCATCTCCTGCATTTTAAGCATAATAGCTATTATCTTTTTCTTGCTCTCGCCATAAAATGAATACCCTCTTGTTGATCCTAGAATGAATTTGTTTAAAGCACTGTTTTCAGGCATCTTGAAGAATTTATCTCCAAGGAAATCATGTACAAACTGAATAACAATTCCCTCTCCCTGAAAACCATCAGGATGGTCAAAATATTCCGGATCGCATAGACATTCATGAGGAGTGTATGCACCAATAAAAACAAGATCATTATTTACAAACCGGTCAATATTGTCACCGACCATCCTTTTACCTAGTCCTTTTGTGATCAGGCACAACTCATATTCAGGATGATGGTGCCAGGGTGTAAATGGATTATTCTCCTTATAATAAATAAAGGACTTATCCGGTTCCTGAAGTAATCTTACCTTGACAACTTTCATGGTTTATATTAATAACATGGTACTAAAATACTGAAAAAGTTGTATTTTATTGTCTTATTCATGTTAAAACTGTATAAAAATATCAGATTCCTGATAAATAACATATTTTAATCAAGTATTTATAATTTTAATATCTTAATGAAATCTCGTATAACAGTTCATATAACAATGTTTGAAACCGGATTTAATTGAATTGATTCTGATCCCGAAGAATGATAAGAATATTGCCATAATCTTTTGACTTTTGCACTTTAGTTTAAAATATCATAAATACAACGAAAAGTACTACAAGGATAGAACAGAGATATTTACTTTTGAAATAGCTTTTATAAATTAATCTAATTACCAAGTTGGAAAATATAATTAAGTGGGGTGTAATTGGTTCGGGTGGTATAGCCAGAAGAAGAACCATTCCCGAAGGAATTATTCCTTCGACTCACGCACGGTTGATATCTGTTTTTGATATTGATCAGGATGTGAATGAAGATGTTGCCAAGGAATTTGATGCAGTACAAAACCAGTCTATTGAGGAACTTTTATCTTCCGATATAGATGCTGTTTATATTGCTTCTCCTGTGGACAAGCATCTTGAGCACGTTACTTTATGTGCAAAAAGCAAAAAGCATATCCTCTGTGAAAAACCCTTTGGATTGTCAATTGCTGAAGCAGAAAAAATTGTTCGTGTTTCAAAAGAAGCAGGTATATTCCTTACAGCCGGCTATATGATGCGTTTTCTTTCACAACACCAGTCAGCATTGAAGCTCATTAAAGATGGCAGAATAGGTAAGCCTGTTTATGGAAGAGCACAGTTATCGTGTTGGTATCCGCCTATTAATGGCGCCTGGCGACAAAACCCTGATACAGGGGGCGGTGGATCTCTGATGGATATGGGGAGTCACTGTATCGATTTGCTTGAAATGTTCTTCGGCAATATTAAAAGTGTAGGTTGTTTTATTAATAATAGTGTACATTCCTATCAATCAGAAGATAGTGCAGTAGTTTCGCTCTTCTTCGAAAACGGGGCCCTGGCTACTGTTGATACATTCTTTTGCATACCTGATGAAAGTAGTAAAAACTGTCTTGAACTTTACGGTTCAAAAGGTAGTATAATTGCCAGGGGTACAATAGGCCAGGGAGTTTCCGGAGAAATGACTGCGTATATTAAGGATGAAAATTCGGGTTACGAATCCGGACAGGAAAGAAAAAGCAGTGCAGGTATAAATATAAATCCATTACCGGTTAATACTTACAAAGCTGAGATTGATGAATTCAGTCTGGCAATTCTGCAAAAAAGGGAACCTGCAAACACTTATATTATTGGTCTTAGAAATCAGAAAATATTAGCAGCTTGTTATAAATCAGCAAGTTCGCATAGAGTGGTAGATATTAAATGAGTTATTGAAATGAAAAAAGTTGTTCTAGCTATTTTTGCGCATCCTGATGATGCAGAATTTATGTGTTCAGGTACTCTTTCTCTATTAAGAAAAGCCGGATGGACTATTTATATCGCTTCCATGGCCCCCGGAGATAAAGGGACAAATGCGCTTTCAAGGGAAGAAGTCAGCCTTATCAGGAAAGAGGAAGCCTCAAAATCTGCCGGAATATTGGGTGGAAGTTATCACTGTCTGGATTTTGAGGATGTCTATATCTTATATGATCGTGACACAATTAACAAAACAACAGGATTAATCAGGCAGGTTCGTCCGGATATTGTATTTACCGCCAGTCCAAATGATTATATGATAGATCACGAAACAACCAGTCTGATTGTACAAACAGCTTGCTTCTCTTGCGGTATAAAAAACATGGAGGTAAGTGAAGGACCATTTGAACCCGTCCCCTACTTATATTATTGTGATCCTATGGAAGGTAAAGATAAATTGGGTAATGTAATCCGACCATCAATCTATGTAGATGTTACAAGCGAAATGCCAATCAAGGAAGAAATGTTGGGTTCTCATGAAAGCCAACGTAACTGGTTACTGGAACACCATAATGTTGATGAATATATTCTTCTGATGAAAAATTTAGCGAGGAAGCGTGGAAATGAGATAAATTCCTCATTTGCTGAGGGTTTTAGACAACATCTGGGACATGGATATCCTAATGATAACAAGCTAAAGGAGATTCTTGGGGATTTAGTACTTGTCAATATTAACCATTCAATTCCGGTAAACACCATTCTCTAAAGTTTATTGTATCAAGTCATGATCCTGTTATAAAGAATAAAGAAAAAATAAACAAGACTTTTCAACTCTACAAGTTTAAAATTATGGCCCGTAAATTAAGTATGCTGGCACCCGATTGGTGGGACTTCACTACTTTGGACGACGAATTATTAAAAGATGTCTCGAAACTTACGCCAAAAGATCTTTTACAGCTTTCAAGAGAAGGTTTCAGAGTTATTTTCTATGACACTCTGGAAGATTTTTATCTGGCTGAAGCTCTTGAATACATTACTTCATGGAAAGAATCTTCGGCAGATAATCCGGTCGGCATATGCGGTCCGGTAGGTCCGACTGAACAACTTCCATTGGTTGCCCGCATTATTAACGAATTAAAACCGGATCTGTCAGCCGCTCATTTCTGGGGCATGGACGAATGGTTTGTGAACGGGAAAGAACTTGACAAAAATCATCAGTTATCATTTGAGAAAGCTGACCGCGACCTGTGTTTTAACAGGATTGAAAGGAAATTAAGGATGCCCGACTCAAATCTGCACTTTCCAAAAGCCGATACAACTGATTATATAAAAAGCTGGGAAAGCGGGATTCGTTGTGCAATAATGCAGGGGGGGCAGGGAGATACAAAACACTGGGCGTTTAATGATCCGGTTAAAAGGGAAGGAAAGTATAAAGATGCGCCTCCAACACCTGAAGAATTCAGAAAACTGAATACAAGGGTTGTTGATCTTCATCCGATAACATGCATGCAAAACGCACGCACCAGTGCAGGCGGGGTTGTAACGGGCATTCCAAGACAGGCTCTGACTGTTGGCCCTGTTCAGACATGGAAAGCAGAAAAAGTATCAATCTGGCAGGCAGGAGCACATGATAATCCTTTTGGTCAGAGATTAACTGCATTTATGATAGGTAAGAAAATCGTTGATAGCTCAGTACCGATGTCTTTATTGGCTGATCATCCAAATGTACAGTTTAACTATTTCAGGGACGGCATTGGAGTTTGTGAAACTGAAATGCACTGAATAGGAATAAAAACTTTGAATTTAAATACAATTAATAGACTTGGATATGATCTGCAAGCATCTTAAGATTCTATTTATTGCTGGACTAACATTACTGGTTAGTAATTCAATTGCTCAGAATAAAATTGCTCAAACCCCGCCAATGGGTTGGAACAGCTTTGATTGTTACGGCGCATCTGTAACTGAAGCGGAAGTAAAAGCAAATGCTGATATAATGGCCGCTCACCTTAAAGAATACGGATGGGAATATATTGTTATTGATTACTGCTGGTTTTACCCCTATTCGGGAGGGATGGGGAATCCTCCCCAAAATGAAGATTTTAAACCTGCACTGACTATGGACCATACTGGTCGTTTATTCCCTGCTGTTGATAAATTCCCCTCATCAACTGATGAAAAAGGATTTAAACCATTGGCCGATTATATCCACAGTAAGGGATTAAAATTTGGTATTCACATAATGCGGGGAATTCCGAGACAGGCTGTTGCTTTTAATACTCAAATAAAGAATACCGGCTTATTTGCTAAAGAAATATATAATCCACAGAGCACGTGTAGTTGGCTAAATTCCATGTATGGAATTGACTGCAATAAAAAGGGAGCTCAGGACTATTATAATTCCCTAATAGATCTTTATGCTGAATGGGGTGTAGACTATATTAAAGTGGATGATATTTCAAATCCTTACAGTTCTTTGGAAATTGAGGCAATCCGTAAAGCAATTGATCAATCCGGCCGGAAAATTGTCCTTAGCCTTTCCCCTGGAGCAACACCTCTTGACCAGGCTGAACATGTTAATAAGAATGCCAATTTGTGGCGAATCTCTGATGACTTCTGGGATAATTGGGGAGCATTAAAAAAACAATTTGAAAGATGTAATTTATGGTCTGGTTATATTGGTGCAGGCCATTGGCCTGATGCTGACATGATCCCTATAGGGAGACTTAACAGGAGAGGTCCAAATAATGGGTTGGAACGGGAATCTCATTTTACATGGACCGAACAAAAAACATTAATGACCTTATGGTGCATTTTCAGGTCTCCCCTAATGATCGGAGGTGATTTGACTCTTATCACCAGGAGTATGAAAACCTTGTTTTCCAATAAAGAGGTTCTTGCAGTTAACCAGAATAGTCTGAATAATCATCAATTATCGTGTATAGGACAAAAAATTATTTGGGTGGCTGATATCCCTGGAACAAATAATAAATATGTAGCTTTCTTTAATCTGGCAGATGAAAATACTACCATCGAAGTTAAATTGAAAGATATCGGATTTGAAAATGAATGCCAGGTTCGGGATATATGGCAAAGTACTGATCTGGGTTCTTTTACTTCAAATTTTCAGCAGGATATCGCCCCTCATGGGTCAGGTTTATATAAAATTAGTATAATAAAATGATAAATAGTCATTTTCAAAATAAGAGTATTTTTTTAGTAATTCAATAATTTACCTATTATCGTTATGATTAATGCTTTTGATTAATATTTTTGAATGCCAAAACGATGAATATTGTTTTAAACAAATTTGATAGTAATTTTTTATAGTTTGGATAATCGACATTAAAAATGTAAAAATTGTTATTAATTCAAATAATTTAAATATGAAAAAAGTTGTTAAAAGCAAATCAGATTTCAGGTACAGTACCGGGGATTCTAAAGTTCCATGGGCTGCTGTAGGTGAAAGCATAAATGTGGATGATATTAGCTCAATCATCAGATTTCTCATCCCTGGTGCGAACGACGACAAAGCATATAACAGCCAGTTGTCCAAAATTCATCAGGAACTTGGAAAACTGCTCAAAGAAGGCAGTTATGCTTCAAAACTCTCACTGGGAGATAATGTAAAAGCTCTTGAAGAAGCCACTAAAAAGTTTCTTAAAGCTAAATATGCCTGTTTTGTAACTAATGCAACAGCGGGTTTTGAAATCGGATTCAAATTTGCGGGATTGAAACCAGGAGATGAAGTTATTGCTCCTGCAATAACATTCCTTTCTACAATCGCATATCCTTTGACAATTGGCGCAAAGGTTGTGTTAGCAGATGTAGATCCTTTAACTTTAAATATCGATCCAAAAGATATTGAAAGAAAGATTACAAAGAAGACCAGGGCAATTATTCCTGTGCACATCGGTGGTTATCCCTGCAATATGGATGCTATAATGAAACTGGCAAAAAAACATGATCTTACTGTTGTTGAAGATTGTGCCCATGCTTTTGGCGCATCGTACAACGGGAAAGCTATTGGAACTATTGGTGATTTTGGCTCGTACAGTTTTCATGAGGTAAAAAATATCAATTCTATCGGAGAGGGTGGCATTGTTGTAACCAACACAGAATTTGGTGAAGAGTTGCCAAAAAGCCGTTTTGGAGGTTTCGATATTGCTCACCCGATTGACAAATGGTTATATGATGTTGTTGCATTAAAAGGCAAAGGGGATCATTATTCAATGGCCGGCAACCATTCTTCGACAGAAATCCAGGCAGTAGTGTTAATTAACCAGATTAAAAGACTTCCTGAAATTATCAGGATCCGCAAGAAAAATGCAGAATATCTGAACAAGAGATTTGCAAATATTAAAGGCATAATTCCTTCTCCTGCAGATACAAAAGAGATAAAAAGTGCGCACCATCTGTACCTGCTTCAGCTTGATTATAAAAAGCTGAAAGGCGACATTCAGGATTTCAAAGTGAAAATGACAGAGAGAGGCATAACGCAGATCCCTCATTTTGCTCCATTATACAGATTCTCTTATCTAAAACAGCTTGGATATGACACTAAGGCAATTCAGAAGAGCTGCCCGAATGCAGAAGAAGCATTTCTGCATAAATTCACCCATCTGCCACTGTATCCATTAACAGAAGAACAGGTTAAATACCTGGCTGATAATGTGATTGCTGCAGTTGAAGAGATGAGAAAATAGATTTTAAACCTGAAAAGTAAAACCTGATGATAAACCGAAGAAACCTTCAACAGATATCCTTCGGAATATCGTAAGGGAATCAACAAAGAGATGCTTTTCCCTCTCAGCATACTTATTGGTTGGCAGGCAGTGAATTACTGTTTATCGTGAACTTGAATTATAAATAAGAATAGATTGAAAAAAATAATTCTGTCCTGGGTCATACTATTTGTATGCAATATGATGTGGTCGCTGCAGTTTACCTGCATCAAGCTTACTCAGGATCAGGTAGGTCCTTATTTTACGGTTTGGGCTCCGATGCTGTTAGCCACTATTTTCTTAGCTCCTTATGCTTTAAGGGATTTTAAAAAAGGGGGCAAGAAATTTAAAGATATCCTGGTATTTGGACAACTTGCCTTGTTGGGTTGCTTCCCTGCCCAGGTTCTTATGACAGTTGGTACACAGTATTCGCTTGCAAGCAATGCTGCCATATTCACACTCTGCCTGCCAGTGATCTCAGCATTATTTGCTTTTCTGCTATTAAAGGAAAAGATGACTAAAGCACGCTGGCTTAGTTTCATAATAGCTATTATTGGTGTTGTTCTATGTTCAACAGGTGACATAAAAAAACTGGATTTTGGTTCAAAATACTTCCTTGGAAATATTTTAATTTTTTGTGCCATACTTGGCAATTCTTATTACAATGTAGGATGCAAAAAGGTTGCCGCCCGATACACAGAAATAGAAATGGTGTTTTACACATATATTGTCATGGTAATTTTGCTTTCTCCGCTTATTTTTTATTATGAACATGATGTCTTTGCCCGGATACCGGTATTTACAGGACAGACATGGATAGGGATGTCGCTGCTTACGGTTTTTCATAATTTTCTTTCGATGGTTTTATTCTTCAAAGCGCTTAAGACACTTGATGCAACCCAGGTTGCCTTATCCAATTACCTGATAACATTCTTTGGCTTGCCTGTTGCTGCAATTTTTCTTGGCGAAGTCCTTCACAGCCAGGCTATTTTTGGTGGAATTCTTGTTCTGGCATCCACATTGATCATTACAATATATGATTACAGAAAGAGTAATTCCAAAGCAATTTGAATTACAAGTCAATAATTATTAATTGAAATAAAAAGCCTCTTATAAAAAGTAAAGGTGAAATTATTGCATAAAATATTTAATAAATAATGGAATCGAAATTGAACCTTAATTCATAATAAAATGAGTATGCATCGTCGTAAATTTCTTAGTACTACCGTAGTGGCTACCGGCGCAGCTTTTGCTTCATCTTTAGGTGTTCCAGTCGTACCATACAGGGTCTCCACCCGATTCGGAAATCCTGAAGAAGAAAAAAAAGGACCTTTTGTTGTTTCATCAAATCCAAATAAAACCAGTTCACCTTTATCTATTCCTTCCTCAGTACAAATGTTATCAGGAGCGCCTCTGGGAGGCATAGGTACCGGATTTATTGAAATTCGGGCAGATGGTTGTTTCCATGAATGGCAAATCTTCAATTCCGGTCCCTGGGGCAGGAATGTCCGTTCTACTACTGCTACACCCGGACCAGGGCCCAAATATCTTCGTTTTTTGCTCAGAACCAAGAAAGTCAGTGATAAAACAGCACAACTCCGCAGGGTCTATCTCAATCCTGAAGATAACGACCTATATACCTTGCCGTATGCCAAGGATATTGAATCTATCGACTATTGTGCATGGTACCCTATGACCAGCCTTTTCTATAACGATACCTCTATACCTGTCCGAACTTCTGTAAAAATGTTCTCACCTATGATTCCCGGTAATGCAAGAATATCTGGAACTCCAGGATTCCATGCTTTATTCACCATTGAAAATACCTCTGACGAAGCTGTTGAAGTGATGCTGACCGGTTTACTTGACAACCCCCTTGCTTCTGCTTTAAAAGAACGACATCTTACAAATACTCTTGTTAAGGACAACGATGTCACGGGTATTTATCTCAATACCGAGGCTGTAAACGATTTTCCGTCAGGTATTGGTAATATGTGCTTTTCTGTGGCCGGGGGTGATCATTCTTTCATCACCGGAACTTTTCTGGAGAAAGCTGCGGGTGGGATAATAGCAGAGTGAATTACATGCTTCTTAATATACTGAATGTTATTCTGGCGAACGGTCATCTCCCAAATACTTCATGCTCTATCGATCCTGGCCTAAATCTGTTGACCATCGATCAGATTGATTCTCTTTCGGTTGCTGATGTAATGGAAAAGATCAAAGAACTCTCTTCCGATGCCCTTTTGTCACGTGTCTTTGACGATGCCAGAACCGACGATCCTGAAAATTTTGGAAACACTGGAAAAAATTTGCTTAAAGAAATCCGGGTGAATCTCCTTGAGAAAAAAAACCGTTTAACGTGGGGTAGTGGAGCGCTGGCTTCGAGTATTAGTCTCGGTCCGGGAGAAAAAGCTGATATCCGTTTCACTCTAAGTTGGTATTTTCCTCATCATCTCACATCGCGTGGCAAGGAATTGGGTCATATGTATTTAAACTGGTTCAACAATTCTGAAGAGGTGAATCGCTTTATGTGTTCTAATCTCATTCGGGGTTAGTTCCCCGCAGCTTGCTGCGTAAAAGTAATACCTTTGTATGTATGAGTGAAAGTGAGTACATACATAAATCGCATAACGTATCAATTTT
>Ga0209748_1001631_pt1 | contig 11034 bp, 8 predicted proteins | sample BarGraIncu00421A_FD_185490 | JGI IMG/M metagenome (GOLD analysis project Ga0209748, IMG submission 185490) | Arctic peat soil microbial communities from Barrow, Alaska - Barrow Graham LP Incubations 004-21A (SPAdes) (version 2) | ecosystem: Environmental > Terrestrial > Soil > Wetlands > Peat... | reverse complement strand
CCGCAATGCAAATGACATGGAAAGGAATGTTTATGCCCTTATTATTTTCCCCGATTTCCATCAAAACCATGACGCTGAAAAACAGGGTGGTCTTCCCGCCCATTGCCACCAATTATGGATTACGCAATAATCGGGTACGCCACTATTTAGCCGAAAGGTCGCTCGGTGGGGCCGGGCTGGTAATCATTCAGGGGACGCCGATAGAGTTGCTGGCCTCCGAAAAATGGATAGCCGCACTAAAACCGGTTGTGGATTCCGTGCATGCAAGCGGCGCCGCAATAGGCATACAACTATGGGCAGGAAACGAACTGCCAAATAAAGACAAAGTGGCTCCCTCTGCCAGAAACGAATATCGTGAAGTGAGTATTGCCCAATTAGAAACGGTGGCAAAATTATTTGCCGATGCCGCCAGGGACGCACGTGATGCCGGCTTCGATACCATCAATATTCACGGCGCTCATGGCTATTTTCTGCATCAGTTTTTTTCGCCACTTACAAATCAACGCAAGGATCGTTTTGGGGGCTCGCTGGCGAAACGAATTGTTTTCCCGATACAATGTGTCCAAGCGATACGGACTGCTGTCGGTGCTGATTTTCCCATCATGTATCGCTTTAGTGCTGTTGAGCAGGCTCCGGGAGGAATATCTCTTACGGATTCGCTAATTTTTGCCCGCGAATTGGCGGGAGCGGGAGTAGACATCCTGGATGTCTCCGCCGGAGGGCAATTCGATTCGGTCAATATAACCAGCCCCACGGCCAGAGAGCCTTTGGGCACCCATGCTCATTTGGCGGGAGCTCTCAAGCAGGTGGTGACGATACCGGTGATGGCGGTGGGCAGGTTCAATACACTGGAGATTTGTGAAGAGGCCTTAAAAGAGGGGAAAGCGGATTTGATTGCTGTAGGCCGCCAGCTTCTCGCCGATCCCTACTGGCCTGCTAAATTGCAGGAAGGGCGCGAGAATGAAGTTATCAGGTGCCTGTCCTGCAATAAATTATGTGCGGGTAACTTCCGAAAAAATAAAGCGATTGCGTGTGTGGCCAACAAAGAGCTTGGCCGGGAATACCTTAGAAAATAAAAAGAATCTGTGAGGCGGGAGCTATTTTTTCTGCTGGTTCTTACCACGGATCAACAAAAGAGTGGCTTGACTCCTGGGGTTGCCGGGCGGGCGCGGATTTCAGTCCCTGTATGATCCAATTGCGCGTGTCGGCCGGGTCAATGACCGCGTCGATTTCGAGGTAAGAGGCCATATTGATGGCTTTCCCCCTTTCGTACAACTGGGCGACCAGTTTTTCGTAGAGCGCTTCGCGCTCCTCAAGATTCTCAATTGCCGCCAGTTCTTTCTTGAAACCGGCCTTGACTGCTCCTTCGAGTCCCATGCCGCCGAATTCTCCGGTGGGCCAGGCAACCGTAAAGATGGATTCATGGAAGCCTCCCTTGGCCATGGCCATGGCTCCGAGGCCATACCCTCTGCGTAAAACAATCGTAAAGTAAGGTACTGACAAATGTGAGCCGATGACATACATGCGGCAAACATGGCGGACCTGCGCGCGCTTCTCGATCTCCGGCCCCACCATGAATCCAGGGGTGTCACACAAAGACAAAATCGGTAGGCCATGCACGTTGCAAAGCTGCATCAGGCGCGCCGCCTTGTCCGCGCCTTCGGCTTCAATCGCGCCGGCCATGTGCATGCAGTTATTGGCGATCACACCGAACGGCCGGCCTTCAATGCGGAGAAGTCCCGTCACCATGCCAGGGCCGAATTTGGGGCGCAGTTCCAGAAAGGAGTCGGTGTCGGCCAGCGCTTTAATGATGATGCGCACATTATAAGCGCGCTTGCGGTTTTCCGGAATAAGGTTGCGTAGACGAAGCTGGTCGGCGGCCTCCCACTTGGAAGTCGTTCCCTGGAAATAGGAAAGATATTGTTTGGCGACGGCTACCGCCTCAATATCATCAGCCACTTCAATATCGACCACGCCGTTTTGCGTTTGCACATCCATCGGGCCGACTTCCTCAGGCTTGAAAACACCGAGTCCGCCGCCTTCAATCATCACTGGGCCGCCCATACCGATATTGGAGTTCTTCGTTGCGATGATCACATCACAGCATCCCAGCAAGGCGGCGTTACCGGCAAAACAGTATCCCGATACCACGCCTATCACCGGAACCGTGCCGCTCAGTCCGGCAAATGAGGCAAAGGTAGATAAATCCAGTCCCGCCACCATGACCCCGGACGCATCGACATCGCCCGGCCTTCCGCCGCCGCCTTCGGCGAAGAAAACCAGGGGCAGACGCTGTTCTTGCGCCAGTTTCAGCATGCGATCCATCTTTTTGTGATTAAAATAACCCTGGGTACCGGCCAGAACGGTATAATCATAGGCCATGACCATGCAGCGGGTTTTATCGTCTCCGAACAGAGAGCCGTTGACTGATCCGATACCCGCGATCAGGCCATCGGCCGGGGTCTTGCTGATGAGATCGTCGAGGGATCGTCGCCCGCGTTGCGCGGCAATGGCCAGGGCGCCGTATTCAACAAAACCGCCAGTGTCACAGAGATCCTCAACGTTTGCACGGGCCGTGCGCTGGTTTTTTTTCTGTCTTTTGGCCACCGCGTCCGGGCGATTTTCATCAAGGCCGAAAGCATGCCGGGCTATTACCTCGGCAAGTTCAGGACGTATCGAATTACTATCGGTTTCTTTCTTCACGGGCGGGGCATTCTTTTCTGCCGCCGTCTCTTCTTTGTCTTTAGATGTTTTCATGTGCTGCACCTTTCCTCTTTTGAGTAATGAAGATTCTATTATTTCCAAGTCGAGCAAAACGGTTTCTTCCATTTCTGAAGTCTCGTTATGTTCTTTTCAAATCCTATAATATTTCTCCAATTATTTTTACACTTTGTGACAATATGTAAGGGATTTCGCCTCACGGATCCGGTAAGGATCAGAGGCTTAATCCCTTGCATTACGATTCAATTGCAGATTCTTTATTTTGCGGATTCCTCTTTCAACGCCCGGCGCAGTATCTTTCATGTCCCAAGCAAGGGCAGGAACGTTCTGACCGTCACTGTCGAAATAGTGGATGCAGGGCTTTTCCTCTCTAATCGTAACTATTCATCCGGTTGCTTTTGTGACTAATCCGTATTTCTTAAAAATATATTTGTTATCTCCGCCGATGTCGGCGGAGATCCATTTAACCCGTAAGGGTGTTTTAGACATCTTGCCGGTTACGGGTAAGGTTACGATCCCATAAGCGGGATGATCAATTTTAGTAAAAGAGCCGCGAACCTGCCAGTGTTTTTCCTCCAGAACTTCTTTGGGAGTTAACATTTTTGTCGTGACGGGAAGCCCTCCACCCCTCCACTTGGATCGGGCGGATTTTACACTGTAGGAAGAAAATTTTTCGTTAATCTCGCTGTACGTATAGTTGGCAACGGCCTTCTCCACCTCCTCGTTCAATTCTTTCACCTTGTCGATATCATCCGTGATCCGATCAAGGAGCGTTTTCCAGTCTTCCTCCAACTTCCATTTACCCAGGATTTTCAGGGCCGCCCGGAAGTCCTGATCCCGAAAACATGCTATTGCCACATAAGCGTCTTTGCACTTGAAAAATCCGTAAGGGCACAGGCCGTAATCGAGAGTCCCATAACGAAACCTCGGTTTCTTCCACACATAGCCAATGGTTGGCGGAAAACCGACACAGGAAGCGTAAGCATCAGCTGAAGCGATGTCAATCATTTGTCCTTCACCTGTCCGGCGCTTGAAGAAGGCAGCCGTAAGCCCACCACAGGCCGCGCCAACGGCGGATGTGTATCCCGCGGCATAAAACCCGGCACGGGTTGGCCAGTTATAAGGCTCCGGTGCATCCGGAAGATCACCGATCAGCGCGGCAAGTCCGGACTCGGCCTGGCTGGTCAGGTCTGTCCAGGGTATGCCGGCCGATTCTTTGGCCTTGGCAGTATAGTGCCCATAAGGCGTGATAGCGATATAGATGAGTCCGGGATTCAGTTCCCGTAATTGCCGGTATCCAATTCCCCAGTCATCCATTTCGCCGGGAGCAAAGGTTTCAATAAGAATATCGGCTCGGGTAGCAAGGCGCTTGAGGTTTTCCCTATCTTCAGAATTGCTCAAATCCAGGGTAATGTTGCGTTTGTTGCGGCTTTCCATCAGATAGGGGATGCCTACGCCCTTCACATTGGCCCCGTAAGGGCTCATGATTCGGGCCGGATCTCCTTCGGGGGGTTCAACCTTAATAACCTCGGCCCCGGCTTCGGCAAAAAAACTCGCGGTGATATTTCCGGAGAAATTGGCATAACTCAGATCGAGGACCATCATATCATCCAAGGCTTCCGGCTTTCCTTCAGGGGTCATCATCTTGGATAAAAACTGGCTCCATTCGGAAAGCGCCCGGGATGCGCCCTTTTTCTGCAAATATCTGGAATAAACCTGTTCTTTAATGGTCCTCACCCCCTTCGTAATTAAAAATCTTATCCTTGGCCAGGTTATGATAAATCGGGGGTCTCTGGCCGACCCGATAATCCCAGTTGCCCACGACTCTTTCTTTTTCCAATTCTTTGATCTGGGTTTCGGTCAGACCCATGATTTTCTTTAAAACATATCGGTTATGATAGCCCAGAGGTCGGGTGAGCCATTTTGTCCTGCCCGGCGTTTTGCTGAGCATGGCGATCGGTCCTTCTATGATCAGCTTTTTATACATGTCGTCTTCAAAGGGAATAACACTTCCCCTTTCTTGCCGCCACTCATCATGGCAGATCTGCACATCATCCATTACCTCGGCTGCGGCAAAACGGTGCTTTCGAGCCAATCCGATTAATTCCGATGCCTCCTTGGTTCGCACCCATTCCTCAACCACTTTATTTAAGGTCACGGCATGCTCCGGTTTGAGCCGGCTGAAGGCCTTTTTATATTTTTCGTCATGGGCGAGATCGTCACGGTCCAGAGCTTTGCAAAACGATTGGAATTGCTTATCCGTGGCAATGGCCAAGGCGAGGAATTTTCCATCACGCGTCTTAAATAATCCCGAGGGGGCCATGGTTGGGTCCATGTTGCCGGTGCGCCCGAGATCTTCCCCGGTGGCATCATGGTAGGTAAAATGAAATAGTGACCTCATCAGGATTTCCGTCTGACATCCGTCGATATATTGCCCCTCTCCTGAGCGCTCCCGGTAATTGAGGGCAATCAGAATGAGCATGGCCGCGTAATACCCCGGAAAGAAATCACCGAAAAAATCAGGAACCTTAAAATATTTATCCGTTTCCGGATGACCGGTTATGGACAGGACGCCGCTGGCGCCTTGGGCCAGCAGGTCCCAGCCCGGGGAATACCGCTGGGGTCCATACTGCCCATAAGTGCTCAGGCTCGCGTAAATGACTTTCGGGTTAATCTTGCTGACCTGTGAATAGCCAATGCCCCAAGCCTCTACAGTCCCGGAGGTAAAATTTTCGATAACGACATCGGCTTTCTCCGCCAGTTTTAGGATCAGGTCCTTGCCCTTGGGTTTCTTGACGTCAATAGCGACAAAATATTTGTTCTGATTGATGAAATGCCACAGAGGGTTGGAATGCTTCCAGTACTTACCCCAGTAAGTCCCGACCCTCCAGTAGTCGCCCTGATTGGGGACTTCCACCTTGATCACCTCGGCTCCATATTGACCCAGGAATTTTGCTGCCGTCGGACCGAAAATCATGTGCGACAGATCGAGCACGCGGATGCCCTTCAGGGCCTCAGCTTTTTTGTCAATCTCCTGAGGGGCAAAAAGTTTGTTTGTAAAATCAAAATAGTCTTCAGTCATATTACATTCTGCTCCATGATATAGCCCATCCCCACCCTAACACTCCCCTTGAAGGGGAGGAATACGGGGGGTAGTCTCATCCTTACATCCCGATGTAAGCCTTCTTCACCTGTTCGTTGCTTAAGAGAAATTCACTCGTCCCCTCCAGAACGATATGACCGTCCTGGAGCACATAACCCCGGCCGGCGATTTCCAGGGCATAAAGCGCATTCTGCTCCGACAGGAGAACCGTAATTCCAGCGGCGGGAAATGTTTTGATGACCTCGTAGATCTGAGACATGATGATCGGACCCAGACCCAGCGAAGGTTCATCGATCATCAGGAGTTTCGGCTGGGCCATCAATCCACGGGCAATCACCAGCATCTGCTGTTCTCCTCCACTCATCAGGCTGGCCCTCTGGCTCGCCCGTTCATTCAGGATGGGAAATAAGGTGCATACCTTCTCCATCATTTCCTTCCTCTTTTTCCATGCCTCCGGGGTGGAGGCACCCATAAGCAGGTTTTCCTTAACCGTCAGGTAAGGAAAAATTTTTCTTCCTTCGGGAATCTGAGATATACCAAGCTTAACAATCCTATCAGAAGACAGGTGTTGGATGTCCGCACCCATAAAGGAGATAATTCCCGTTTTGGCAGGCAGTACCCCGGAGATGTTGTTGAGCAGCGTTGTTTTCCCCGCCCCGTTAGCTCCAAGCAGGGCTACAATCTCTCCTTCTTGAACCTTTAAATTAACGCCGTGAAGGACCGGGATCACGCCGTAGGCGGAACTCAAGTCGTTAATGTTGAGCATAGCGGGCTCCTAGATAGGCCTCAATGATTTTGGGGTCGCTGGTTACTTCCCGGGGCGGACCTTCCGCGATCTTCTTGCCATATTGAAGAACGACAACCCGTTGGGTCGCGTTCATGATAATCTTCATCACATGTTCGATCCACAGGATGGTAATGGCGAACTGTTCCTGAGCGCTCCAGATCATATCCAGTGCCCGTGATGCCTCCGTTGGATTCAGGCCAGCCATGACTTCGTCGAGAAGCAGGAGCTTCGGTGTTGTGGCCAGGGCCCGGGCCAGTTCCAGCATCCGCAATTCATAGAGATTCAAATCGCGCGCCAGGGTATCCCGCTTGGAGAAGAGCCCTACGAATTCGAGATAGTAAGACGCCTCCAAGGCGGCATCAGGAAGGCTCATATTGGGGCGATATTTGCCGTTCAGGACGCCAACCAGTACGCCGCTTAAGGCGGTCATGGACTCGAAGGGCTGGGGGATCTGATAGGTCCGGGAGATGCCCAGCTTACAGATTTTATGACTGGCCATGCCGGTGATGTCCGTTCCGTCAAAGCGAATCGAACCGCTGTCAGGCTTGTAAATGCCGCAGATCAGGTTGAGCATGGTGGTCTTTCCGGCGCCGTTGGGCCCGATCAGTCCCACCACCTCCCCATCGTTAACGGAAAAGCTGACATCGCTCACAGCGGCGAGACCGCCGAATTTTTTGGATACCGTCGTTATCTCCAGCACTGAACTATTCTCTCCTTACATGCAATTTCGGAAAATAATCCCGGGGGCGTCTTTTGTGATAGAGCCCCCACAGCCCTTCGCCGCGGGGGAGAAAGACGATGAGAGCGATCAGAACCAGGGGGAACAGGAAGTAGTTCACGGGACCGAGACCCCGCAGGGAATCTTCGATAATCGAAATCAAATAGGCCCCGGGAATGGCGCCATAAAGGAAAGCCCTTCCCCCGACAATGACGATGATCAGAATTTTGGCCATAAATTCCAGGGGCAGATAGGTTACGCCGGCGAAGGTGCGGAAGGTGTGAACGATAAACCAGCCGACAATTCCGGTCAGAATTGACGGTAGCACATAGTAAATTACTTTGTAATGGTCCACTTTTACCCCCATCATGCCGGCCACATTTTCATTTTCATTAATCGCTGCCAGATTGACCCCAAACCGGGAACGGACAATCCGGTCGCAGACAAGGAGATAAACAAGCATCAGAAACAGGGAAAGATAGTAATAGGCCAGATAGTTCCAGGAGACCTTCTGGAACGATAAAAGAGGGCTCATTCCCACAAGGCCCACTTCCCCCCGGAAGATGTCTCCCCAGATAAAAGTGACATCCATGAAGGTCAGCGGCAGAATCAGGGTGATGAGGGAGAAATAAAGTCCCTTGGCGATCCAGGTGGTCGGGCTTAAAAGCAAAGAGATGACGGCGCAGACTGTAATGGTTGCCATGAGGGTCAGTGCGGGACTCCAGCCGAAATGGAGGTTCAAGAGGGCGGCGGTGTAACCGCCGATCCCCAGGTATAGCTGTGGACCAAAATTGACCCGGCCCGTCCCCAGCATTTGGAGACCCAGGGGAATAGCAATAGCTGCATAGAGATTGGCTGTTGTGATCATGGTCAGGATGTGGGGATAGGATTGAAAAAAAATGGGTAGAATCAGCAAAATGCTGATACCGATTATCGAGTTTCTCCAGTAACGCGGCTCAATCACCCATTCCGATTTCTTGTCCCCCCAACGAGCTACAATGCGGTCCCGCCGTAATTCTAAATTTACCATAAGGTTTCTCCTGCAAAAATACCCCCGCGCCGGTAAATCATCACGACCAATGTGACGATCAGGGCCGCCAGACCCATGAAGCGGGACACTAAAACGAAGCTGACAGTGGCATGAATGAATCCGATCAGGTAGGAAGCAACGATGCTGCCCTTGAGATTGCCTAAGCCCCCGAGAATGGAAATAAGCATGGCTGTCATCAGGAGGGACGAACCCATGAATGGATCAACTCCCCAGAACGGAGCAATGACGAGCATACAGATTGTCGGGGGGATCACCGAGAGGATCATGGCCAGATAGTACATCCGGTTTACGTTCGCCCCCATGAGCAGAGCCGCCGACAGGTTCTGGCTGATAGCCCGGATGATTAGACCAATTCGTGTCTTCAGAAACCAGACCACATAGATTGCCGTCACCACGATTCCCACCAGGGCGGCGACGATCATCTGGTAGGCTATGGTGACATTGCCGATGATCAGTACATCGTCAATGATGGTCGTAGGAATGTAAACCCCAGCCGTGACGGGGTATAAATAGTTGGCCAGATGGGCGACGGCGAGAAAAATGAGAATCGATAGAGTCAGGAGGACCTCCTCCTCTTCCAGGTAGCGTTGAAAGACGCCCTTGTAGAAGACGATCAGGGCAAAGGCGCACTGGACCAGAATCATGAGGAAGATGCTAAGCAGGAGTCCCAGGCCTGCGTTCTCCATAAATCCCCAGACGACGTACGCGGCCAGAATAAAGGTCACTCCGTATCCGAGATGAAATATACGGAGGACCCCGCAGATGAGAGAGAACCCGAGGGATATCAAAAGATAAATAGAACCCCAGATCACAGTGTAGATGATAATCTGCAGCAGGATATCATTCATAGGGTTAGGGTCTGCCTCTTTTGTCTGAAACTACACTGTAGTCATCAGTTAATAATTCCGGTAAATATACATTACCGGGGTGATCATTCCGCATAGAAAGGGAATCCGCGCCCGGCGGGCGCAGATTCCCGGTATAGATTACTTACGCAAATCCGCCGGCGATGTGTAATCCGCTTGTTTGTACTGTTTGGGATAGATGACTTTCATATCCCCTTTCTGCCATTGGACAATGGGCGTAATATACTTGGGATCCGGCAGGTTGTAGTGGTATTTCGCGTTCCAGCCGATAGTACCCAGAACAGCCACTTCTTCAACCTGCTCCAACTGCTTGATAATGTTGTCAACGTTTCCCGTTCCCCCTGCCTTCTCAATGGCCTTCTTAAATCCGTAGAGGGTGTCGTAGGTCGTATGGGAGCCGAAGATGGGGCCCACCTTGTAATTTTTCGTCAGATTGTCCATGAAGGGGATGGTCTTGGGAGTGATGGCTACTTTCACCATGGAGGAACCGACCATAACACCGTTCACTTTGCCTTCCGTCATCTTCCAGGCCGGAGGCATACCGGCGAGCCCCCCCCAGATAAACAGGGGAATGTTTCGGGCGCTCGATTGGGCCCATTGCTTGACAAAAGCCGACTGATCGATATAGCCGACGACGCAGTCGATAACCCCGGCTCCGGATTTGGCGATTTCTTCAAAGATGGGGTTAAACATCTTCTGATCGAGAGAAACGGTCGTCTCGTAAACGACATTCATACCCTTTCCCTTATAAACGCCCGCCAAGGATGGCGAAACATTCGGTAAACCCTTCCGTAAAGGCTTAGTCCATTCCATATCTTCATAGACGATTGCCACTTTATTGGTCTTGACCTGGTTCTTGAACACACCACTAATCTCCGGGGCCATAATCTTCAGATAATTGGTGGAGATGGAATAATAAGTCTGGAAACCGAACCGGTATTTTTTGTAATTGTCGCGCACGTGATGCCAGATATCATCTCCGGAACCGATGGTGTTGAGGAAGATGTGCGGGTACTCGGGGAACAGCTCCGCGCCAATCTCCATACCGGCAATGCCCATTTCCACCTTTTCCCCGATGATCACCGCCAATACCCGGTCGCTCATGACCAGCTTCTTATATATTTCCACGCATTTGGGAATTTCCCCTTTGGTGTCCTCGACGATCAGTTTGATCTGCCGTCCCTGAATGCCGCCCGCTTTGTTGATCTCATCGACAGCCATCGTGGCGGCGCCCTTGGCGCTCAGGGAAGATGGAGCGGACATATTTCCCATGAAGCCGATCTTGATTGGCCCAGTTGTATCTGGGCCCGCAGCCCAAACTCCTGTGGTCATAAGCAGAAAAATAAAAATCATTCCGGTAAACAGACACATCTTTTTCATCATGCTTCCTCCCTTTGTTTTTTATATTTTTCCTAACTATTAACTAACGTTACATACAACACGTTGCGATTCGTTATAGTAAAAAGGTTTCCGTGTCAATGAAAAATTACCACATGTCAATGGATGTTTTTTAAGAAAGCATCAATCATCTTAAAAAAATTCATTTCCAGCTTTTCGGCTATTGGCTTAAAAATACAGGCAGATTTTTTGTTGCAATAGTGTATAATCAATTTATAAATTAAAAGATGAAAAGATGCCGCAAAGCGATTAAAACAAATCCCGGGGAAGGTGAAAATATGGATCTGAAGATTAAAGACAAGATAGCTGTTGTAACGGGCGGAGGAAATGGCATCGGCAGAGCCATTGCTCTGCGCCTTGCCGCTGAGGGCGCCAGGGTTGTTGTTGCGG
>Ga0209748_1001623_pt1 | contig 11082 bp, 12 predicted proteins | sample BarGraIncu00421A_FD_185490 | JGI IMG/M metagenome (GOLD analysis project Ga0209748, IMG submission 185490) | Arctic peat soil microbial communities from Barrow, Alaska - Barrow Graham LP Incubations 004-21A (SPAdes) (version 2) | ecosystem: Environmental > Terrestrial > Soil > Wetlands > Peat... | reverse complement strand
CGACGAGCGCCAGGCAGAGCACGACCGCGAGGCGGCCGCTGATGCGACCGCGGCGATGTGTGCTGCGCGTTTCGTTCATGCTCTCAGATCCTCCCTATTGATTGGAGTTGAGGTGCGAATCGACTTCGGCCCATTGGGCGAGACTCATCGCCCGGGGCTCGGTCAGGTACCTGTCGGAGTAGAGACAGACCATGCCGTTCGATACCGTGACACTCTTGATGTCGGCGTACTCCTCGAGCGACCCGATCACCGTCACGTGCGCGAAGATCTCCTCGAGCGGGAGGTTGAACGGATCCAGCTCGAAGAAGGTCACCGGTGTGGGCCTCGGGTACGTCTGTGCGTTGTCACGGACCGTTTGAGCGATCAGGTAGACCGGGTCGTCGGCCTGGGTGCGGAGCAGCAGGCGCGCGTAGGGGACCACGAGGTACTTCGTCGAATGCAGGAACTCGGCGCCGCTCTTCTCGTCCGGCGTGCGGACGATGTCGGCGAACTCCGGGTCGGCCGCGATCGCTTCCCATACGCCCTCGAGCTGTTCCTCCGTATAGGAGAACGGCTCTTCGGCGAAGGTTGCCGGCGCGACGATCCGCGCCGCACGCGACTCGCGGCGGATGTGGTCGGTCACGATCGTCAGGCGCTTCCGGGCCGCTTCGACTTCGGCTGCCTTGGCGGCGGCCTCGTCGTCGACCTCGGGCGTCTCAGGCGTCGCGTCGTCCACGATCTCCTCGGCGACTCTCATGTCCTTCTCGTGCTCCACTGCTCGTACGTCCCGTCCTCAGTTGTCCGGTCATCGGTCCCGATGCGCCTCAACGGCTCTCGGGCCAGGTCTTCTCATGCTCTCCCGGCTAACTGACCGGGTTCAGCGGCAGTAGCGCGAGCTCGTCGGCGACGTACGCCAACCCCATGTCCGTGAGCGTCGCGCGTGTCGGCGCGCCGAACTGGTCGAAGCCGAGCTCCGCATAGAAGAGATCAAGAGCGAGCTCCCAGTCTGCATGCGTCTCGTAGTAGTTCGTGCCGTTGAAGGTAGCTACGCCCTCATGGGCAAGACCCCACGGCGGGAGCTGGTCGTGCAGGACACGCATGTTCCGCGCCTTGAAGGCGCGAAGCGTGAGGGCGCGCTCCAGGGTGTAGAACCTGATGCCCTCGTCGTCGAACTCCTTCGTGTTCATCTCGACGCCGGTGGCAGCCGAGAACAGCTGCGACTCCAGCGAGATGTCTCCGCGATAGCCGCGCTCCTTGAGCGGAGAGACGATCCACGGCCACATCCAGTTGCACAGGCCGGTGCTGTCCATGATCTCCTTGCGGGCGATGGACCACCTGGCGGCAACGGCCTTCTGGGGATTCATGACACTCGAGGTGACGCTACCGAACTCGCACGCCAGGCCCATGTTCTCCATGTAGCCGTTGTCGGCGAACTCCGCGTCAGCGATGACCGCCGACACGTTCGACGGCAGACCGTTGGCGAGGAAGTTCGACCAGCTGTGGTTCTGGGCGTCGCGGTTGTAGCAGGTGTTGATGAGGCCGCCCACCTGGCCGCCGTTCTCAAGCGAGTGGTGCTTCGGGAACCCGTTGGCCCACCACTGCACAGCCGCGCTGGCGTGATAGGCCGCGGTGAGCCCGGGGGCCTTGGTCTCCCACGAAGCCAGACCGGCCTCGACCGGTCCTGCCATGAACGTGCCGAAGACACCGACCTGGTACGCCATGAGGCGACCGAACTCCTTCATGCAGTTCAGGTCGCCGGCAGCGTACATGCCGAGCAGCGTCGTGGCTGCCGCAGTCGTGGTGAGCCCGGCGAGCGAGGCGTACTCTGCGCCTATCGCAGCGGCGGTGAGAGTCGTCCAGTCCCATGCCGGGTTGATCAGCACGGTCTGCAGCCAGCTCAGCCTCACGTTGGCCTTGCCGGCCGCCTTCAGCGTGGTCGCATCCGCCAGCGGATGAGTGGGTTTCTTCGTGTCATCCGCGAGCATTGCAGGACCGGACAGGAGGACGAACGTCCAGCCACGGTCGGTCGTGCCGTAGTTGTTGGTCAGGCCGAGATCGTCGGTCATGTGCTTGCCGACGACGTACGCCTCCAACGACTTCAGGTTCGCATCGTTCTTGCTCAGACCCGCGATGACCTTGGCGTTGTCCATCAGCCCGCGGCCCCACCAGCCGGTGCAGGTGTTCGCAGCGGTTGTCGGGACGCCCCACTTGGCGACGGTCGGGACGCTCAGTGCCTGGTGGCACCGGATCGGACACGAGTGGCACCCGTCCATGCGGACGGTGTAGGCCTCGGCGAAAGCGCCGGGATCGGACTTCAGGCAGCGATAGCCGACGCTCTGGCGATCGTGCGGATCGCAGGTGCCGGTCTCGACAGGCGGGTTCGCAGCTCCCCAGTACTGGCCCTTCTTGGCGTACCAGCGGACGCTGGAACCGCCGACGTACTCGGCCCACGGCTGCGGGCTGTTCGGCACGACGTGCTGGTTGTTCGACCCGATCAGCTGCATCGAGTTGTCGATGAGCGCGCGCCACGCCTTCTTGCCGGCGGCGATCTTGACGCTGCCGGTGCCGACCACGCCGATGGCCTTGAGGTTCTTCGAGCCCAGGTTGGCACCAATGCCACCCGCGGAGTGCGAGTAGTTGGTCATGACGACCGACTGGGCGACGAGGTTCTCGCCGGCCTGGCCGATCGCGGCGACCTGGCAGCTGCCGCCCATCGCCTGGGTGATCTCGGCGGTGGCGCGATAGATGCCGTTGCCCCACAGGTGCGGGCAGTCGACGACCTCGACCTTGTCATCGCGGATCGCGATGTACACGGGCCCGTCGGCCTTGCCGACGACGATGATCCCGTCCCAGCCGGCGAACTTGGCTTCGGCGCTGAAGTGGCCGCCCATGTGGCCGGTGGTCACCGCGTGGAACGGATGCTGCGCCGACAGCGACGTGATGGCGGTACGGCCACCGGACGGAGCGCCGGTGCCGGTCAGGGGGCCCCACCCGAAGATGATCGGGCACTCGGGGTCGAACGGATGGGTGTCAGCGGTGGTCTCGTCCCACAGGACCTTGTAGGCCATGCCGGTGCCGCCCCAGAAATCCTTGTACTTCACGAGGGTGTCTTCGACCGTAGACGTGCGCGTCGTGAGATCCACGCGCAGGGTCTTGCCGGTCCAACCTCCATAGGTTGGCATGCTCTATCTCCTCCCGAATGTATCGGTGTTCGCGCTCGTGAGCGACGTCATCACGAGTGACACGGGGCGCAGTACGAACTCGTGGACGGGTCCGCCAAGATGCCGGGCTGGACCGGCGGCGACGACAGGCGCAGGTCGGTCCACGCGACGTACTTCAGCGCTCCGGTCGGACATGCGCGAGCACACTCGGGGCTTCCGTCGCACAGATAGCACTTGCTGGCCTTGTGGGTCTCGGGATTGACGGTGATGACGGCCCACGGGCACGCCTTCGTGCAGACGCCGCAGCCGACGCACAATGCCGGGTCGACCCTGCGGGCGCCGGTCTTGACGTCGGCCCTGATGGCGCCCTTGGGGCACGCTTCGGCGCAGGGCACCGGATGCGGGCACTGCTTGCAGGTGTCCACCTGCATGCGGAAGTCGCCGGCCTTGCCCACGGCCATGCCGGCCGGGACTCCGCCGACGGCGGCGAAGTTGCGGGCGACCTTGACGCGCGACAGATAGGAGCTTGCCGCGCCATCGTTGAACTCGGTGCACGCGAGCTCGCAGCGTCGGCAGGCGACGCAGCGGGTGATGTCGTGCAGCAGGACGCCCTTGGCGTCGGACATGATGGGCATCTTGAGAGCGCTCACGAACGGAACGCTGCCGAACATGGTGACGGCGAACATGCCGACGCCGGTGGCGCCGCACACCTTCACGAAGTCGCGGCGGCTGAACTCGCCTATCGGGCTCTTGGAGCCGACGTCACTGATCTCTGGAAGCAATTCTTGATGCTGGGACATTGCGATGCGATCCCTCCGCTCACTGACGGGTTCTGTTTCTCGTCTGTGACGCATCAGCTGTGCTTCGCCCGTGTACCCAGACATGGGTATCCGGCACAGGCCGGGCTCCCCCTTCCTGCCGTCGACGTGTGTCGGACGGCGCGCGAGATGAAGATCCCTTGGATCTTCTTCCGCGCCCCCTTTTCGAGGTGGAAGGCATCCCGGTTTCCCGTGAACACCCTGACGGTCCTGTGGCCATGGCCGAAGCGGTAGGCCCTCAGGGCTCGGAGGCGATCGTGATGTAGTGCGGATGACCCCTCGGAGCCGCCAGCGGGATCCTCGCCGATCCCCCGATCGAAACGCTCGTGACTCCTTTCACATTGGAGCATCCACCCCCGGAGCGGTCAATACATCAAGGCCCAATGGGCGTGCATCGGACCGGTCAATCGCCGAACGGTCGACAAACGGCGCCCCGGCCGGTCAGATGTCGTCGATCTCGGCGCTCCCCCGAGGCGGCAGCCCCGCCCGCGCGAGCACGGCCTTGGCCGCCTCCGCGTCCTCCGGGGCTATGCGGATCGCGACGCCGCACAGCTCTCCGAGCGCCCGTGGCGACGGTATGGCGGTGACCCGCACGTCCCCGGCCTCGAGCGCGGACTCGGCGGCCAGCGCGTCGTGCACCGAAGCGAAGCCGTAAGCGATGAAGCGGCGGGGCCCGGGGTTCACGCGAGCATCTCCCTCAGGGCGGCCAGTACGGCCTCGGCGTCGTCCAGGGTGTTGCCCCGACCGACCCCGAGGCGGACCGCCCCGGTCTCGAGCGTGCCCAGCGTGCGGTGCGCCCACGGCGCGCAGTGCAGCCCGCTGCGGACCGCGATCCCGTAGCGGCGGTCGAGCTCGAAGGCGATCCGATCAACGTCGAGACGGTCGGAGACCAGCGAGAGGGTCGGGACGCACGGCTCGTCGACGGCGGGGCCGAGGACGGTGACGCCGGGGATAGCGACGAGTCCGCGCCTGAGCCGGGCGAACACGGCCTGCTCCTCGGCACGCCACTGCGCGCCGTGCGCGATGAGCAACCGTGCCGCGGCGCCGAGGCCCGCGATGCCGGGGGTGTTGGGGGTTCCGGCCTCGTAGCGCTCGGGACGCCCCTGCGGCTGGGACTCCTCTTCGCTCGAGCCTCCGCCGGTGCCGCCCTGCAGCAGCTCTGCGGCGTCGAGCCCGGGACGCAGGTACAGGACGCCGACGCCCTGGGGGCCGAGCAGACCCTTGTGGCCGGACGCGGCGTAGGCGTCGACCTGCAGGACCGCGAGGTCCACGTCGAGATGCCCGACGGCCTGCGCGCCGTCGACGAGCAGCAGCGCGCCGTTCTCATGGGCGATGTCCGCGAGGTCCGCGACCGGCTGGATCGAACCGGTGACGTTGCTGGCGTGCTGGCAGATGACGGCGCGGGTCGCTTCCGAACGGACGGCGCGCTCGAAGTCATCGGCGTGCACGCGACCCGTCTCGTCGGCCTGCACGACGTCCACGCGGACGCCGAGCAACGAGAGCGCGTGCAGCGGCCGGGAGATCGCATTGTGTTCCATCGACGAGACGACGACCCTGTCGCCCGGCGCGAGCAGACCCTTGAGCATGAGGTTGCAGGCCTCGGTGCAACCCGAGACGAAGGCCAGGTCGCGCGCGTCGGGGACGCCCAGGAGGTCGGCGCACGCGCGCCGGGACTCGAAGACGATGCGCGAGGCGGCGAGCGCCATCGCGTACGCGCCGCGACCCGGGTTCGCGCCGCCCGCGGTCATGGCCCCGACGACCGCCTCAACGACCTCGGGCGGCTTGGGCCATGAGGTCGCGCTGTGGTCGAGATATACGCAGGGGCGCGTGACGAGCGCGTCACTCATGCCCGCCGCCCGCCATCATCTCGACGGCGTGCTCGAGCTGGTCGGCGACGAAGCCGAACGACTCGCGCGCCGCCTTGACGCTTCCGGGGACGTTGATGACCAGCGTGCGCCCGCGTAGGCCCGCGACCCCGCGAGACAGCATCGCGCGGGGGGTGACCCTTGCACTCTGCGCGCGGATGTGTTCGGCGATCCCGGGAGCCAGACGGTCGCAGGCATCGATCGTCGCCTCCGGGGCGATGTCGCGCGGCGAGAACCCGGTACCGCCCGTCGTGAACACGACGTCGGCGAGCTCCACGTCGGCGAGCTCGATGATCGCGGCGGTCAGCGCGGAACGATCGTCCGCGCACAGCCGGTAGCCGGCGATCGCCCAACCCCTCTCCTCCGCCAGCGTCTGGAGCGCGGGCCCCGAGCCGTCGACATTGTCGCCGCGGGCGCACGAGTCCGAGGACGTGATGATCCCGATCCGCAGAGCGGTCATGTCCCTACTCCTCCACGCGCGCGTGCGCACCCGCGGGCGCGCACGGCTCGCCCGCGGCCGCCGCCTGGGCGGCGCGCTCGGCGGCCTTCTCGGCCTCGAACTCCGCGATCGCCTCGGCCGGGGTCCGGTCGCAGGTGCCATCGCCGAGCGAGATCACGGTGATCTCGTCGCCGACAGCGATCTCGGCGGCCTCGCGCACGACCGCGAACAGCCCTTCGCGGGGCATGACGCAGTCGCCGGCCTGGTAGAAGATCGCGCACTTGGTGTGACAGACCTTGCCGATCTGGCTGATCTCGAGCACGGAGCCCTCACCGATACGGATGACACTGCCGACGGGCAGCGCGAGCAGGTCGATGCCGAGCGTGGTGATGTTCTCCGCGAAGTCACCGGGGCCGACGTCGAGGCCCTTGTCGATCATCGACTGGATCGACTCCATCGCGAGCAGCGACACCTGACGGTGCCAGTCGCCCATGTGGGCGTCGTTCTCGAAGCCGCGATCGAGCACGAGCATCGCACGTTCGCCACGTGCCTTGCGCATGGTCTTCTTCGGGCTGAGGTTCACCGAGATGACGTGGGCGGTATTCGTATCGGTCATGTTAGAGCTCCTCTTCGCTAGTCCATGAACCTGACTTTCCGCCCTCTTTGACGAGCAGCCCGAGCGCGTCGACGGTCATCCCCCGGTCGACAGCCTTGCACATGTCGTAGATGGTGAGCGCGGCGACGGCCGCCGCGGTCAGGGCCTCCATCTCGACCCCGGTCTTGCCGTCGGTCTCGACGGTGGCCGTCACGCGGACCTCGTCATCCATCGGCTCGAGATCCACGCTCGCGTGGGTGAGCGAGAGCGGATGGCACAACGGGATGAGGTCGCTCGTGCGCTTGGCGGCCATGATGCCCGCGGTACGCGCCACCGCGAACACGTCGCCCTTGGGCGCGCGCCCGTCCACGATCATCGCCAACGTCGCCGGCTGCATGTGGATGGTGGCGCCGGCGACGGCGCGGCGGTGCGTGACCTGCTTGTCGGCCACGTCGACCATCAGGGCCTCTCCCCGCTCGTTCGTGTGCGTGAGACGCGGCTCGGACACGTCATCCTCCGATCTGGGACATGCGCCGGAGGGTCCCGACGCGCATGTTGTGGGACTCGGGCTTCGCCGCGAGCGCCGCGCGGATCAGTGCGCCGACGTCTCCGCCGTTGCGGAGCACCTCACGCGCGTCGAGCTCGTCGTCGGAGAACAGGCAGGTGCGCAGCTTGCCGTCGGCAGTGAGACGCAGGCGGTTGCACTCGGCGCAGAAGTGATGCGACAGCGGCGAGATGACCCCGATCGTACCCACGGCTCCGGGGAAGCGGTAGTAGGTCGCAGGGCCCCAGCCTCCGGGGGCAGCGTCGCGGGCAACGGCCTCGAGCGCGCCGAGCCCGGCCGCGATGCCCTCTGCTGACAGCCGCGCGACGATCTCGTCGCTCGGCACGTGGTCCTCGATCGTCCAGGCGCCCACCGCGGTCTCGGAGCTGCAGGCGCCGCCCGTCGTCGGCTCGCCCTCCCCGCCCACCGGCATGTACTCGATGAAGCGGATGTGGAGCGGGCGATCGAGCGTCATCCGCGCGAACGAGAGCAGGTCCTGGTCCAGCGATCGCACGACGACGCCGTTGACCTTGACCGGGTCCATGCCCGCATCGAACGCCGCCTCGATACCCGCGAGCGCGTCTTCGAGGCGCCCGCCGCGCGTGATCTGCTTGTAGATCTCGGGGTCGAGCGTGTCGAGCGAGATGTTGACGCGGCTGAGCCCTGCGGCGACGAGGTCCTTCGCATAGCGCGGCAGCAGGACGCCGTTGGTGGTGACGGCGATCGCCTCGATGCCGGTGATGGCGCGCAGGCGCGCGACGTGGTCGACGATGCCCTTCCGCACCAGCGGCTCGCCGCCGGTGAGACGGATCTTGGAGATGCCCTCCTCGACCGCGGCCTCAGCGAACCGTTCGATCTCCTCGAAGGTGAGGATCTCGTTCGGGGCGCGCCACGGCACACCATCGGGCGGCATGCAGTACACGCACCGCAGGTTGCAGCGATCCGTGACCGAGATGCGCAGGTAGTCGATCCGCCTGCCGAACGAGTCGGTGCCGGCCACTATTCCTCACTGCCCTTCAGGAACGATTCCTCGATCAGTTCCGCGACCGAGGAGTGTGCGTCGAGCGGGAACACGGGCACACCGACCGGGACGATCTCCGGCATGTCGGTGATGACGGCGAACACGGCGCCAGGCTCGCTGATCATCTCGTCGGAGCGCGCCCGGCGGACGACCTCGATGCGTACGTCGCCCGCGCGCTTGAAGCCCTCGGTGAGGAGCAGGTCGGCGTCGCCGGCCGCCTCGACGAGCTGCTCGAGCGTACGCTCCTCGGAAACGCGCCGCACGACGGCGAACTGCGTCGGCGACGAGATCATCGCCGCGACCGAGCCCGCGTGCGCATGACGCCAGGAGTCCTTGCCCGGGACGTCGACGTCGACCTCGTGGATGTGGTGCTTGACCGTCGCGACGCGGTACCCCATCGCGGAGAGCTCCCTGATGAGGCCTTCCATCACGGTGGTCTTGCCCGAGTCGGACTTGCCGACGATCGAGACGACGGGTATGCGGTACGAGGCGGTCATGTATCTCCTAGAAGCAGCCGAGGTCGCAGTTGTGCACGCGCACGCCGGCCAGGTCGGCGGCGGTGCCGGCGACCTTGTAGTTCACGCCGTTGTCCTCCGCGAACTTGCGCAGCACCGGACACGTGACCTTGCCGTCGACGGCCTTCTCAAGGATCGCGGCCTTCATCTCATCGGTGACCTGGGCGACCCATCGGGGATCGGCGATCTTGGCGTCCTGGCTCATGGCGTTCCTTCTTCCTGATCGAGACGGATGCATTCCACAACGGTTCCTGCAGGGACGGACGAGAGTCCCTCCGGAAGCGTGATGAGACAGCCCGCGCGATGCATCGAGCTCAGCATCGCCGAGGACTGGCGGCCCGAGAGCCGGGCCTCGTAGTCGGGCGCGTCGTGCTCTGAGCCCTCCACGCGGTTGAGGACGCCGCGCATGAAGTAGCGGCGGTCGGACTTCTTCTTCGCATGCTCGGCGAGCGTCGCCCACACGCGCGGGCGGTCGAGCGACGTGAAGCCGCGCATCTTGCGGATCGCGGGACGGACGAACAACTCGAAGCCCACCATGGTGGAGGTCGGGTTGCCCGGCAGGCCGAAGAAGGGCGTGCCGTCGATCGTGCCGTAGGTCTGCGGCGCGCCGGGGCGCATCGCGACCTTCCAGAAGTCGAGCTTGCCCATCTTCTCGAGCACGCTCTTGACCACGTCGAAGTCGCCCATGGAGACGCCGCCTGTGGTGACCATCAGGTCGAACTCCGACGCGCGACCGAGCAGGGCGCGCGTGTCCGCCTCGTTGTCGCGGGCGATACCCAGCATGTGCGGAACGCCGCCCGCGGCGAGCACCTGTGCGGCGAGCGAGTAGCTGTTCGAGTTGCGGATCTGCCCGGGACCGGGGACCGTGTCCACGGCCACGAGCTCGTCGCCGGTGGAGATGATCGCCACGCGCGGACGGCGGTACACGAACGGCATCGGGGTACCGACCGCGGCCATCAGCCCGATCGATGCCGCGTTGACGACCTCGCCGGCGCGCAGGACGGTCTCGCCCTTCGCGACGTCCTCCCCCGCCTTGCGTATGTGGTCTCCGAAGGTCGCGGGACGGCTGATCGCGACGGTCCCACCCGTGCTGCCGCCCCGCTCCAGGCCCGTGGTGACCTCGACCATCACGATGGCGTCGGCGCCGGCGGGCATCGGCGCGCCGGTCATGATGCGCGAGGCCTCGCCGGGACCGACCGGGGCCTGCGGCATCGAGCCGGCCGCGATGTGGTCGACGACGCGCAGGACGACCGGAGTCTCATCGCTCGCGGCCGCGGTGTCGGCCGCCTGCACCGCGTAGCCGTCCATCGCCGAGTTGTCGAAGGGCGACACGTCGATGTCGGACACGACGTCGGCAGCGAGCACGCAGCCGAGCGACTCGAGGAGCGGCACCGATTCCAACTCGAGGCGCTCGATACGCCCGAGCACGATGTCCCGGGCCTCTTCGACAGACAGCATCTTGTCACGCTTCCTTTGCGGAGAGCACCCGTTCGGGGTGCGAGTACACGACCATGGCGCCACCGCGGGCGTAGCCGACGACGCAGATTCCGAGCGACGCAGCGATCTCGGCGGCGAGGTCGGTCACCGCGCTCTTGCTCGCGATGACCGGGACGTTGAACTTGGCGGCCTTGACTGCCATCTCGTAGGACACGCGGCCGGTGGAGAGCAGCACCGCGTCGCCGGTCGGGATGCGATCGAGCCACACGCGCCCGAGGACCTTGTCCACCGCGTTGTGCCGGCCCACATCCTCGCGCACGACACGGACCTGACCCGCACTCGCGAGGGCGCAGGCCTGCATGCCACCCGTGTCGCGGTACTTCGTCGCCTGCTCGTTCATGGCGCGCATCCACTCGTGGAGCTCGGCGGGGGTCACGGCGAAGTCGCCCTCGACCGGCGCGAGCGCGCGCGCGTGGCCGACAGAGGAGAAGGTGACGCCCTTACCGCAGCCGGAGGTGATGTAGCGCTTCCGGTACGTGAGCTCGTCGGGCACGTCCTCGGTGGTCACGACGTAGACCAGCCCGCGCTTGTAGTCGGCGCTGATCGAGGTGAGAGCCTCGCGGTCGGCCAGCAGCCCCTCCGAGACGAGGAACCCGGCGGCAAGCTCCTCGAGGTCGTCGGGGGTGGCCTGCATCGTCGCGACCTCGA
>Ga0209748_1001620_pt1 | contig 11087 bp, 13 predicted proteins | sample BarGraIncu00421A_FD_185490 | JGI IMG/M metagenome (GOLD analysis project Ga0209748, IMG submission 185490) | Arctic peat soil microbial communities from Barrow, Alaska - Barrow Graham LP Incubations 004-21A (SPAdes) (version 2) | ecosystem: Environmental > Terrestrial > Soil > Wetlands > Peat... | reverse complement strand
GCAGCAGCACCCGGATACGCCGGTTGTACAGATCGATACAGTCATTGGACGGATCGGTGGCGCCTGTATGCTGACCCTCTATTTTACCCAGGCGGGACTCCTGCTGATCTTTTTTCGCGAGCACAATAACGCCAAGTCTGTATGCGACATTGTTAATCAACTCGAAGAGGAAGCAGGGACCGGCCTCTTTCGCGCGTTGTTCCCCGTTTTGCTCACCGACAATGGCTCGGAATTTTCTGACCCGGATGCCCTTGAACGATCGCTGGACGCGTTTACTTTTTCATTTGAGCCTCAGGAAAATGACACAAGAATACATTGAGCATTACAACAACAAGAGGTCGCATCAATCTCTGGATTATAAAACGCCGGCAGACCGCTATTATGGATTGTCCACAAATATGTCGGCAGCCGTTTAGAAAACCCAGGGTTATGCACAAAAACCAAACTCGCGCTTGGCATCTGGAATAAAGAGTAAACATGAAAAATTACACCAATTTGACGAAAGGGGAACCTAACTTAGCATGTTGAAAAAATTGTCTTGACAGCGGGGGGCATTATAACATATCTCGGCTCAAAGTGACAACTGGTTAAACCTATTATTTTAAGGGTATCAATAATAAAAATATGTCATTGAAAGGAGAGGATTGTATGCCTTGGAATAAACGCAATTACCCGGTTTCCATGAAAAACTTAGAGCCTCGTGTGAGAGAAAAAGCAGTTGAAATTGCTAATGCTCTATTGGAGGAGGGCAATGAAGAAGGCAAGTCTATAGCCATTGCCACCGCCAAAGCGAAGGAATGGAACGAAGATCATCCACTGCGGGAGAAAGGGCAGGAATCGAGTATTAATCTTCATGTTGTTCCGGACGGAGACGGATGGGTCGTTAAGGAGGAAGGCGTAGATAAGATTCGATTTAGTGCGGACACTAAGACAGAAGCGGTTGATAAATCCAAGGAATGGGCTTCTGACACCAATACAAGTGTTTTTGTTCATCGTAAGGATGGTACAGTCGAAACAACACATAACTATTCTTAGAATGATCACACTTCCCCCATTAAAGACAGCTGTTTGCGCCGCCGTCCAGCGTTCCCGCCCAATTGATCTTCCTGCCCTTCGCGGTAGGGCTGATGCAACTCGCCTCTTTTTCCATAGAAAATGGCGCGCGCTAATCTATGCCGAGACTCTCCACGGTTTAACTGTGTCAAAATTCTACTGCGGCAATCCGGATCATCGAAGTATGTTAGGAAATATTGCGTCTTGCAGATGCGGTCAAACTCACCAATCGCCCGACCCAACATGGTGGGTTTTCCGCCCCCGTTATTTTGTGAAAATTACTTGAAATCGCCTCTCCAAAGGCGTTTGCAGGATTTGCGCGAGTGAATCGCAATGTCCATTGTGCGTCATTGGGTCAGATTGGAGCAATAGCGTCTTTTCTATTACTCGAAGATATAGCTCGTGAAAAATACAACATTTGAAATTCGGTCTTCTCTACCCTGAAAACAAAGCAGCTGCTTTGTTTTTGAATTACGCTCATAACTAAACATAGAGGCAAGGCATATTCTTCATTTTAAACATCAATATCTAAATTGTATACAATTAAAAATACAGTTATTTTTTTGCGGTTAGTGTTAATCGCAACTTATAGTTCATACATCGCTTCAATGCTCTTAAGTATTTCGTCTTCACTTATTCCGATATACGGTAGAGTGATGGATGGCGATGAGTGGCCAAATATGTGTTGAAGGATAGCGACGTCATGATGTGTTTGGTAATGATGGTACCCGAAGCTTTTCCGGAGCGAATGTGTCCCAATTTCCTCAAGTCCGCATTTTTGGGCTGCTCCGCTTATGATTCGGTATGCAGTGTTCCGATTGATGTGTCCGTTTTTATGTTCCCTGGACGGAAAGAGATACTCTTCATCTTTCATGAATTTTGTATACCGTTCAATTTCGCGTTTGAAAAAATCGGCAAGCGGAACATACCTTCTCTTCCCTGTCTTTTTTTCTTTAACGTAGATTTTGTCTTTGTCTCTTACAACTCCAACGGTCAGGCCTATGTAATCGGAGATCCGTAGTCCGGAATTTAAACCAAAGTAGGCCAGCATAACGTCACGGTCTCCGCTCTTGCGGAGCTCGTCTTTCAGTTGCTCGATTTTTCTCTTGTCGCGGATCGGTTGTACTATGTTCATTTATGATGTCCCCTTTTGTGAAATGACAATTAAGTTTGTTACAAAAAAGGGCCATAATGACAACTAAGTTTGTTACAAAACCGACTATTTTTATGTGTTACTCACCCAAAGCGTGACAATTAAGTTTGTTACAAATCATTCAACATTCTAATAGATCCCTCACAACTTATTTCTTTGGTTGAAAATAGTAAAATAAATTTACACCAGGCCGACATAGCTGCGCGTCAGATTCGGAATGATAATCCGATCCGCATATGAATATTTATCGAAAAGCAGGAGGATGGCATCAACGAACTCCTGATACTTCGGATCGTTCTCCCGCAGAGAATACGAAGCAGACATGATACGTCCGACGAAGCTTTTCTTATCATAAGAAAGATCATTCTGAAAGACCCTGTATTCACAGGTGCTGTCACGGAAGAACATCTGATAAATCTCGGGCGTCTTCTGTATTCCTCCGCTGAATCCGGTATATTCCGGGCAGAATTTCCGGCAGACTTCTCCGAGTTCGTTCACAAGTTGACTTGTCTCATCCCGGCTATTCCAGACAAGGGCCGCCCTGGCACCGGATCTAAGAATCCTTCTGCACTCCAGCTGAAACTGTTCCGGATCCAGCCAGTGAAAAGCCTGTGCAACGGTAATAAGATCGATGCTTTGATCCACAAGCCCGGTATGCTCCGCTGCCGCGTTCATGGAAACAAATCCGGAATACTCTGAAAGCTCGGCTTCGGCCATCATTCTCATATCACGATTGGGCTCAACAGCAAAAACCCTGACCTCTTGTGCCAGCAGCTGACGTGTCAGAATGCCCGTTCCCGAACCGATATCTGCAACATCGATGCCCGGATGCAGGCCGCAGTCCGCAGCGAGATATTCCAGATATTCTTCAGGATAGGTTGGCCGGTACTTTGCATAAGCATTTGCTTTCCCGCTGAATTTGCAGTCATTTCCCATCGTACGACTCCTGATATTTTCGATAGATACAATATTAATATGATTACCCGATTATACTACAGCAGGCGAAACAGGAGCTACAACTACTGTTAATGTACAGTTGTTTGTGTTGTCGAAGTGGTAGTTTCCTGTGTAGTTGACATACCCGTATAACTTTCCGGAACTGTAGTTTCGCCGGGCGTTTCAAGACCGATGCTTTTATTTAGCGTTCCATTACTACTCAGACCCCTATTTTCTCTCCACTTATTCGGGCGGCTACTTGCGTTTGGTATTTCTGCTCTTTCCGTTTTTAGCTTGTTTTTTGGGAGTCGCAGTTATCTCGTCATAATTTGGAATTTTTTGCACTAAGACTGCGGAAATAATCAGCATGACAAGTAAAATCAAGCCACCAAAAGCGATATTATAGGGAACAGTTCCTTGCCCTGTATACCCGAAAATACCAAGCCCCGCCGTAATTGGATAAAAGTCCGTAAGGCTTCTGCCAGCAACAAAGATACCGCAAAAACCGTAGACAAACGCGAAACCGACACCGGCGAAAAAACCGTTTTGTTTCCGGCAGAAAAATGTGATAATTGGCAAAACAGCAATGTAGTTGCACAAACCTATTCCGACAATTTGATACAGTGACTTCACAACAAGGGGAATGGACATACCCTTAGTTTGAAGAACAAAGGCCAACAGCAACGTGCATAAAAAGCTGAAAACAGCAAACAGTACGGTAATCATACCAATGGCAATCAACTTTCCCGTCAGCATTTTCCGGAAGGAAACCGGTACAGTCAACACGTTTTTTAATGTGCGGTCAATATATTCACGGTTAATGATATAACCTCCCATCAGGACAATCATAAATGGGAACGCCAAACTAAAATTGTTCCAGATGATATTGTTATAGAAACTTTCATAGAGGATTGAACCTCCGCCGCTATTCGATTGAAATACCGCTAACATTGCAGAGAAAAAGACTGCGACAATTCCAGTCCAGAGTATGCTATATCGTTTCAGTTTTGTAAATTCACTGATAATAATGTTACCCATAGTGTCCACCCCCTATATTTCCTTTCTTTTGTAGATAGAAACTGTTAAGCAGACGGATACAACTGCGTAAAGTGCCAGTATCCCAAAACATGCAGGCGTTGTTATCAAATATGGTTTAATATAAGCCAAAGCGTCCTCAATAGGAAACAGCGGCAAATACCACTTCAAAATAATGGAGATAGGAAGAATCGAAGCAATGGCATTGACCATTTCCGGGTTTGACGAAAGCATCATCGTAATCACAAAACTAATGACCGCATAAATAAAAGACACGATAATTGAGAAAATGTAGCTTTTGTTAAAATGTACGATGACAATCACAACAGGAAAGGTAGCAATTGCAATCAGTATGCCAAGCACTATACTAATCCCAAGCCTAAATAAAACACCTTCAACACCGCCTACAATAAGTCCGCCAATCACAGTCGCGCCCAACGCAGCTACGGAGTATAGGACAGACAGTATTGTTATCACAAACAGTTTGGCAAGGACAATCTTCGTTCTTGAAACCGGAACCGTAACCAGATTTTTAAGAGTGTCGTTATCTCTTTCCATGAAAAACAGAATTGAGGCAATAATTCCAAGTATACACGGCAAAAGCAGCAGTTCTCCAAACATCATATTGGCGCGGAATAATTGGTCAAATAACATCCTATCCTTTGCCATAAGAATTGTTAATGGTATGGGAAAGAGAAAGGCCGCCATCAGGGAAAACTGAATAAACTTCTGCCGTTTTATTTTTGAAAATTCGCAGATAAGCAAATCAAGCAATTCCCTCACCTCCGGTAACCTTTTTGAAGTAATCCTCTAATGTGTCATTTTTGGTATGTGCTTCGGATACATCAATATCACTTTCAATAAACTTGCGCGTGATAGAAGCAACCGCTATATTCGTATCATACAGCCGCAAATTGTTGTCGTCATCGACGTGAAAGTTGGAGGTATGAAAGTCATGTTCCAAAATTCGGGCTGCCCCCGAAGCAGATGAAACGGCAAAGTGGATATACATACTATTTTTCTTTTCCAGTTCCTCCAGACTTTCTTCTTCCAGTAAAACACCGTGGTCGATGATTCCAATGTCGTCAGCAAGCAAGGCCATTTCCGATAGGATGTGGCTGGAGATTAGGATTGTCTTGCCTTGCTCTGCGCTTAACCGCTTGATAAACTCACGAACTTCGGCAATGCCGATAGGATCAAGGCCGTTAATCGGCTCATCCAAAATCAAAAGCTCCGGCTCGTGCATGATGGCGCTTGCGATGCCAAGTCGCTGCTTCATGCCAAGAGAATATTCAGAATACAGTTTTTTATCATTATAGGGGAGGCCGACAACCTCCAAAGCATTTTTGACCGCATCCCGGTTCGGTGTTCCCCGAAGTCTTGCTAAAATTTTTAGGTTTTCCGTTCCGGTTAGGTTAGGATAAAAGCCAGGCGATTCAATCAGGCTACCGATCCGCGGATAAATCTTCTTTTCGTTTCCTTTTATGTCCTTACCATAAATTTGGATTTCTCCGTCTGTCGGTTTGGTTAATCCCAAAAGCATCTTCATAGTAGTGGTCTTTCCGGCACCATTTCTGCCCAACAGACCGTAAATGCGGCCTTTTCTCACATGTAGATTCAAATTGGACACGCTTTTCTGTTCACCATATACTTTTGTTAAATTTTTTGTTTCAATTATCAAATCGTTCATATTTTTATATTCTCCTTCTGGTGTTATAGATCAATTATAGCAACCCAACCTTGAATAAACCTTGCACGAACCTTGAATGAACCTTGAAAATTCGGACGATAGCAAAAATCCCCGCCTCTCAGCAGGGACTTTCATCGGCCAGTAGAAACTGCACGATAAATTCTGTTCGTTTGCAGGGTTCGCTTTTCACCATTATTATGCCGCCCATCTTTTTTACAAGCTGTTGTACGATAGATAAGCCTAACCCGCTTCCTTTTTCCGAACGGGCTTTGTCGCATTTATAGAGCCGTTCAAAAACGTGTGGCAAGTCCTGTTTGGAAATTCCCTCTCCATTGTCTGCGACAGTAATCTTTACATACTTATTCAACATGCAAATACTGATTCTAATATGCGTTGCTCGGCTATGCGAAATTACATTCTGAATCAGGTTGTTCAGGATACGAGAATAGGCATCGGTGTCCAAATTGACTTCAATACGCTTGTCTGGAATATCAATATCATAATCAAGGGAAGTGTTCTCAAAGGTCGGTATCCAGTCTTTAAGAAGGGTTCGGGTCAGCTCTGTAAGTTCTATTTTGTGAACCGTAAAGGTTTCTTCATTGGAGTTGAACTTGAACCATTCAAACAACATATCAACATAATTTTTCATATCATGCGCCCGCCTGCGGGCGATTTCAACGTATTCTTCCCGCTCTGCACCGGACACAATGCCTTTTTGCACTGCATCCAAATATCCGATAAGGGTCGTCAGCGGGGTACGCACATCATGGGAAAGGCTCGTCATTAACTGTTTATTTGTTTCCTCGGCTTTTTTCAAGTCTGTGACTTGCCCCCGAAAATCATGGACGATCTCATTGATTTTATAGCAGATTGCGGAAGTTATATCGTTGGGTTTTGCCAAAATTTTTCGATTGCTGTTCCCTTGCGCTATATCGTCCAGCGTATCCGATATGTCATTTAGTTTTAGCTTAATGTTTCGTATTTTACGGAATAACAGCAGCACGGTAATCACAGCGGCAGCGATAATGATAAACAAAACTATAAATAATCCAAAATTGATATAAACGCCATCCATAATCACACCTCGCGGCTAAAGCGGTAGCCGACGCCTTTAACGGTTTGAATATAAGTAGGATTGTTGGGGTCAGGCTCGATGCATTTCCGTAGTTTACTGATATATCCCATGATGTTGTTATCATCATAAGCGTATTGTTCCTGCCATACTTCTTCATATATCTGTTGCTTGGTCAGAATCTTTCCCTGATTTTTGGAAAGGTAACAGAGAATATTAAATTCCTTTGCGTGAAGTTCTATTTGCTCATTCCGGGCGGTAACAATCCGGGTATCCATATCAATCATAAGCCCTTGGAAAGAAAGACGATTAGCTTCCTCGCTGGAACCGGTATTCAAGGTCGTATATCTGCGGATTAAAGACAAGACACGGGCTGTAAATTCCTCCACATCAAACGGTTTTGTCAGATAATCATCCGCGCCAGACCGTAAGCCATTTACTTTGTCGGCGCTTGCAGCTTTAGCCGTAAGCATCAATACTGGAACGGCGCCCATTTCCCTTATTTTTTCGAGAACCTGAAATCCATCTATTCCGGGAAGCATAACGTCCAGAACAATCAGGTGATAGTCGCCTTGCGCCGCCCGATCCAATCCATCCGTTCCAGTATGGGCAAGATCAGCGGTCATATTTTCTTTTTCTACGCATTTTTTAAGTAATTGACACAGTTCTATGTCATCATCAATAATCAAAATATTGCTTTGCATCCCGTGATCTCCTTCATTTTTCACTTGGGAGTTTCTTCCTTTCATCCGCAGGTTTTTCAGCATCTTTTGGTATCGCCCACGCATGACCGAAGCGAATCGTCCCGACTATTCTATTTTCTTCGCACAACTTTTGGATTCTGCGTTCTGAAATGCCCCATTTGTTGACTGCCTGCTGTACGGAAATATAATCAAGCATATTTACCCTCCGTAAGATATATTTATATCTACTATATACGGGGAAACGTATAATATCAAGGACATTTTGTGAATACTCATTGCGCAGTACAGGAACTACAAAGTTACATTATTGAGATTTGTAAATTGTTTAGGTTTTGTGATACGCATTGTAAAATAACATAGGGTGATATAATTATGCGCAATCCATACAATCTATACGCTTTTAAGGTTTTCGGGCAAGCCATAAAAGCATTATTCATTATGCAAAATAAAAGTTTTTTGAGGAGGAATTAATGTTATATTTTCAGCGAGCAGATGGAAGTCGATTGGGGAAAATGTAAAGCTTTACATTTTCCCAGTTGGCGGCGGAAATGCTACACTCCACAGTCCGACGGCAATCACCAGGTAGATGTTTCTGAGTTCTCGTCGCCGTCGGCATGATCTATCAAGCATTTCCGGTGGCGTTCCGTCAAGGTTGACGGGCTCGCAGCAGATAGTATAATTAAAGATAAGGTCACTATCTACAGAAAAGTTATAGAAGTGCAACGAAAACTGATGAACAGATAGTAACCCAACCATACAGTCTTAAGGCAGGTTGCGTTTACTTTTGCAATGCAAAGTTTCAATCTGTCTGTTTTACTATAAAATCGACAGGCAATGCAACATAGAATTCACGGTTTTAAGCAGTTTTTAAGCCGTTGCATGGCTCAAAACCCGCCTACAGCGTCGTCAGCGGCTTCGGAAAAGTCTGCCCGGTATATTTACCCTACAATGACTTTTGCATTCAACCATATTATTAATTATTATGGGTTGTGAATAGGAGGAAAAAAATCATGTTGAGTGACCTGTATGTGACTGGCATCAAACTGGCGAGAGATGTTCCCACAGACAGCTATCTGCACAGCCTGCCGGTGGTCAAACATCTGCGTGACATGGGCGAATTGCCTCTAAGTAAGCGCGTGACCTTTTTTGTCGGGGAGAATGGCATTGGCAAATCCACCCTTGTCGAAGCGATAGCCGTGTCGATGGGCTTCAATCCTGAGGGCGGGACGATAAACTTCAATTTCTCTACTGAGGATTCCCACTCGGAGCTGTATCAGTACTTGACCATCTGCAAAGGTGTAAAGCGTCGTAAGGACGGGTTCTTCCTCCGGGCGGAGAGTTTCTATAACGTGGCGTCCAATATCGATGAAATCGGCGTTGTCTCTAACTACGGTGGCGTTTCATTGCATAGTCAGTCCCACGGAGAGAGCTTCATGGCGCTGGTGGAAAATCGGTTTGGCGGCAATGGTCTATACATTCTCGACGAACCGGAGGCGGCACTGTCGCCCTCGCGCCTGCTGCGACTGATGTGCTGCATCGATGAGTTGGTGAAACATGACTCTCAATTTATCATCTCCACTCATTCGCCAATCCTCATGGCTTTTCCCGGCGCGGAGGTATTCGAACTTTCAGAGAACGGAATAAACTCCGTTCCCTATCAGGAAACCGAACATTTTCGCATAACCAAACAGTTTGTGAATGCGCCGGAAAAGATGCTCAGATATCTGTTTGAATAGTCTTGAAAGCAGAGCGTCCGTATATCAAGTAAGAGCAATCAAGGTTTTGAGGCCCTGATTGCTCTTTCGGTTTATTCATTATTCTGTATTTTCTGCCGTTCCTCCCATTCCTTGAATTCCCGCTTGCCCTGCTCGCTTTCGTAGTATTTTCGTATCTCCGGTACAAGAAAACGGGCGAAGGACTCGATGATTTCCTGCCTATAGTTGTGATAGTTATTGGTTTAATTCCTGCGGTAATGGCGCAATTTGCCATATCTTTAGATGTGATATTCCCCGCCACCGCATTAATTGTACTCATCCTGTGGAACATCCTCACAGCTGGGCTTTTGCTCTTTTTAGGAAGAGGTGTGCTAACAAAGAGTAACGGTTAACTATTAGCGCAATAAAAATTCCCTAGGCGGTGCGGTAGGAATTATACACAGGATATGGCTATTTTCGCTGTGTCCTTATTTTTTTGCAGAACATCCTTGACAAAACACTCTGGACAGCAACAATTGGTTTTTTCCTGAACAATTCTGTGATTTTCGTAACCGTTTGAAAAGATGGAATTTTCGTGAAAATAATTTTCATCCCCTGTTGACATATTCAGTTGGACTGTATATACTTCAACTGTACAGTCCAACTGAATAATGATTGCAAAAAGGAGAAGCCTTATGAATCGTGACGCGAACCTTCCACTTACAGAAACCACTTATTATGTACTTCTTGCTCTCTGCAGTCCGGCCCATGGCTATATCATCATGCAAAAGATCGAAGAACTAAGCAGCGGGCAGGTACGGCTTGCCGCAGGTACACTCTATGGGGCCCTCGAGAATCTCGAAAAACAGAAGATGATCCGTCAGATACCCGGCCAGGATGCACGCCGCAAGACCTATGCGATCACGTCCAAAGAACGCGAAATCCTTGCTCTGGACTATGAACGCATGAAATACATGATCCTTCGAACCGATTCATATCTTCAGGAAATAGGTGAATAATATGAAGAAACTTCGTTTTTTTCTAGATTATGAGAAAGAAGAAAAATGGCTGCATTCCATGGCCCAAAAGGGATGGGCTCTGAAAAACGTCCTATTCACCTACACATTCCAGAAAACGCCCCCGGAAGACACGGCAATCCGCATCGATTTCCGCCTGTTCAAGCGCAAAAAAGACTATCTGGACTACATCGCACTCTTTGAAGACAGCGGCTGGCAACACGTAGCCGGATACAAATCACTCGGCGCCCACTACTTCAAAAAAAACCGCGAGCAAGCCAACGAAGATATCTTCTCCGACGTGGCCTCCAAAGCGGGCCGATACAAACGCGCCTCAGACATGTGGCTCATGATGTTCGTCTGCTATTTACCGATCATCCTCTCACTCTATATAAGCACGATCACCGGCTTCGTCTCATCCCAACACTCGTCGCCCCATCACAGTCTCCTCTCCGATCTCAAATCCCTCTACTTCACACCGGACCTCTGGCAAATGCACGGATCCCGATTCTGGCAGCACTTCCTGTTTGAGACACCCTTTGTACTCCTGCGCACGATACCTGTGTTTCTTCTTATTATTTTCCTCTTCTCATTCGTGTTCTATGCATTCCGGTGTCGCAGCCTCTACAAAAAACAGATGACCAGCCTCTGACCGCAACTTCCGGACCCATCTCGCCAATAATCCAAATGTCGACAGAAAATCTTGCGCCTTCATACCGCTTCCGTCCCCGAAA
>Ga0209748_1001619_pt1 | contig 11087 bp, 7 predicted proteins | sample BarGraIncu00421A_FD_185490 | JGI IMG/M metagenome (GOLD analysis project Ga0209748, IMG submission 185490) | Arctic peat soil microbial communities from Barrow, Alaska - Barrow Graham LP Incubations 004-21A (SPAdes) (version 2) | ecosystem: Environmental > Terrestrial > Soil > Wetlands > Peat... | reverse complement strand
TTTAAATAAATAATATTCAATGATTTACTTATTTCAGAGATTATTTATTATGCTTATTTCCATAACATATTCTCAATACGTCGGACAGTCTGTTGAACCAGGTAAGACTGACAACTATATCTGCTATGTGAAATCATCTTGTCAATCTCCGACTATCAATGCAAATTGGGACAAAAGATTCTGGAACAAGGCTGATGTCGTTCGTCTGAAAAACCATATGGGTGAAATGCCATCGTATTTCCCTGAAACGCAGGTAAAACTTAAGTATGACGCTGATAATATTTATGTCATTTTCCGCGTGAAAGATCATTATATCAGGGCAGTTGCAGGTGAAACAAACGGAAAAGTCTATGAAGACAGTTGTGTGGAATTCTTTTTCACACCTGGTCCTGATATCAGTCGTGGCTACTTTAATCTGGAAGTGAACTGTAAAGGTGTTTATCTCATGCAGTATCATAAGAATAATGGGAAAGATCAGGGATTTGTTGACCTGAACGATTCCGGGCTATTTGAAATATCCCATTCACTGCAGGAAAATGTGGAAAATGAAATTACGGAACCTGTTACCTGGTATATAGAATATAAGATTCCATATTCGATTCTTTCAAAATATATTCAGGTAGATACTCCCGGCCCCGGAATTCAATGGAGAGCAAATTTTTATAAATGTGGCGATAAAACATCTCATCCTCACTGGCTCACATGGGCTCCGGTAAATTACCCTAAGCCTAAGTTTCACTTACCTGAGTATTTTGGGTGGCTTGAGTTTAAATAATTATTTTAAACTAAGGAATATTTTTTGCCATCTTAATACTTACCGGTCCTATCAGGCCTGATTCTGAAAGTGGGTCATCCTTCTTATAATAGCGATATGTGGTAAATGTATATCGCTTACTTTCCCGTTTTGTTCCGTTAAGCAACCATTCCGGCCATTTACCATCTTTTATTCCATCCCAGGGTTGGGATTCATCACCGATAAGCCGGTTTATCCATAAGTTGGCAATCTCAATCTCGAGATGGTTCCCATGTTTTTTCAGAATGTCAGTAATATTGACTTGCCAGGGTGCAGTCCAGATAATACCCAGGTCCTTCCCGTTCAATTTTATTCTTCCCAGGTTCTTAAAGGTACCGAGATCCAGAAAGTACTCATAATCTTTTTCTGTATTTAAGTGATCAGGCAGATCAAAGGATTTCTTATATACTGCAATACCCGAATAGTATCTGATTCCACTTTCGGTCCTCTTTGTCCAGTCACATAAACTGTCGAATACAACATATGAAGGACCGCCCAAGGTTGAGTCGAAAGCAACATTCCATGATCCCTTTAATGTAAAGAGTATTTGTTGTTCCACGAATTTTTGTGGATAAGTGATTTCGTCGTTTTTTGATTTTTGCCGATGATAAAATACTACAAAAAAGCTTTGAAATGCATCCAGATTAATAGGAACTGCTGTTGTACCATTCGTTAATTGATGACAACCAACCGGATATATTTCACTCGTAACCGGATTCCATAATTCTGCATTCATTGTGCCATCACGGAAGAAACAAGTATCTGATACAGGTAATCCGGTCCGGTTTGAAACGAAATAAATATCACGATCGGCCAGGGCACGATGAGTATAACGTACACTTCCTGAAGCTCTAAAATCAGCATGTATTCCCATGTTACTCAATAAAGCTGTTGTAGTCTGAAAGTCAGGGTAAAGGTCCAATGAATCTTTGCCATTTGAATTTGCTGGCTGATTATTCAAAAGTTTTTCTCCCCACCAGATCTTTCCAAGGCCAAATTCATGATGAGTCAGTTCTTCTGGTACCTCTCCTGAGCCCCAGATATTATTTACCAGGGTTTTAACAAGTTCATCACATTCTGGATAATTCACCAGTGAGGGTGATTTTTCCGGCGGATTGCCGATGATTATTGCACCATCTTTAATTAGAGATCCGATTTTGGTTACAAGCTCTGGAGTCATTGTCTTAACCTGAGGTAAAACAAGAATACGGTAAGAGCCGCCTCCTGAAAAAACAATCCTGCCTTCTTTAACAGAAGCATTTTTTATAAGGGAGAGAGGAGAACAGCCATCGAATGAATAGCCTTTTTTATCAGGCATTACAGCCGTACCTTCAAGAGCAGAACGAGGTGGCAGAAATACCTGGGGAGCACCTTCAGGCGTAAGGTAGAGAATATCGGCAACTGCAGTTCCCTGGGAAAGAACATACTGGCATCGTGAAATGTATCTGTGATATCCTTCTGCCATAGGCCACCAGGTCTGTCCCCGGTCCCAGTGAACACCATAAGGTCCCATTGTCATTCCGGGACGATATTTATCGGGAAAGGGCTTATGAGCGAAAGTATGATAAATAAGTCTGTTAATGCCCATGCAAAAAGCCCAGTCCCCCTGGTTTTTCATATTGCCGGGATATTTTTTCCAGGCCTCTGAACCTCCTGCCGTAAAGGATTCTGCCGCGACAACAGGTGCCCCTTCTACATGAGCAACTGAGGTTGCCTCGATGCAGCTGAATGAAGAATTAAAACCATAACCATCGCTCCAGAATTCGCACATCGGAACATCTGCAACACCACCCAGATCGAGATCTGAAGCCGGATTCATATCATAAGGTTCTATTGACAGGCGAAATCCGTTTCTCCGTCCAAGCTCTTTAAACCGTCCGGCGTGGTTCTCAATAATCAGTTCATTTGAAGTTTGACGCACATCCCAGAGAAAACGCTCACTCTTTTCTAAACTATTAACGATCAAACCTGTATAGACTGGCAGATACAATACAGGATCATAGCCGCGTCGTAGTTTGAATTGTTCTCTGAAATGCGGACTCCAGTTTTGTGATCCCATCTCCCAGCTGTCAATGTGAATCATGGTCCAGCCTCCTCCATTTTTATTCCTTTTGGGGTGAACTTTATTGATCAGCTTCCCGATATATGCATTGTAATGTGCGTCAAATGATGAGGTATCAAACTTATCACATTCAAAGCCCAGACCAGGAGCAGGGGCAGGACGGGTGACTGCACCATTATTTCGTTTACCAAATCTTAGTATGGTCCATTTACCATCCGGTATCTTCCATTGAAGATTTCCATCATTTTGAAGCTTGTCCGTAAGGTCAATAATTTTACTCTGATCAATCTCAGAGCCGATGGTTTCATGATAAGCAGCATATGCAGGAATATAGGGAAGAACCCCTTGTTGCGAAGTATAAGGTGCACGATAGTAAAGTGCTTTTTCATCAATTTGTGAAATTTTCAATGAGACTTTCGGAGTTGGAAAGGCCAGGACAACAACATCTTCATACCAGTTATCGCGTTGTTGTTTAAGTGTCTGTGTCAGACTGCCCTCTCCAAAAAAGGGTTTCCTTGGTTTCGGAACAGGAAGAATGCCATTAAATTCAGCCGGACCCGATACCATTGTATCACTGGCTACCAGGTGGACCATCGATTGGGCAGGGGTGACCCATGGCCCTCCGCTTCCGGCCCAGCCGGGTCCGGAACCCAGGATGACCCTGATTCCAAGTCGCTCAGCTTCCCTTACGGCATGCTTATAAAGCTCTTGCCACTTATCGCTGAGAAAATCAACCTTTCCGCGGGGTACGCCAACATTGACCTCGAGAAACAGTACATACCCAATACCAGCTTTTTTCATCGATTCAAGGTCCGCTGTCATCCCTTCACGACTGAGATTTCCATCCATGAAGTACCAGTAAACACCAGGTCTTGCTGAATCAGGTGGATTCAGAAATCCAATTTTCAGATAGTCATTTTTCTCATGATAAGCACATGAATAAAATAACTCACAAACTAATAAAACAAATAAAATCTTAAATAAAAATGTAATCCTATTCATCATTTTTAAGGTTTAATCCAAGTCTTTTAGAATATCTTAAAAATAACATTTTATTCACAAAATTATCGTAGATAATGAAACATATTTTCCATATTACGTCATATTTCCTGAAACAGTAAAAAAATGATATCCTAACAGAATATATTTTTGTTAAAAAGTCCATTATATGGTCGAAATATGTAAATTTAGTGGTGCAAGTCATTCAATAATATTATGCATATTATATTAAATAAGAAAATCAAAGTAATTGTTATAACATTGATTGTTACAAATGTTTTAACTGCAGCACTTTTAATCGATGGAAATATTAAAGCTCAAAAGCAGAAAAAACTTCAATCGGTAAGCGAACTAAAGGTAAAAAAAGAGTATTCTTTTCGCGATAATATTAAATATATTGAGAAATTGAGTCTTTGTTCAGTATATAAAAAGCATGCTGAAATTGTCATGATGGGCAATTCAATCACCGCCCGTGTCGACTGGTCTGAGCTTCTTGATAGAAATGATATTGTAAATCGGGGGATCGATGCAGACATAACGGAAGGATATTTAAACAGGATGGAAACGATTTATTCTGTGAATCCCCGGATTTGTTTCCTTATGGGAGGTATTAATGACATTGCAAAAAACATTTCTCCCGACACGACAATCAGGAATATTAAAAAGATTATATCTGGATTGAAACAACATGGGATAATACCTGTAATACAAAGTGTTTTATATGTTGCTGATACTTATCCAGACTATTTGAAAATGAACAATGCTGTTAGCTGTCTGAATACCGGGCTTGAAAGAGTTGCCACAGAAAACAATATCAGATTCCTCGATCTGAACAAAGTTTTGTCATCAGAGAAAAAACTGATAAAAGAATACGTCTTGAGTGACGGGATACATCTGAAAGGTTCTGGTTATAAAATGTGGGGTACAATTTTATCTGAATGTTTATCGGAATATGGTTTGTGATAAAACAAGTTTCAGTTATAAAATGCAATAAGAGAATACTTCTGAATATGAAATTTTATTGGCAATCTGTTTTAGTTGCAACAGTATTACTGTTTCCGGGTGAAGGGCTGATTGCTCAAAATAAAGGGATATTCGGTGTAAAATCAGGGACATTCCTTAAGTTTTATTGTAACTGGATGTCTCTATAAATCCGGCCTTTACATAAAACAATAAATTCGGAATACTTGTACAATATTGGTTAGCTTTAAGGAATAGTATTATAATAAGCAAAAACTATGAATTCCAAAACGAGAGTATTAAAAGCTTTTAGAAAACTAAATGGGAACCCCGACCGGATTCCAATACAATTCGACTTATGCCGTCAGCTGACTGAATCTTTTGGTAAAAAGCTGGGCATTCAACCTGAATATGCCTTATCTTATTATGAGGATCTTACTTACAGGATTTCTGCCAATGACATCAGGACAAAGCTTGGCAGTGACGTGGTAGTGGTTGGGGGTACTATTGCCAGGGGGTTTATACCTAAACCGGTACAGGATAATATTACCAGTAATGAATTTGGTATGTTTATGAAACCCACTCCACTGTACGTCGAGGTTGTCAAATGTCCGCTTGAGAATGCTTCTTCAATTGAAGACATCAAAAAATACTCTTTCCCTGATGCTTATGCCCCCGGGAGATTTGACGAAGCGAAAAAGGATATTGATAAGTTCGGCAGTGAATATTTTGTTATCGGCGATGTGGAAATATCCTTGTTCGAATTGGCATGGCATTTAACCGGACTGGAAAAATACCTGGTGGCGATGATGTGCGATGAACCCTGGCTGGAATTGCTGAATGACCATGTAGAGGAATGGAGTACAGGACTTGCCCTGCAACTTGTAAAGGCCGGTGTTGACGCAATATGGCTTGGGGAAGATCTCGGTACCCAGACTTCGACTTTAATATCGCCGGAAGACTGGAGAATGAAATTCAAACCTCGTCATAAAAGGATGATCGAAAAGCTGCGTCATGAAAATCCCGATATCATCATCATTATGCACTCCGATGGAGCAGTAGCGCCATTGCTGGACGATTTCATAGAGATGGGTGTGGATGTTTATAATCCGGTACAACCGAATGTCCCGGGATCTGATCCCAGGGAACTTAAAGAAAAGTATGGTAACAGGATATGCTTTTTTGGGGGAATTGACCAGCAGTTTCTTTTACCGTCCGGCAATATCCCTGAAATAAGGGCAGAAATAAAAGAAAGGATCCGTATTCTTGGAAAAGATAAGGGCTATTTGCTTGCCCCGGCCCATATTCTTCAGTCGGATATCAGTACAGGTACTATTGAAGCAATGATAAAGGCGGGCATGGAATTTGGAAGTTATTAAAACCCGGGATTGCCTCATGAATTGCGATTTTAAAATCACACATATTCTTCAGTAGCTCTTATTATAGACATTGTTGATTAGTCTGCGTATGATCAGTATCAATATTTATCTTGTGAAATTGTGCTTCAGCATCTTAAATGCCGGAATATATAATCAGGTTCAAATTGACCGGCGGGCATATAATGACAGGTCCCACTTTTACCAATGTTATGGATCTGGTTGTTGTAATTGTAGAGTGACCCTTTGTTTTATCAGGACCAGGCAATGGACAAAAATAAGATACTTAAGTAAAGTCATATTGAATTTTATGACTATCGGGTATCAATAATAAAACAAATATTATGCTTGAAAATCAATTATTTGCCCCAGCCCTAAAGGGAGTAATTGATTTTCTTAGCACCCTTTAGGGTAAGGGACAAACGAAGAAAATCAACAAAAGTATGTTATTGATTACCGATACTCATATTAAATTTTAATATTAATGGATTTAAAGCGATACATTTTGTCCTTATTTTTGGAATAGCTCTTCTTAATATATTTTATATGAAAACAATTTACCTTGATATGTATAAAAATACAGGATTGAAAATTATAGCAATCCTGTTCTTCCTCTTAATCCTGACAGGAATATCAAAATCTCAATCTATTGAAGGTTTATCTTCAGATAATGAGTCTATAAGTCTCTGGGTTAAAGAACATTTTTCTAAAGGTAAAATTCCGCCTTTTTCTTTTGTATATGGGGGGAAGAGCTCTGACAATTTCATCAAAGGGTGGCAATTCTCTGCTGAAAAACTTAAATCAGATACTCCGGATGCTAATAAGTTTGTCTTCACTTATTCGGACATAAAAAGCGGTCTTAAAGTAAAATGTTATTTAACTTCCTTCAGCGATTTCCCGGTAGTAGAATGGGTGTTAAAATTCTCCAATACTTCATCAAAAAATTCACCGCTGATTGAAAAAGCAGCAGCCATTGATTATTCTTTTATTTCGGGGGGAAAGGGAAGTTTTATTCTTCATCATTCTAGGGGAAGCAATGCTACCCGAAGCGACTTTCAACCTATTGACGAAACATTGAAACCAGGGAAGGATGTTTATATGACACCTGCCTGCGGTCGTTCTTCTGACAATACTGCTTTCCCGTTCTTTAATATCGAAATGCCAGGTGGTAATGGTATCGTGGTCGCAGTGGGATGGAGCGGAAAATGGTATGCAGATGTTTTAGAGGATGCCGAAAATTCAGTATCCCTGAAATCAGGTATTGAAAAAATGAATTTATTTTTATTTCCGGGAGAAGAGATCCGCACACCAGAAATCTGTCTTCTTTTCTGGAAAGGGAATGACAGGATGATAGGTCATAATCAGTTCCGGAAGTTTATCCTGGCGCATCATTCACGAAAAATAAACGGAAGGTTAGCAGAGTATCCGCTTTCAGGCAGTTTCGATTATGGTGATCCGGCTCCCTGCCGGGAATATGAATGTCTTACCGAAGAATATGCTGTTGCTCTTGTTAAACGTTACCAGGACTTCAAAATCTTACCGGAATTATTCTGGCTTGATGCAGGCTGGTACACTGGTTGCGGAAGTTTAAGGGAAAACGGCGGATGGTGGCAGAATGTAGGAAACTGGTCAGTAGATAAGGAACGTTTCCCCCATGGATTAAAAGCAGTTTCAGATGCTGTCCATGAAACGGGAGCAAAATTCATGGTCTGGTTCGAACCCGAACGTGTGCGTCAGGGAACACAGGTTTACAGAGAACACCCTGAATGGTTGCTGAAGCTGCAGGGTAATGATAATTATCTGTTCGACCTTGGAAATACCGATGCAAGACTATGGATGACAAACCTTATTTCTGACATAATTAAAAAAGAAGGTATTGATTATTATCGTCAGGATTTCAATATGGATCCTTATCCTTACTGGAGCGCTTCCGATACACCCGGCAGGATTGGGATGCACGAAATAAAACATATTGAAGGGCTTTATGCATTCTGGGATAGTTTGCTTGTCCGTTTTCCGGATTTGCTCATTGATAACTGTGCAAGCGGAGGAAGTCGTATCGATCTTGAGACTACCAGCCGCAGTGCATCTCTATGGCGTACTGATTATCAATATGGTGAACCGAATGGATATCAGTGCCATACTTATGGTCTGCATTTTTACCTCCCTGTTCACGGTACTGCCATTTATAGTACTGACAGCTATACTTTCAGATCGGGTCTCGGAGCAACAGCTGTTACAAACTGGGAAGTCACGGGCAGGAACTCGGAGCCTGTACCTGCTATGCAAAAACGTATTCAGGAGTTTAAGGAACTGCGTGAATATTATTACGGTGACTTCTACCCGCTCACGGGAAGTGTGAATAATACCAGGGACGATGTCTGGCTAGCTTACCAGTTAAACCGATCGGATCAAAGAGACGGCATTATACTTGCCTTTCGTTGTAGCGGGAGTAATGAAGAATCCATACATGTAAAATTATCCGGACTTGAAGACAATACAATATACGAGGTAAATTATGAAGATTATGGAGTCATCATCAGAAAGTCAGGCCATGAACTAATGGATGGTTTTGATATTACAATTCCGCAAAAACCATCATCATTGATGATCAGATATAAATCGATATGACCATGAATAGAAAACAGTATGTGGTTATTTGTACTTCCCTGCTAGCGAAGGTTTTGCTTTTTACAGGAACATCAGACGCACAAACCGAATATAAAGGGAGATACTTTTCGGGAAAGGGAGACACATCTTATATTGAACTCCTCGACAAAGCTTACCGCATGATGAGGCCCGATGCAGAGCTTGAAAATCTCAGCATGCTTTATAAACCGGAATGGAATGGGTTTGTGGAAGGACCTACATGGGATATGTGGTGGATTCAAAACTCATTCGGGCCAACTTATACTATGCTCCCGTTTATGGATAAGGTTTACCAGACATTCGTTCTGAATTCACAGAATTTATGGTTCGATAAAATTGGAGATGGTAAAAGAAAAGACGGGAATGGCTACATTGCTCCTGTTGGCTCACTTTGCGATTGCGCATCGCCCGATAAAGTCTATTTTCGCCAGGGTGACGCACATCATCGTATTCATGACTGGGGCTATGGTTTTACAGCCGCGGGAATAATCCTGCAATCTGAACTGTTGCTTATTAAACGCGACATGGAGGCTATTCACAAATATTTGCCTTTGCTCGAACAGGCTGCTGAATTCATTGATGCCCGCCGCGATCCCGTAAAGAATATTTTCCTGGTCGGACCGGCAGGGAATCTTCTAGCTCCAAGCTATGCCGGAACGGGAGTGAAAAAGGACGATGGTTCGTATGAGAAAGCATATCTGGCAGAGATTTCTGTGAATTATATTGCGGGACTTAATAGGTTGATTGAACTCGAAAAAATGGCTGGGAGAACCGATAAGGTCAAACGATATAAAGAAAGGAGAGGCAAAGTAAAAGAGGGATTAAAATTCTTTACAACTGATGAAGGATATTTTATCAGGTCTCTTGATATAGATGGCACCAGGCATGGTGTGTACGGCGCTTCCGAACATGGTTATTTTGAGACTGTTCCAAATCACGACGCAATGGCTTTCAGAGTTGCAGACAATAAGCAGGCATATAAAATTTATGAGAAAATCGCCTCCATACCGCAATTACGTCCTAACAAACTTATTCTTCCAAATTATCCCGGTTATGATGACATGTATCAGTTTAATGACCTGTTTGTGTATGGCAAATGGATAAACGGAGGTCACTGGACAACATGCTAAGCCCGAATGCAGATTGGCTATTATCGTGTTGGTGCATTTAAGGAAGCCGGTGAGGCTTTTAATCAGATACTTCGGCTTGCCCCTGTCTTCCGTCTCGATAATAACCTTACCGATTTTGGAGCCGGACTATATCAACCCAACCAACCTGTCAATTGTGTGTATGATGCCTGGGGTGCGCCAGGAGGTTTCATGAGAGGATTGTTTGAGTATATCTACAAAGCTGACGGACTTGAAATATACCCTCATATTCCGCTGGCCTTAACCCGGCTCGAACAAAAATTCCCTGTCTATTTTGGAGAAAAGCAGATTTTCATTATGGCCAACGGCAGCGGACCTGTTACTTCAGTCATGATAAACGGAAAGAAGATAAAGAAATTCCGTCCTGATTGCATTTCAATACACATGGATGAAGAACCTGATACAGTTTACGTTTCGTTGGGACTGGGAGGCATAGAAGCACAGACAGATTTCACTATCAAGCCGATTCAGGAATTCAATATTCCCTGCGATGATGAATTCTGGAGACCATATTGCTTGAGGGATACCAAAGAGATTCAGGGAGATGAGGAACAAATATTTTCAGCAATTAAAGGTCTTGCAGTTTTTCATTCGAGGATTACCCACTCCGGATTTTCCCGGACATACGAATGCAAGCTGGTGGAGCTAATCCTGGGGAGCCTTCAGGCTGTTTATGAACGAAATGAATTGAAAAGATCCGGTAAATTAATTCAATTACAACCTTTATCACAAGCCGCCGCAGATAACTTGTATATAAGTACGATAAAAAACCTGTTTTTCGAATTTATCCGCAGGATGGGGAAAAACAGAGCCTCCGGATCTGAAAATGAAAAGCTTATTGCAGGAATATGGTATGATGAGTGTCTGAACTGATTTGCATAAGCCGGTTGTCCTTACCGTATTTGGCTGGTTCGATCTGAGTTAGTATACATAGCATAACAACAAGCACTTAAATTCGTCCGGAGAGATCAATTCACTCCGGTTACAGGTGGTTAAGACTACTGGTTTCTCCAATAATGCACATTAACCTTTTAGAAAACATGACTAAAAAATTAGTAGAAAATTCGTACATTCAATGGTTTAGGAAACTTGATTAAAAT
>Ga0209748_1001618_pt1 | contig 11088 bp, 13 predicted proteins | sample BarGraIncu00421A_FD_185490 | JGI IMG/M metagenome (GOLD analysis project Ga0209748, IMG submission 185490) | Arctic peat soil microbial communities from Barrow, Alaska - Barrow Graham LP Incubations 004-21A (SPAdes) (version 2) | ecosystem: Environmental > Terrestrial > Soil > Wetlands > Peat... | reverse complement strand
GTGGATGTATTGGCTCATAATTACGTTTCAGAACTGGAAATGACATTAAAGAAATATCCGGAACAGTGGTTCAATTTTTATAAATTTTGGAATTAAGTGAGTCCTACTAAAAACATATTACTCGTTTCGGCAAATACCTACACCACGCCTTACCCAGTTTATCCACTGGGTATTTCGTATTTATATACCTATTTAAAGAACCGGTTACCTCACTACAATTTTCATTTTTTTGACTTCAATCTTCAGTCACTTTCCGATTTTGTTAAAACGCTCTCAAATGTGGAGTTTGATGTTGTTGGCGTTTCGCTTCGAAATGTTGACGACACCAACATTTACAAAAAAAACAGCTTTATTGACGGGTACGAACATATTTTAAGTACCATAAGGTCAGCATCATCGGCGAAAGTTGTAATTGGTGGCCCCGGATTTTCCATATTTCCCGAACAGATATTCGAATCCTTACAACCCGATTTTGGTATTAAGGGCGAAGGAGAAGAGTCACTCCTTCAACTTATCCGATGCATTGATAATCATTCAGATTACAGGGAAATTGAAGGACTCGTATACAAAACAGACACTACCAAAATAAAGGTAAACCCACGGACTACATATCTGAATTCGCTTGAACTTTCATTCGATAAGGATTTGGTTGATTATTATTGGAGCAGAAGCGGAATGCTTAATATTCAAACCAAAAGAGGATGTCCGTACAATTGCATTTATTGCAGTTATCCGGTAATTGAAGGACGAAAAATACGTACGCTAAATGCCGACTTTATTGTAGAAACACTTAAAGACCTGTATTTCAATAAAGAGATAACGTATGTTTTCTTTACCGATTCGGTCTTTAATATTTCGAATGAATATAATATCCAGCTTGCCCAAAAAATTATTGCAAGTGGCGTCAAAGTGAACTGGGGGGCTTATTTTTCGCCGTATAACCTTACCCGTGAGGAATTGACGTTGTTTAAGCAGGCAGGACTTACTCATATTGAGTTTGGAAGCGAATCGTTTTCGGACCAACAGCTGAAAAACTACCGCAAACCCTTCAAATTTACAGACGTACTCGAAATGTCGCAGATTTGCTCCGATCTGGGAATTTTCTTTGCTCATTTCCTTATTTTGGGAGGTTATGGCGAAACAGAACGATCGCTCAACGAAACTTTCGAAAATTCGAAGAAGATACCGCTTTCAGTATTTTTTCCATATATCGGCATGCGTATTTATCCTCATACCGAGTTGTTTAATATTGCTGTGGCCGAAGGGAAAATAAAAAGCGAAAACGATCTTTTAGATCCGGTTTACTACATAAGCGACGCAGTTAACCTCGACACGCTTAAGGCCAAGGCACTGACAACCGGAAAGAAGTGGATTTTTCCCGATTTCGATGATAATGGGATGATTGAGAAATTTCGGTTGCGTAACAAATGCGGTCCCCTTTGGGAATACCTACGATATTAATTGATTATGAGTATGGATTTTACAAATATTGATATAAAGCAGATTATTCCACAACAACCGCCATTCGTAATGATTGACAAGTTGGTGCATTTCGATCAGGTTTTCACCAAAACTGAGTTTAAAATACAGCCTAATAACTTGTTTGTTGAAAACGGAAAGTTCCTGGAATCAGGATTGATTGAGAACATTGCCCAGACCTGTGCTGCCCGTTTGGGGTACATTAATACCGTAATTTTGAAAGATGAAGTGCGTTTAGGATTTATCGGTGCAATGAAGTCGTTATATATTAATAAATTACCAAATGTGTATTCGACACTCGAAACAACTATCGAAGTCGTAAACGAGGTGTTTAATATTACGCTTGTAAAGGCCACTACCATTTGTGAAGGTGAAGTTTTGGTAACATGTGAAATGAAAATATCAGTATAAAAATGGAAGAAACCCAACTTATAGCTTTAAAAGAATTTGAAGTTCGCTTTAGCGAAGTCGATTCAATGGGCATTGTATGGCATGGCTCGTATGCAAATTATTTTGAAGATGGCCGCGCAGCGTTTGGAAAAAAGTATGGGCTTGGCTATAGGCTGATGTTTCAGAATGGTTTTTACGCGCCTCTTGTAGATCTCAATTTTCAATTTAAAAAGCCGTTGCCCTACGAAACCAAAGCGGTCGTTGAAACAAAATATATTAACACGTCTGCTGCCAAAATTCTGTTTGAATACCGGATTTTTTTGCCGGAAAATAACTCTACCATTTGTAGAGGGTCGAGTACGCAGGTTTTTCTTGATAAAAATTACCAGTTGGAATGGTTTAACCCACCATTTTACGAAGAATGGAAAACCAAAATGGGATTAACGGATACTGAATGAAGGTTGTATATAAAATAGCCGATAATATTATCTCCTCACTGGGTTTTACTACTGCCGAAAATATGGCAGCTATACGCCTGGGACAGAGCGGTATAGTACTGCATGAAAACAAGTTTGGTATTCCCGGACCATTTCAGTCATCGGTCATCGATTTTGATAAACTAAATGCAGATTTCAGCTTATTTGCCGAATTAAACCAATATACTGATTTTGAGCGGCTGATAATATCATCTGTGCACGAGGCGGCAACATATACAGACATTGATTTGTCGTCGTCAGAAACGCTGTTTGTGCTATCAACTACGAAAGGAAATGTTTCTCTTCTCGATCCAAAACTTTCTCAGGGATTTGATGCGGAAAGGGTTAGTTTATGGGCTGCAGCCAACGAAATCGCAACTTTCTTCAAAAACCCGAATACTCCGGTTATTGTATCGCAGGCATGTATATCGGGTATTTCTGCGCTCCTTGCAGCAAAAATGTACCTGGAATCCGGCAAGTATAAGCACGTGGTTGTTACCGGAGGAGATGTACTTTCTAAGTTTATAGTGTCTGGATTTCAATCGTTTAAAGCGCTGTCACCAAACCGATGTAAGCCATTCGATGCTTTACGTGATGGTTTGACACTTGGTGAGGGAGCCGCCACTATTATTTTAAGTATTGCAGACGAAAACTTAATTCCAGCCAACAGTATTGTCATAAAAGCAGGTGCAACATCCAACGATGCAAACCATATTTCAGGACCTTCGCGCACAGGAGAAGGCTTATGCAGGGCAATAACGCACACTTTGAAAGATGTTGATATTCAGAATCTCGCATTTATAAACGCTCACGGTACTGCAACTCTTTATAACGATGAGATGGAGGCCATTGCCATATCGCGCGCCGGACTTGAACATATACCTGTTAACAGTCTGAAAGGCTATATTGGTCATACTTTAGGGGCTGCCGGATTAATTGAAACAATTGTTTGTTCGCATTCGCTGCTAAATTTAAAACTAATTAGGACATTAGGATTCAGTAATTTAGGGGTTTCTAAAAACTTAAATATAATTGCTGAAACCACCGGATTTAAAGCGACGGAATGTTTAAAAACAGCATCCGGTTTTGGCGGTTGCAATGCTGCGGTTCTCATAAAAAAATACAATTAAATGGAATTAAGCATACTAAAATACTGCACGATTTTGCCTCTGGAGGTTGGCATAAACAGCCAAAAGCTTATAGATGTTGAAGTTCAGGAATCACTTGAAAAATCGCTGGTTCAGACTTACCGGAATTTGGGATTGGAATATCTCAAATTCTTTAAGATGGATAACCTGTCAAAGCTGGCTACTTTGGCTGCTGAATGTTTATTGAAAGACACTGAATTGTACGCTATAACCGACAATGATAATGTGGCCGTGGTATTATCTAATGCATCATCATCATTGGTTGCAGATGCCAAATACCAGCAAACGATCAACGATCCTGGGAACTATTTTCCAAGCCCTGCCCTATTTGTTTATACCTTGCCCAATATCACCATTGGTGAAATTTGCATAAAGCATAAAATTTATGGTGAAAATATATTTCTGATAAGTCAGTTTTTCAATGCTCATACTTTGTATTTACATGTAAATGAATTGTTTGAAAAGACAAATACCCGGTTTTGCATAACCGGATGGGTTGAATGCAATGAAGCAACCTACGAAGCATTTTTAATGCTGATCGTTAAAGGGGAAAGCGATAATGTATTAGATATAAAGACATTAGAAAATTTATATAAAAATAAATAACTATTAAATATGGAAGCGTTAATTTCTGAATTGAAGGAAGAAATTATTAAAGTTTTGAACCTCGAAGGGGTAAAACCTGAAGATATTGACAATGATGCACCTTTGTTTGGCGACGGCTTGGGACTTGACTCAATTGACGCCCTCGAATTGATTGTTCTGCTGGAGAAAAACTATGGAATAAAGCTTGAAGATCCGGGCAAGGGTCGCGAAATTTTTGGTTCAATAAATACTTTTGCTAAATATATTTCTGAAAATCAAAAGAAATAAGATGCCAAAGCAGGTTTTAGTAACTGGTTTAGGTATTGTATCCGGAATTGGAATTTCGGTACAGGAAACGTTGGCATCATTATTGGCTGTGAAATCAGGCGTTGGGGTACTCAAATACCTGCAAACCAACCATAAGGACATTCCCTGTTCCGAAGTCCAACTGAGTGATTTGCAAATGCGGACAATGCTTTCGATTCCTGATAGTGTGCCGATGAACCGCACTTCACTTTTGGGAATACTGGCTGCTAAGAATGCTTTAGCCAATGCGAATATTATCCCTGACAGGGCTTTACGGATCGGTTTTATATCAGGGACCACCGTTGGCGGCATGGAAAAAAGCGAACAATACTACAAAGATTTTTTAGAAAATGACAAGTACAACGAGTACATCAAAATTCATGATTGTGGGGCCTGCACTGAAATTATTGCCGATTACTTTGGCGGATTCAGTTATGTGTCAACTATTTCAACTGCTTGTTCATCAGCTGCAAATGCAATTGTTTTAGGTTCGAATCTGATCAAACAAGGAATATTGGATTGTGTGGTTGCCGGAGGCACTGAATGTCTGACGAAGTTCCATCTCAATGGATTTAAAACATTGATGATTCTCGATAAAGTACAGTGCCGTCCTTTCGATGCGAACCGTGCCGGGCTAAACCTTGGAGAAGGTGCCGCCTACATCGTACTTGAATCAGAAGAGAGCATCAAATCACGCAATGCAAAAGTGTTGTGCAAAGTATCGGGATATGGCAATGCCTGTGATGCATATCACCAAACTGCATCATCTCCTGATGGAAAAGGTGCTGCACTGGCAATGCAATATGCATTGGATATGAGTGGATTAATACCTTCAGATATTGATTACATCAATGCTCATGGTACAGGAACCACCAATAACGATGAATCGGAAGGAGTTGCAATAATGAATGTGTTTGGTATTACTATACCTCCTGTTAGCTCTACTAAAGCATTCACCGGACATACAACCAGCGCTTCAGGCAGTGTGGAGGCGATAATTTCGATATTGGCAATGCAGGAAGGGTTTTTACCTCCCAACTTAAATTTTAAAAACCAAATTGAAAAACTTTCGTTTGCACCTGTCAGTGAACTTAGGCAAAACGTAAAGATAAATCACGTAATGTCAAACTCGTTTGGTTTTGGTGGAAATAATACGGCTATTATTTTTTCTAAATTACAGGAAATAAAATAATTACATGAGCATTTACATACAGGGCATTGGAAATATTTCAATTCAGAACACCTTTAATCAGACAGGTTTTCCTGAACCTGTGTGGTATAACGAGCCTTATGTACGTTGCATTGACCCCGATTTTAAGCCCTTTATAAGCCCGAACGAATCACGACGAATGAGCAAAGTGATAAAGCGTGCAATCGCTTCAGCTAAAGCTTCCATAACCGACTCCGGAATTGAAATGCCCGATGCCATCATCTCTGGCACAGGCCTTGGCTGTATTGCCGATACCGAGAAGTTTCTTTCGGCGATGATCGATAACGATGAGAAGTTCCTTCAACCCACATTTTTTATTCAATCAACACATAATACAATAAGTTCTCAAATTGCCATTAACCTTAAATGCCATGGACACAACAATACTTTTGTGCATGGAGGTATTTCTTTTGAATGTGCACTTACCGAAGCGTTGCTGTTATTTGCCGGAAACAAAGTTAAGACTGCGTTGGTTGGCGGGTATGACGAAATGACTCCTTCCTACTTTAGACTACTCGACCGTATTAGTTTTTGGAAGAAGGAAATTGCAAGCAGTGCAGAACTTAACTTAAGCAATACAATCGGCACCCTGGCAGGTGAAGGAAGTGTTTCTGTGATGCTTTCGGATAAAAAGAACGAAAAAACATATGCTGCAATTGATGCACTTGAAGTACTTTACAAACCCGAAAACTTCGAAACTGCGATAAAAGATTTTTTAATCCGTAACGGAAAGACGACAAGGGATATTGACCTTATTGTTTTGGGTATGAACGGCGATGTAAAGGGTGATGAAATATACAAAACTACAGCAGCTAACCTTTTTGAAAACAAAGCACAGGCATGGTACAAGCATCTTTCGGGCGAATACTTTTCATCTTCAGGTTTTGGACTCTGGTTTGCGGCTAATTGCATAAAATACAGGATGCTGCCAAAATATACAGCACTCAACAGTAAAAGTGTCGGAGAGTTTCAGAATGTCCTTTTACTGAACCATTATCAGAATAAAAACTACTCATTAATACTTCTATCAGCATGTTAAAACTACTGGAATTAACCATCGTACAAAGTTTTCTGCTGATGCTTTCACAGGTTTTTCTGAAACTTGCCGTAATGCAATTTGGTGCTTTTCAGTTTACGTTTACTTACATTAAATCAATAATCACCAATATCAACCTGGCCATATCGGGAATTGCGGTGCTTAGCGCGATTTCCATTTGGGTCTATATACTTAAACACTATCCTTTTAGCATTGCGTATCCGCTTGGAAGCATGAGTTATATATTTGGCCTGTTTGCTGCTGTATTAATTTTCCACGAACAGGTTTCACCTGTACGTTGGATGGGGGTTTGTATTATCATTGTTGGCATATACTTTGTAACAAAATAAATATGAGAATAATATTATCATTTGTAGCTATTCTGCTTTGCGCTTCGGTTGCAGCTCAGGATTTTACTTTTAAACCAGTCCCAAAAGCAGAAATATCTTCCTGTACAGCAAGTATTTCGAAAGCTTCGGCTTCTCTTACTTCGCTTCAGTGTTCTTTTATACAAACAAAGAATATTACCATACTCGCCGAATCGGTGGTTTCGAAGGGAAAACTTCTTTACAAAAAAGAAAATAAGCTGTGTTGGGAATACGTATCACCTTACTACTACCTGTTTGCCCTGAATGGCGATAAGGTATACATCAAAAACGATAAATCGACAAAGCAGTTTGATACAAAGTCGAATGCTCTTTTTAAAGAAATTAGTTTGCTTTTGGTAAACAGTGTCAGCGGAATAGAATTGATCGACCCAAAAAAGTTTGATGTCAGTTTTTACGAAAATGCCAATATGGTGCAGGCCCGGCTTACCCCAAAGAACAAAACATTAAAATCAATGTTGAGTACCATTGCCTTGAATTTTGAAAAAACAACTTATATGGTTCAAACAATCATTTTAACTGAACCTTCTGGAGATAGTACCACTATTATTTTTAGCGATAAAAAAATAAATCAGCCAATCGATGATGAAAAATTTATGGTTCGTTAGTAGCTTCATCTTGGTTTTAATTTCTTGTAATTCATTTATCTGCAAAAATATACAAACCAACAACGGTGCAAATAAAAACGCTGCAGTTATTTTTTCTGATACATTGGCAGTTAAAAGATATAAAGCGAAGGTAAACTACAAAACCACTGAAATAACGGGAATTTTAATCTGTAAAAAAATAGACAACAGCACTTTAGCCGGAGTTTTCATAAACGAATTTGGTATAAAGGGATTCGATTTTACACTTACCGAAACCGGGGCCAAAATGGGTTATGTGTTTAAAAACCTCGATAAGTGGTACATTCGCAAAACACTCGAAACCGATTTGCATTTTCTGTTTTCGAGGCCAAAGTTGCAGTCAATTTGTACAATCAACGACACAATGGTTTATTTAGTTCCGGTTACCCGTAAATTACATTACGTATATCATCTTACAAGTAAAGGAGGAATGAAAAAAGTCGACATGTATAAAGGAGGTCATATAATTGCGACTATGAAGCAGTATACCAATAATTTGTCGGAGAATGTATTTAACATGCAGCATACGGATGGTATGTTGAACTTCGAATTTTGCGAAATAAATAAAACAAAATAACCGAATGTTAGAGAATACTTTCTACTCTGTTGAAAAAACTGAATCAGTTGGGAACAGCTACCGGGCAAACGTGGTATTGAACGCTACGCACGAGATATATAATGCTCATTTCCCTGAAAACCCAATTACACCAGGTGTTTGTTTGCTGCAAATAGCGCTTGAGCTCCTAAACCTAAAGTTTGAACGCGACCTTCGTCTTGTTCAGGCTAAAAACATTAAGTATCTGAAAGTGATTAATCCGCTCGAAAATCCGAAAATCGAATTTGTAATTCAATATAAAACCGAAAATGATTTGATTTTTGCCGATATCAATATTATGGATGGAAAAACCGTTTTCACCAAGATAAACGCAATTTACAAAGGGCTATAAACATGCTGACAAACACCAATAGCGTACAGATAGCCAGTAAATTGCAGTGTTGTGTAATTATACCCACCTACAACAATGCCCGGACTTTACAGGCAGTAATCGACGATGTGCTGCAATACGTTGGCGATGTTATTGTGGTTAACGATGGCGCTACCGATGCGACATCTGATATTCTGGCTTCAAACTCTGAGGTAACCGTGATTGAATATTATCCCAACCACGGCAAAGGTTACGCTCTTAAAAAAGGTTTTAAATGTGCCGCGAATAAAGGATTTCGCTGTGCAATTACGATTGACTCGGATGGACAACACCTGGCAAGCGACATTGGCATATTTCTCGACAAAATACAACAATATCCTGACAGTTTGATTGTTGGCAGCCGGTTACTTCGTCAGGCAAACATGCCGGGTGGAAATACCTTTGCAAACAAGTTTTCGAATTTCTGGTACAGGTTGCAAACCGGTATTAACCTGCCCGATACGCAATCGGGTTTTCGATTGTACCCTTTGGACAAAATGACCCGGATGTACTTCATTACTAACCGCTATGAGTCAGAACTCGAAATACTCGTGCGTGCTGCCTGGAAGGGAATTAATGTAACGACAGTGCCAATCTCGGTCTATTATCCCCCACGCGAGGAAAGGATAAGCCATTTTCGTCCATTTGTCGATTTTTTCAGAATCAGCATTTTAAATACTTTTCTTACTATCATTGCTTTGGTGGTTGTATATCCTGTAAAAGTGATTTCAAAACTGTTGCAAATTCGCTAAATATTTAGATTGAATCGTTTATGAGCAAGTTATTTACATCAATATATCACTACTTTCAAAAGAGAAGACTTTCACTTTTTGGAATTGTCATTGTATTGTTTGTGGTATGTATCTATTTTGCGACCCAACTAAAACTGGAAGAGGACATTAGCAGTTTCATGCCCAATACCCCCGAAACTGAGAGAACCAATTTCGTAATCAGGAATATTAACATCAACGATAAAATCATTGTAAAGCTGTCGGTTACCGACTCCTCGATGCCAGATGCTCAGGATTATCTTATGGCCTGGGCCGACACCCTGGTCGATTCGTTAAGAGTTAATCCAGGAGAAGGGTACATAAAAGACATTTTTTATAAGGTTGATGATTCAAAAATTACCGAAACAAGCGATTTTATTCTTCAAAATCTGCCGATCTATTTAGAAGAAGTTGATTACCAGCGACTCGATTCGATGCTAAATCCCGATGGTATTCGGTCAACATTGGATCGAATTAAACGGGATCTGGTGTCGCCTATGGGACTTATTTATAAAAAATACCTGATTGCCGACCCTTTTCATATTTCAAACCAGGTGTTTACCGATATGCGGAAGAATGCAGTGGATAGTTTGTATAGTGTTTACAATGGTTACATTTTCAGTAAAGACAACAGGAACCTGCTCATATTTGTAACCTCCTCGCATAGTATAGGTGAAACGGGTAAAAACGAGGTGCTGGCCAATGCTTTAGAAAAAAACATTAATAAAATTACAGAACAAAGCGGCGGCAAGGTTGCTGTTACAAGTTTTGGGGCCGCCATTGTGGGAGTTTCGAATGCAACACAAATCAAAAAGGATTCGTACCTCTCAACAACAATTTCTATCATTTTGATAGCATTACTTTTAGGAGTGTTTTTCAAGAGTAAACGCTCTCTTTTACTGATCCTCTTACCTGTAGCGTTTGGGGTTGCTTTTTCGCTGGCGCTGCTGTTTTTTATTAAAGGGACGATTTCTGCCATTGCCATTGGAGCAGGCTCTGCAATTTTGGGAATTGCCATCAACTATACGCTTCATTTTCTGGTACATTACAAGCACAGCAAGTCGATAGAACGAACCATAAAGGATCTGGCCTCGCCGCTGTTGGTGGGAAGTATAACGACGATTGGAGCTTTCTTAAGTTTATTGTTTGTTAGTGCCGGTGCTCTTCGCGATTTTGGTCTGTTCGCCGCTTTAGCACTGAGTGGCACCATCCTGTTTGTACTTCTCTTTATGCCACATTTTTTGCGAAGTACCTCTTCAAAAACTTCGCATTACCCGGCATTTTTTGACCGTATTTCGGAAGTCAGGTTTGATAAAAATAAAAGGGTTTTTATTTGCATTGTATTACTTACTGTAGTTTTTGGGTTCTTTTCTGGTAGTTTAACGTTCGAGAGCGACATGAACAAAATATCGTACATGACCTCCGAACAGAAAAAGGCTTTCAACGAATTAAGCAGTTTTACCAATCTGTCGCAAAAATCGATCATTCATGTTTCGGAAGGTCGCAACGAAAACGAAGCGCTTCGGAATTATGAAGCAGCTAAAATAAAGATAGACAGTCTGGTGCGAACCCGTAAAATCAAATCCGTTTCGGGTGTAGGCAACATGCTGATGAGCGATTCGCTTCAAAATCAAAAAATTAACCGTTGGAACGAATTTTGGGTTAATAAAAAACAGTTGGTCAGCAAATCCTTTGAAGATGAAAGTAATAA
>Ga0209748_1001615_pt1 | contig 11097 bp, 13 predicted proteins | sample BarGraIncu00421A_FD_185490 | JGI IMG/M metagenome (GOLD analysis project Ga0209748, IMG submission 185490) | Arctic peat soil microbial communities from Barrow, Alaska - Barrow Graham LP Incubations 004-21A (SPAdes) (version 2) | ecosystem: Environmental > Terrestrial > Soil > Wetlands > Peat... | reverse complement strand
GTCACCGGCCCCCGCGCGAGGCCGCGAGGCCGTGCTATCCTCGTTGACGCACCCCCTTCACCACGAGAGAAGGCGCAGCCGTACCATGAGGCACCGCATCGTTCTGACCGTCCTTGCTCTGTCCCTGCTCGCATCCGTGTCGGCCCTCGCGGGCTGCAAAGGCTCGACAACGATCGAGTCGCTGTGGCCCGCCGCCTCCACCGAGCGCGTCGTGCCCAAGCCCGCGGGAACCCCGCGCTGGCCGCTCACGGGACTCGAAGCGCCGTCGTTCGACGCGACGACGATCCGCGTCGTCTCCGTCAAGATCGAGAACCACTCGGCCGCGCGTCCGCAGAGCGGACTGGATAAGGCGGACGTCGTCTACGAGGTCATCGCCGAAGGCGGCATCACGCGCTTCCACGCGCTCTTCCAGTCCCAGGTGCCCAAGGTCGCCGGACCGGTGCGCTCGTGCCGCCCGCCCGACCTCTTCCTGATCCAGCAGTACCACTCGCTGCTCGCCCACGTCGGCGGGCCCAAGTCGGTGCGCACGATCCTGGCTTCTGACAAGACGCGTTACAACGACATGGACCAGTTCTTCAACCCCGCCTCCTACTCGCGCGTCTCGACCCGATCCGCGCCGCACAATATGTACATGGACATCACCAAGTTGCGCGGTTTTGCGACCACCAAGCGCGGCTATCCGGCTTCCGAGACGGTCACGGGATTCGAGTTCGCGCGGGCCTCGACGGCGGCGACGCCGACGGTGACGCAGATCACGGTCCCCGTTTCGGGCTCGACCAAGTCCGAGTGGCGCTACAGCGCGACCACGCGCACGTACGCGCGCTCGATCAACGGCAAGGCCCACAAGGACGCCGTGACCGGGAAGCAGCTCACGTCCCGCAACGTGATCGTGATGTGGGCGAAGATCACGCCGTACCCCGGCGACAAGAAGGGCGTCGTCCAGATCGCGCTCACCGGGAGCGGCCGGGTCTCGGTGTTCATCGGCGGTCAGCGGGTCGACGGCACCTGGGAGGCCGGGACCGATGCTCCGCCGAGGTTCAAGGACGCCGCCGGCAAGCCCATCAAGCTCGATCCGGGAAACACCTGGATCCAGGTGATCGGCACCACGCAGAACATCTCGACGAAGTAACCCGGGACCGTCGCGAGCCGCTCGGGACGGGGCATTCCGCACCGCCGCCGTGCTTGTTGGCCGGTTCGCCGAAAGGGTAGACTTACATACCCAATAACTGCAAAGCCCCAAGGAGCGAGCGGACCGTGCGATTCGGCCGCTCGTCTTGGATAGAAGGAGTGCGAGCGACCATGAGCGACATCAACATCACCGGTACCCTGCGGGTCAAGACCGGCCTCGCAGAGATGCTCAAGGGCGGCGTCATCATGGACGTCGTCAACGCCGAGCAGGCGAAGATCGCGGAGGATGCGGGTGCGGTCGCCGTCATGGCTCTCGAGCGCGTCCCGGCCGACATCCGCGCGGCGGGCGGCGTCGCCCGCATGGCCGACCCGACCATCGTCGAGTCGATCGTCGGTGCCGTCTCGATCCCCGTCATGGCCAAGTGCCGCATCGGCCACTTCGTCGAGGCGCAGATCCTCCAGTCCCTGGGCGTCGACTACATCGACGAGTCCGAGGTCCTGACTCCGGCCGACGAAGAGCACCACGTCAACAAGTGGGACTTCTCGGTCCCGTTCGTATGCGGCTGTCGCAACCTCGGCGAGGCTCTGCGCCGCATCGGCGAAGGCGCCTCGATGGTCCGCACCAAGGGCGAGCCCGGTACCGGGAACGTCGTTGAAGCCGTTCGCCACATCCGCGCCGTGACCGACGAGATCTCGTGGCTGTCGGGCCTGCGCGGCGAGCAGTTCTTCGCCGCCGCCAAGGACCTCCAGGCGCCGTACGAGCTCGTGAAGTGGGTCGCCGAGAACCGCAAGCTCCCCGTGGTCAACTTCTCCGCGGGCGGGATCGCCACACCGGCGGACGCCGCACTGATGATGCAGCTCGGCTGCGACGGCGTCTTCGTCGGCTCCGGCATCTTCAAGAGCGGCGACCCGGTCGCCCGCGCCAAGGCGATCGTCGAGGCCACCACGCACTTCGAGGACGCCGATATCATCGCGCGGGTCTCCCGCAACCTCGGCGAGGCGATGGTGGGGATCAACATCTCCGACATCCCCGAGGGCGAGCGCATGCAGGAGCGTGGCTGGTAGCGTGAGGATCGGGGTACTCGCGCTCCAGGGCGCGTTCCGCGAACACATCGTCACGCTCGAGGCGCTCGGGGTGGCCACCGTGGCCGTCCGGCTGCCGCATCAGCTCGAGGACTGCGCGGGCCTGGTCATCCCCGGCGGGGAGTCCACGGCCATCGGCAAACTGATGGCGACGTACGGCTTCTACGAGGCCGTCGCGGAGCGGTACGCGGACGGCATGGGCGTGTGGGGCACCTGCGCGGGAGCGATCCTGATCGCCCGCGACGTGCTCGATGCGCTGCCGGACCAGCGCACCCTCGGGCTCATGGACATCACCGTGCGTCGCAACGCCTACGGCCGCCAGCTGGCCTCGTTCGAGGCGGATCTCGACGTGGACGGACTGCACGACCCGTTCCGGGGCGTGTTCATCCGCGCCCCGTGGATCGAGGCCGTCGGGGACGGTGTCGAGGTGCTCGCGCGCCACGACCGCCGCATCGTCGCGGCGCGACAGGGCGACCTGCTGGCCACCACCTTCCATCCCGAGCTGACGGGGGACGTCGCGCTGCACCGGCTGTTCGTCGAGCGGGTCGTGGGAGCGCCGCGCGGGTAGTCTGCCCGCCCGTCTTCTCCCGTGGCACTGAGGCGCGGGCGCTTCCGGTGGCGTATCGGGTATCCTTACGAGCGGTCATCCTCCCGCGCGCAGGCATGCGCGCGCATGCGAAAGGTCCTCGCCGATGTCTGGTCACTCGAAGTGGGCAACCACCAAGCACCGCAAGGGCGCGGTGGACGCCAAGCGCTCCAAGTTGTTCAGCAAGTTGTCGAAGGTCATCACCGTCGCCGCGAAGACCGGAGGCGACCCCAAGCCGGAGAACAACGCATCATTGGCGGCTGCTATCGAAAAGGCGAAGAGCTACTCGCTGCCGAAGGACAAGATCCAGTCGGCGATCGACAAGGCGTTCAGCTCCGCGGGCGGCGCCAACTATGAAGAGGTCATCTACGAGGGCTACGGTTCGGGCGGCATCGCCGTCTACGTCGAGGCGCTCACGGACAACCGCAACCGCACCGCGGCCGACGTCCGCGCGGCGTTCACGCGCGCCGGGGGCGCGCTCGGGGCCACCGGCTCCGTGGCCTTCCAGTTCGAGCGGCGCGGCGAGATCGTGATCGTGAAGGAGGGCGCTCCCGACGAGGAGGAGTTGCTCATGGCGGTCATGGAAGCCGGCGGCGACGACCTGGAGGACAACGACGACGTGTTCGTCGTCGTCACCAGCCCCAACGACCTGGAGACCGTCAGGAAGGGCCTCGAGGAGGCGGGTATCACGATCGAGGCCGCTGAACTGTCGATGCGCGCCAAGGTCCCCGCGACCGTGAGCGCCGAGACCGCCAAGAAGGTGTTCCGGCTGATCGACAACCTCGAGGACAGCGACGATGTCCAGGACGTGTACCACAACATGGACATCACCGAGGAGATCGCCAAAGCGCTCGATCTGTAGCGATCCCGCGTTCCCGAAAGCAGGGCGTCTCCGTTTCCGGGAGGCGCCCTGCTTTCGTTTTGCGCGTGTCGGCGCCGTGCCGTAGACTGAACATATGTTCGATTGGCGCCGTCGCGACAAGGGGAGCTGCGTGTCGGTCATCATCCTTGGCATCGACCCCGGACTGGCCAACACCGGGTGGGGGATCGTGGAGGCCGACGGCAGTCGCTTCCGCTGTCTCGGGTACGGCTGCATCCGCACCGTCGGCGCCGACGACACCGCCCGCCGCTGCAAAGCCGTGCGTGACGGCCTTGCCGAGCTCATCGGACGCTTCGCGCCTCACGAGGCTGCTATCGAGAACATCTACTTCAGCCGCAACGTTGCGACGGCGATGGCTACCGGGCATGCGCGCGGCGCGGCGCTCGTGGCCATAGCCGACGCGGGGATGGCGGTAGGCGAGTACGGCCCCGGCGAGATCAAGCTCGCAGTCGTCGGAACGGGCTCGGCGGACAAGGGACAGGTGACCTACATGGTCCGGACGATCCTCGGGCTGGATCACGACCCGACCCCCGACCACGCAGCCGACGCTCTGGCCGCGGCGATCTGTCACGCCAACCAGCGTGTTGCGCGGGCGCGCGAGCGCGAGACGACGGGAACCGGTCGATGATCGCCTTCCTGACCGGCCGGGTGGCGGCGCGGGCCGCGAGCCACGCGCTCATAGAGGTCGGCGGCATCGGGTACCGGCTGATCATGTCCACCTCCTCGCTCGCCGCGCTGCCCGCGGAGGGCGATGAGGTCACCGTACACACCTATCTGCACGTGCGCGAAGACGAGCTGACGCTCTACGGCTTCGAGAGCGAGGGGGAGCGTGAGCTGTTCGAGGCGCTCATCGGCGTGTCCGGCGTCGGCCCGAAGGTCGCGTTGGCCGTGCTGTCCTCACTGCGGCCGGATGCGCTGCGGACCGCCATCGCGCGTGACGACGTGACTCTGCTCTCGAGCGTCCCGGGCGTGGGCAAGAAGACCGCACAGCGGCTGCTCATCGACCTCAAGGACAAGATCGGGTCGCCGGACGTCGGCGCTCCGGGCGGCGGGGCATCCACGCACGCCGCGATCGAGGCGCGCGACGCCCTGCTGTCGATGGGCTTCACCGCCGCCGAGGCCGCCGCCGCGCTGCGGGACGTCGAGCAGGGGGCGAGCGCCGAGCAGATGCTCCGCGCGGCGCTCAAGGCACTTGGGGGTGCGCGATGACCGAGCCCGTCTCATCAGAGTGGATTCCCGACGGCGAGCGGCTGGTCTCGGCGCGCTACACGCCCGATGACCTCGAGATCGACCGCTCGCTCCGCCCGAAGCGGCTGACCGACTATCTGGGCCAGCCGAAGGTCAAGGAGTCGCTCGGGGTGCTCATCGAGGCCGCCGCGGCGCGCAACGAGCCGCTGGACCACGTCCTGCTCTCCGGGCCTCCGGGCCTCGGCAAGACGACGCTGGCAGGAGTCATCGCCAACGAGCTCGGCGTGACGATGAAGACGACCAGCGGTCCGGCGATCGAACGCGCCGGTGACCTCGCAGCGGTCCTCACCAACCTTGAAGAGCGAGACGTGCTCTTTATCGACGAGATCCACCGGCTCAACCGCCAGGTGGAAGAGGTCCTGTACCCGGCGATGGAGGACTTCGTCCTCGATGTGGTCATCGGCAAAGGGCCCGCGGCGCGCAGCCTGCGTCTGGACGTGCCCCGGTTCACCCTCGTCGGCGCGACGACACGCACGGGGCTGCTCACGGCCCCGCTGCGCGATCGCTTCGGCATGTCGTTCCGCCTGGACTACTACGCGGCCTCGGAGCTCGAGGCGATCGTCAGGCGTTCCGCGAAGATCCTCGGGGTCGACATCGACGGGGAGGGCGCCGCCGAGATCGCGCGCCGCAGCCGCGGGACGCCGCGCCTGGCCAACCGGCTTCTGAAGCGCGTGCGCGACTACGCCCAGGTTCGGCACGACGGGCGGGTCAGCGAGGACGTCGCCGCCGAGGCGCTCGCGTTCTTCGAGGTCGACCACCTTGGGCTCGACAAGATGGACATCAGGATCCTCGAGACGCTGATCGTGAAGTTCTCGGGCCGGCCGGTGGGCCTCAACACCCTGGCCACTTCGGTGGGTGAGGAGACCGAGACGCTGGAGGACGTGTATGAGCCGTTCCTGCTGCAGCTCGGGTTCCTGATGCGCACCCCGAAGGGGCGACAGGCCACGCCGCGCGCGTACGAGCACCTTGGGCTGCGCGCCCCCGACGCTGACGCGCCGCAGAGCGGGCTCTTCTAGGTCCGCTCGGGACGATCGGACAAAACAGCCGAGGGGCGCCCGCATCGCAGGCGTCCCTCGTGTTGAGCGAGTGCGCAGACGTGTCTAGATGGTCACGTCATACGCCCACAGGCCGTGCAGGTTGCAGTGCTCGACCGCGCGGACGACGGTGTCGGCCGGCAGCGAGACCGGCACGCAGAACTTGGGGTGCGTGACGGCGGGCGAGAGGTCGAGCCGTGCGATCGGGGCACCGTCCGCGTAGAGCTCGATGAACGTGATGTAGTGGTCGGTCCCGTTCGGGTGCGCCACCTCGTGGCCGACCTCGACGTTGACGACGAGGCGGTCGAGCTGGGCGTCGAGCGTGATGAAAGGCGTGTGCTTCTTCTCGAAGTCGCTCGCGGCAGCGAAGTCAGTGACAACGGTGACGGTCGGTGCGTCGGCCATGGGTCCTCCTGGGTGGTCGGGTGCGTTCCGGCGAGCCGGTGCTCGACGAGTATCTACCCGAATGCGGCGGTTCCCGATGCGCCGTTCCGCCGCACTTCGGCCTCACCGCGCCACTGCGCTCCGCGCGAGTAGAATCTGACCCTGAAGTGCCCGATATCGCGAGCGGAGGCGCCATGCCCGCCCATCCCGACCTCATCGATCGCGACGACCTCGTCGTGCTGGTGGTCGACGTTCAGGACCGGTTGGCCGCGGCCATGGAGCATCGCGACGCTACGATGGCGGCGATCGTGCGGCTCATCCGCGTCGCCGCTCTCGTCGGCGCCCCGATCGTCGTCACGCGTCAGTACCCGGAAGGCCTCGGAGGCACCGTCCCCGAGGTCGAGGCGGCGCTGGAGGAGGCGAGTGGAGTCGTGCCCGTCAGCATCGTGGACAAGACGGCCTTCTGCGCATGCTCGGAGCCCGGCTTCTCCGCGGTCCTCGAGGTGAGCGGGCGCCGGCAGGTGGCGGTCGTCGGGCTGGAGACGCACATCTGCGTGACGCAGACCGCTCTCGCCCTCGTGGCTGCCGGCTACCGCGTCCATGTCGTCGAGGACGCGTGCTGCTCGCGGCGCGCCCGGGACCACGGCACGGCGCTTGCTCGACTACAGGCGCACGGTGTCACCGTGACCTGCGCCGAGTCCCTCATGTATGAGGCTGTCGGGCGTGCCGCCACGCCCGAGTTCAAGCGCCTGCTCGCGGTCGTCAAGGAAGGGTAAGTCCCCTAGGACGTCCATGGCGTCCGCGCCCCCGCACGAGAGGACCTGCATGCTGTCAGACGTCGAGATCGCCCAAAGCGCGAAGATCCGTCCCATCTCCTGGGTGGCCGAGTCCGCCGGCATCGAACCGCGGTTCATCGAGCCGTACGGCGTCTACAAGGCAAAGGTGCGCCTCTCGATCCTGGAAAGCCTCGCCGACCGTCCCAACGGGAAGTACGTCGTGGTGACCGCCATGACGCCGACCCCGCTGGGTGAGGGCAAGACGCTGACGACGGTCGGCCTCGGTCAGGCGCTGGCCCACACCGGCCGCAGCGCGTTCACCTGCATCCGTCAGCCGTCGTTGGGCCCCGTCTTCGGTATCAAGGGAGGGGCGGCGGGCGGCGGCTATTCGCAGGTCCTGCCGATGACCGACTTCAACCTGCATCTGACGGGCGACGCCCACGCCGTGACGACCGCCCACGACCTGTGCTCCGCGTTCATCGACAACGCGTTGCATCACCGCGACGCCATCGATCTCGATCCCTACGCCGTCACATGGCGCCGCGTGCTCGACATCTCGGACCGCGCCCTGCGCAACGTCGTCATCGGCCTCGGCGGGCGCTTTGGCGGCGTACCGCGCGAGACCGGCTACGACATCACGTCCGCGAGCGAACTGATGGCGGTGCTCGCGCTGGCCGAGGACCTCCAGGACCTGCGCAAGCGCATCGGGCGCATCGTGGTGGGCAGCGCACGCGACGGCCACCCGATCACCACCGAGGACCTCAAAGTAGCCGGCGCGATGACCGTCCTGATGAAGGACGCGGTCATGCCGAACCTGTTGCAGAACATGGAGGGCGGGCCCGTGTTCGTACACGCCGGGCCCTTCGGCAACATCGCCCACGGCAACTCGTCGATCATCGCTGATCGGATCGCGCTCAAGCTCGCCGACTACGTGGTGACTGAGGCGGGCTTCGGCGCCGACCTCGGCTTCGAGAAGTTCTGCAACATCAAGTGCCGCACGAGCGGGCTGTCCCCCGACTGCGCGGTGCTGGTGTGCACGGTGCGCGCGCTCAAGGCCCACTCGGGGCGCTACGAGATCCGTCCGGGCAAGCCGCTCGATCCCCGGCTGCTGGCCGAGGACCTCGACGCGGTGCGCGCCGGGATGCCCAACCTCATCAAGCACATCGAGAACGTGATCGGTTTCGGGATCCCGGTCGTGGTGGCGGTCAACCACTTCCCGACCGACACCGAGGCAGAGCACGAACTGATCCGCGAGGCGGCGCTCGCTGCGGGCGCGCATGCGGCCGTCTCCCAGACCACCCACTCCGACGGCGGCGCCGGTGGCGTCGCGCTCGCCGACGCGGTGGCGAAGGCCTGCGAGGAGAAGTCACAGCTGATCTTCACCTACGAGGACGATGACTCCGCCGAGGTGAAGATGGAGTCGCTCGCGCGCGGCGTCTACGGCGCCGAGGGCATCGAGTTCTCGAAGGAGGCGCGGCGCTCCATCAAGCGCTTCACCGACATCGGCTACGGGTCGCTGCCCGTCTGCATGGCGAAGAGCCATCTCTCGCTCAGTCACGATCCCGATCTGAAGGGGGCGCCGACCGGGTGGACCCTGCCCGTGCGCGACGTGCGCCTGTCCGCTGGAGCGGGGTTCCTCTACGCCCTGTGCGGTGACATCATGACCATGCCCGGACTGCCGAGCCGCCCCGCCGGTGAGAAGGTCGACATCGACGCCGACGGCAACATCGTCGGGCTCTTCTAGGCGGTTTTGCACCCACGCTCTGCGAGAGAAGGAACCTGCATGCCTCCGATCATCATCGACGGCAAGGTCGTCTCGGCCGCGGTCGAGCTCGAGACCAAGAAGCGCGTAGCGGCCCTGATGGAGCGCGGCGTGACCCCCGGGCTCGCGGTCGTGCTCGTCGGCGAGGACCCCGCGTCGCAGTCGTACGTGAGCATGAAGGAGCGGGACTGCGAGCGCGTCGGCATCCGCGGCTTCGACACGCGCCTGCCGGCCGACACCACGCAGGAGGAGCTCGACGCGGTGATCGCCGCCTACAACGCGGACCCGCAGGTGCACGGCATCCTCGTGCAGCAGCCGTTCCCACGCCACCTGGACGTCGAGCGCGTCGTGGCCGACATCGCGCCTATCAAGGACGTCGACGGCTTCCATCCCGAGAACCTGGGCCGGCTGATACGCGGCCTTCCCGGCCATCGCGCCTGCACTCCGTGGGGCGTCATCCGCATGCTCGACCACTACGGGATCGACCTGCGCGGCAAGAACGCGGTCATCGTCGGCCGCTCCCTGTTGGTCGGCAAGCCCATGGGCCTGATGCTGCTCGAGCGTGATTGCACCGTCACCACCTGCCATTCGCGCACGGTCGACCTTGCGGCTGTGTGCCGCGGGGCCGATATCCTGGTCGCCGCGATCGGGCGCCCGAAGATGATCGGCGCCGAGTACGTGCGTGAGGGCGCGGTCGTCATCGACGTTGGGATCAACCGCACCGAGGCCGGCATGGTGGGCGACGTGGACTTCGACGCCGTGGCGCCGATGTGTTCCGCGATCACACCGGTCCCCGGCGGCGTCGGCCCCATGACGCGCGCGATGCTGATGTCCAACACGGCGGACGCCGCCGAGCAGCAGACCGCCTGACGCCCGCTTCCGATCGCGCTCGTTCGTCCATCCATCCAGGGGGGTCTCGTGTTCTACGCCTTTCTTGTCGCCACTGTTCTCATCACGCTGGCCGAACTCGGTGACAAGACGCAACTGCTCGCGCTGTGCCTCGCCACCCGCTATCGCTGGTGGCAGGTGCTCATCGGTATCTTCGCGGCGACGCTGTTCATCCACTTCTTCTCCACGCTGGTGGGCCAGGCGGTCGGGAACCTGATCCCGGGACTGTGGCTCGGGATCATCACCGGCGTGCTGTTCGTCGGGTTCGGCGTTTGGACGCTGCGCGGCGACTCCGACGATGGCGACGATGGTTCGAAGGCGGGTCGCTTCGGCCCCATCGTCACGGTCGCGATCGCGTTCTTCCTCGCGGAGTTGGGCGACAAGACCCAGATCATGACCATGGCGATCGCGGCCGATCCCGCCGCGGTCCTGCGCACCTTCGGCGCTGCCGGCCCCGCGATCACCGACGCGCTCGCCGGCATGGGTTTGAGAGCCGACGGCCTGACCGCGACGCAGAGCTTCTGGGGAGTGTGGATGGGTTCCACCATCGGGATGATGATCGCCGACGGCGTCGCGATCGTCGTCGGCTCGATCCTGGGAAAGAAGCTCCCCGAACGCACCATCACGCGCATCTCGGGTGCGCTGTTCATCGTCTTCGGGCTCGCGACGGCCGGCGCCGCGATCGCCAAGGCGATCTGACACGGGAGTGCGGAGGTAGGGACGCCATGAAGGTCATGCTGCACGCCTGCTGCGGGCCCTGCCTGCTCGAGCCGTTCGACGCGCTGGCGTCCGAACACGAGGTGCGCGTCGCGTACGCGAATCCCAACATCCACCCGCGATCCGAGTACGAGCGGCGCCGCGACGCGCTGCTCGAGTGGACGCGGTCGCAGGGGGTGGAGGTCGACGAGCTCGCCTACGAGCCGCGGGAGTGGGACGGTGCGGTCGCCGGGCTCGAGCAGACGACGGGGGAGCGCTGCTACGCCTGCTACCTCCTGCGGCTCGGGATGGTCGCGAAGCACGCAGCCGAGTCCGGTTTCGACGCGGTCGCAACCACGCTGACGGTCAGCCCGTGGCAGGACCCCGACGGGATCCGCGAGGCCGGCGTGGAGGCGTGCGCCGAACACGGGGTCGTGTTCCTGGTGACCGACTTCCGCGACCGGTACGGCGAGGCGACGCGGCGCAGCCGCGAGCTGGGGATGTATCGACAGAACTACTGCGGGTGCCGGTACTCGGATGCCGAGGCGACCGAGCAGCGCGAGCAGCGGCGCGCGCAACGCGCGTCCCGTAGGGCCTAGCGGCCCTTGCGTCCCTCGGACTTCGGCTCGCGG
>Ga0209748_1001614_pt1 | contig 11097 bp, 17 predicted proteins | sample BarGraIncu00421A_FD_185490 | JGI IMG/M metagenome (GOLD analysis project Ga0209748, IMG submission 185490) | Arctic peat soil microbial communities from Barrow, Alaska - Barrow Graham LP Incubations 004-21A (SPAdes) (version 2) | ecosystem: Environmental > Terrestrial > Soil > Wetlands > Peat... | reverse complement strand
ATCGGCGTCGCGGGCGGCGGCGTGAGCGGCAAATGCGGCGGCGCGCGCCTCGCTCAACGCTATCTCACCACGCACCCAGGCACGCGCCGCTTCGACAGCTTTCCGAGGGCGGTCGTCTTTCGGGTACTTCTCCTCGAAGTATGGGAGCACATGCTCGGCGCAGTCAGTGGCCCAGAGCACCAATGACCTGTGGTCCCCCTTGTCGAGCCTCATTTCTCTTCCTCTTTCTGCTTCAGCTGCCCTCCCGCCGCACCAGCTCATCAAGGACCTCGTCCGGGTATGCGCTGGACGCGCGCTCCCGAGCGGCGTGGGCACGGTCGTCAGTCACGGCTTCCGCCGTGCCAGAGCGTTGCGCTCAGGCACCTGATGACGCACCCAACGGTGCCGATTAGGTCAATGCTCTCGTAAGGGCGGTTGTGTTGGGCTGCCGCCTTCAGGCCACTAGTTTCGGCGAGGCCGCTGTCCCACTCACCGCCGACCCGCGCGTTGTATCGGCACAGGAAGCAGCGCTTGGCTTGCTCAACCTTCATCGAGCCCCCTCTCTCTCTGCCTAACTAGGGTTCTGCGGTCTGTGTAACGCGGCCAACACAGGCCCGGCCCGCCGACCCCGCCGTCACCCGGCCTACGTCAGCTCGACCCTCAGCTTCTTGCCGACCGCCGAAGCGGCGCGCTCCAGCGTCGAGAGCGTCACCGACCGGTTCGCGGGGTCGAGCAGGCGGTCCACCGCCGGGCGGCTGGTCTTCATGCGGTGCGCCATCTCGGACTTGGTGAGCCGCGCGCGCTTCATCTCCTGAGCGATCTGAAAGGCGATCACCCTCTTGGCGGCGGTGGCCTCCGCGTCGTCCAGGAGATGCTCGTCGCGAAGGAAGTCGTCGAAGTCCCCGCCGATATGCTGCTTCTTCATCACGTCACTCCTCGCGTAGCCTCGCCAGACGCTGTCGAGCCGTCTCGAGATCGTTTGCCGACGTCTTCTGCGACTTCTTGATAAAGCCGTGCAGCAAGACCATGACGCTCGCCTCCACGGTGAACACGACCCGTGCGATGCCGTCGGCGACATGCGACCGAACCTCCCAGAGGCCGGGCTCCAGCTTCCTGATGAGCGGCATTCCGAGCGGCCAGCCATACTGCGCCGTCTTGATATCTTGGCCGATGGTCTTGCGGTCCGCGCTTCAGGCCAAGAAGCCAGTCGCGTACCGGTTCGTTCCCGGACTGAGAGCGATAGAACACGACTTGGAGGATCGGCTCTCTGCTGTCGGGCCCGGCCGTTGTCATGCGGCAAGTGTACCATAAATGATGCGTCAAGCACGGACGCAGCCCACCACCGCGCTCTCGTCTGGCCTAAGCTACTGACCCACGCGCCCGCGCCGCTCCTTCGCCGCGGCGGCTTGTTGGGCATGCGCGTCCGCGAGCCGCGGATCCGAAGTGCGACGCATGAGCCGGCAGCGGCCGACGTTCTCCATCAGGGCGACCAGCGAGCGTACGCGGCCACGTCGCTGCTATGCTGCCTTTGCGATCACGGCACCGACCTCACCACGGGATGCCCCCAGGGCAAGCAGCGACTTGACCAGCAAGTCCAGTGATACCGACGCATCCGCCGCTTCCATTTTCGCCACCCGCGACTGGCTCGATCCGAGCCTGCGAGCCACCTGTCCCTGCGTCCAGCCGCGTTGCGTCCGCATCTCGCGCAGGTAGTCGGCGAGAGCGAGCTTGAGCTCGACGAACGCCGCCTCCTCGGCGGTCAATTCGAGGAACTCGGCCGCGTCGCCGGTGCGCCAACCCGTGGCCGTCAGACGATCCTTCTTGGCTTTGTCCATGTCCATCACTCCTCCTCGCCCGCGGTCGCGTCATAGGCGCGCAACCGGCGCCTGCACGCGTCGATCGCTGCCTTGGGGGTCGCCGGGGTCCTCTTCTTGAACACGTCGACTATCACAACCGCGTCTGGATCGACCCGATAGACCAGCCGCCATGTGGCGTCCTGATCCACGACGCGCAGCTCATGGCATCGCTTGCCGACGGCCGGCATCGGACGCGACTGCGGCATGCTCAACGAGGCTCCGCGCTGCAGCCTTCGCAGAAGGACGCCGGTCTCCAGCCGGGCCGCCGCCGAGAGGGGCGGAGTTCGCACCTCACCATGAAGCCACACCAGCGGCTTGTCGGCGCCTTGGTCATTGCTGAGCAAAGTATGTCAGTTCTGACATGATGTCAAGACGGGACATCGGCCCGAGGCCAGGCGTAGGACTCAGCCTGCCGCCTCGGAAGGCCCCTCGAGGAGTCCCCTCAGACGCGCGAGATCCTTCTTGTTGGCTCGGCGCATCGCGGATGCCATGAGCGGGGCGACCAGCATCGAGAAGCCAGCGGGGGTTCCGCAATTGCGCAGCACCATTCGCGTGTGGCCCTCGGGCGTGGTGTCCCATGTGTAGGTCGTTGCCATTGGGAAGGGGCCTTCGGCGGTGCGCATCACCAACCGTTCGCCCGGCACGAGCTCGATGATCTCGTAGGTGTACGCAAGGCGTCGCCCAAGGAAGTGCGCCACAAAGGCGACCCGCGAACCAACGCCCGCGGGCGGCGCCGTCGTCCATTGAACAGCCTCGATGTTGACGTACCACGAGGGCGCGTTGTCGGGGTTCGAGGCGTATGCGGCCACGTCGCCGCGCGGACGTCGGATCACGATGTCGGTTGAGACGTCAACAGCCATGTGTACCTCTCCTCGTCTGCCGTCGCGTGGTCAGCGTCATCTCGATCATCGTTCACGGCTCCACGGTTTGCCTAGCGGCCACGGCTTCACCTGCAGCCGTGCAGCGGCTGTCTGGTGGACGCCGTTGTCAGGCCGGGCCCGACGACTACGCTGCGGTCCCGGCCCACGGCTTGATGCTGTTCAGCGTCTCGGCAAGAGCCTCTTCGGCCACCTCGGTGTCGTAGGCGGCCTGCGCCCGCAGCCAGTAGCCGTTGGACAGGCCGAAGAAACGGCACAGCCGCAGATCGGTGTCTGCGGTCACGGCGCGCTTGCCGGCGACGATCTCGCCGATGCGCTGGGCCGGCACGCCGATCTCCTTGGCGAGCCGGTACTTCGTCAGCCCCATCGGCAAGAGAAACTCTTCGAGCAGCAGCTCGCCTGGCGTCACGGGCTTGAGCTTGGCCATCGGCCTCACCTCTAGTGGTAGTCCACGATCTCGACGTTTTCGGGTCCGGCGGCCGTCCAGCGGAAGCAGACTCGGTACTGGTCGTTGACGCGAATGCTGTGCTGCCCACCGCGGTCACCCTTGAGCGCCTCGAGCCGGTTGCCCGGCGGCACGCGAAGGTCGTCGAGTCGCCCCGCGATCTGCAGCTGCCGAAGCTTGCGCCGCGCGACCGACTCGATGTTCGCGAACCGCCTGACCGGCAGGCCGCTCGCGAGAGCCTGCGTATCGGCATCCCTGAACGAAACGATCACGCCACAAATAGTAACGCGATGCGTGATTAACGTCAAGCGTGATTATCGGCCGGAGCGTTGATGACGAGGTGGCCGTTGCCTCCGGCCTAACGGTCGGAGTTCAGCGGACGCAGAGGGCGGTCCGCCGGAACGAAGGATCAGGTGGAAGAGCGCTCGACCTGCGTCTTGGCGAGCGCGAGCGCCTTGCGCATGTAGCCACCCCACACGACATTGGCAATGAACCAGACGATCGGCGCCGTGAGAAGGGACTTTACATTGAACTCGTAGCGCCATTTCACCTGTATGACCCCGGTAGCAACTCCAATCCGGCGCGCGCCAGGACCTTGTGGGAGCCGCTCTCGCGCTTGACGACCCACCCGCTGCGCAGCAGCGCCGCGAGCACAAGCCGGGCTCGCGTGCTGGGCCTTTGGCTCATGCGGCCTTGAAGGAGATGTCCAGGTAGTCGCGACCGGCTTCGTCGTGCTCGAGCCGATCGGCCACGACTCGCAGGGCCAGTACCTGGACTCGGGCGATCGCCTCATCTTTGGTGGCACCGTAGGCGAGGACCCCGGGCAGCTCGCTCGCCATGCAGAAGGTCAGCCGACAACCTCCACGATGGCCCCGGCTTGGCAAAGGTTGCGGGCAGCGCGACGAAGGTCGTCAGGGCGGCACCGGTCTCGCTCAGGAGGCCGGCTCGTTCTGCTCGAGCAGCTGCGCCACCAGCGTCGAGTCGAGGTACGCGCGCACCTCGACGATCGTCGCGCCGGCGAAGCGGCAGACTCAGCAGTAACGGTCGTGGAAAGGCGCGCCGTTGAGGGCCGTGGAGAGCGCTTCCAGCTCCACCACGGCCCACTCGTGGTGCACGATCAGGTGGGTGACGCGCAGCAGCACGCCCTCGCGCAGCACCCTGTTGAGCCGCGCGAAGGTGCCGGCGCGGAAGTCGGCCTTGCGGTGGTACTCGCCGGCCAGCGGGTGCGTACCCATCCCCGTCCGGCTCACGTCGTCGGCGACGTGGGCGAAGAAGGCGTCGGCGTCGCCGTTCTCGAGGTGGGCGAAGAGCTGGCGGACCTGGTCGGCGGTGGGCGGCATGGCGGTCACACTCGCCGCGCGCTCATATCGACGAGCGCCAGCACCGTGCGCCAGTTCCTGGTGGTGGCGCTCGTCCCGAGCGCGCGCTCGAAGTAGGCGTTGTTGAGCTTGGTGCGGCCGTAGCCGTGTGGCAGGTAGAGGTAGACGACCCCGCCGGCCGGGGCCGCGCCGCCCGCGCCGGAGGCGGCGGCGCCCGCAGTGATGACCGCCTGCTCGTCGCCTTGGGCCGGCAGATCGAGGCTGCCGAAGGCGGTCTCCTCCACCGGCCGCTCCAGGAACGTCACGTGCAGCGCCTTCTCGTCCGCAGCACTCGAGACGAACGGGTTGGCGGCGGCGACCTGCGCCAGCTCCGCCGCCGTCAGCACCAGCACGCGCACGTCGTGACCGAACTCGCGCTCGATCAGCTCGTGGATCGCAGTGGCTTGCTCCGCCGGGTCCGTCACCCGCCGCGCTGAACACCACGTTGCCGCTTTGCACGTACGTCTCCACCCCGGTCAGCCCCAGGCCGCCCAGGGCGCGCCGCAGTTCGGCCATCGGGATCTTGTTCTGGCCCGAGACGTTCACGGCCCGCAGCAGCGCCACGAAGGTCGTCATCGTCTTCTCCTCATGCCTTGTGCACTCGCGCCAGCTCTTCGTCAGCCCGGCCAACGAACGGCCCTCGTCTCGCCTCCGGCGCCTGGCACGTCCCGGCGGAGGACTTCGGAGGACTCTACTGCGCTTCCCCGTCCGCGCCCGCACCGAGCGCCTCTTCGCGCGTCGCGTAGATGGCGAAAGCTCGATTGAGGCCCGTGATCTCGATGACGCGCGCCACGCTGCCCGCCGGGCAGACGATCATCAGCTCACTGCCCACCTCGGCGGATCGGCGGGCGCCGCCCACGAGGGCGCCGAGGGCGCTGGAGTCGATGAAGGTCACCCCCGTGAGATCGACCACTACCCGCGTCGCGCCTTCCTCGATGGCGCCCACCAGGGAGTCTTTGAACACAGCGCTCGTGTGGATGTCGAGCTCGCCCGCGGCCTCTACGACGGCGACGTCGTCGGCCGGTCTCAGGAGCTCGACGCGGAAGTCTGCAAACTCACCCATGTTCCCCACTGCTCTCCGCCCGTTTCCAAGCGCAGGGTGACTCAGAAGCGCGGCAGACCGCGGCTCATCATGTCACTGACGTGATCATCCCTGCTCCACCCAACCGTGATACCCGACGCATCGTCCGGCCACACGGCGCGCGGTCCGCTATCGACGAGAGTCCGCAGTGGTGGTCGCGGCGCCGTGCGGCGCCTGCGCCTGCGTCTACGCCTGGGAGATGAGGATCACGGCCACGTCGTCCGTGAAGGGTTCTCCGCCCGCCGCCTCGACGTCGCCGAGGAGCCGCTCCAGGCTCGCCCCATCGACCACGTCGCCGTCGAGTCTCCGCACGGCCTGGATGAGGCGCTCCTCGCCGAACCGCTCCTGGGAGCCGGGGGCGGCGCGGCCCTCGATCAGCCCATCTGTGTAGAAGAACAGCCGCCACCCGTCGGGCAAGGCCATGCGCAGCGCTTGCTCCACCGGCCAGTCGACGGCTCCGAGCGGAGGCATGGGGGTCGCGGGCAGAGGCGTGACCTTCTGGCCGGCCACGAGCAGCGGCGCCGGGTGGCCAACGCTGAGCAGGGTCACCTCTTCCCCACGGGCATCTATCCAGGCGAGGCAGAAGGTGGCGTACGAGAGGGGGTTCTTGCGCTCGCGCTGGAGCACGGCGCGCAGGCTCTCGACGATGGTCGCCGGAGCGGCGCCGCTGACGGTGAGCGCCTGCCAGCTGGCGCGCAGCATAGCGCCCAGGGCGGCGGCGTTGGGGCCGTGACCGCTGACGTCGCCACAGATGACGGCGACCCCCTCCTCGCCGCGGTCGAGCACGTCGATGAAGTCGCCGCTGAGCTCGAGGTGGTGTTCGCCGGGACGGTAGTGGCTGAGAACCTCGAGCCCTTCGTGCTCGACGGGCAGGCTGGGCACCAGAGCTTGCTCGAGACGCCGGTGCATGCTCTCTGCCTCGCGCAGGTTGGTCACCGCGAGGGCGTGCGGCCGCGCCAAGCCGTCATCGACGACTGCACGGAAGATCAGCAAGGCCGACACCACGAGGAAGAGGTGGCCGATGAGGTTCGGCCACCCGGCCGCGGAGTGGTAGAGCGTGAACCACAACTCGGCCGCGATGCTCGCCACGAGCGCCGCCAGCAACAGCCGCCACGACTCGTAAGGGAGCCGGCTGCGTCGACGCCAGAGCAGCGCAATCGCGACCAGGAAGAGAAGGCAGATGATGTACTCGGACGCCTTCTTGAACGGCGTCAGCCCGCTGCCCGCCAGCAGCGTCGCCGGGAAGATGTGCCACCAGTAGATGCTCGAGAGAAGCAGCGCCGCGTACCCGGCGAAACATGCCAGGACCACGCCCACGCGCGTGCGCCTGCCGATGAAGAACGTCGCCACGATGAAGGATCCGGCGAGGAGCAGGCGCGCTCCCAGCCACACCTGCGTCGGAGGGTCAAGCGAGTTGCTGATCAGACCGAGGCCGGGATAGTCGACGACATGCACGATGTGCAGGGCGGCGACCGTCCACAGCGCGATGCCCAGGAAGACGGCGAAATCGTCATCCAGGAACTGGCGCAGCGACCAGGCCATGACCAGCACGCTGAGGCAGACGACGATGAAGACGATCTCGGCCAGGGTGTGAAAGAGGAGGTAGGAGTGCAGTCTCGCGAGGTACAGCAGGGCGAGCAGCACGATGCCGATGATCGCGGTCAGGCGATCGTCGCGCGACCATACGAACACATGCTCGTTCACATCCTTCACTCGAGCACTGTAGCAAATCCGCCCGCCGACTGCAGGCGGACGGGGCGGGAAGGGCGGGAGCGGGAGGCTCTTCCCGCCTCCCGCCCGCCGGGTCAGCCGTGCGTCCGGCCCGACTCGACGGCCAGGAGGGCGGACTTGATGTCCAGCCCGCCGGCGTAGCCCGTGAGCGTGCCGTCGGCGCCGATCACGCGGTGGCACGGGACGACGATCGGCAGCGGATTCTGGCCGTTGGCGCGTCCGACGGCGCGCACGGCAGTGGGCCGGCCGATGCGTCGTGCCAGCTCGCCGTACGTGACGGTCTCGCCGTAGGGGATACGCCGCAGCGCCTCCCAGACGGTGAGTTGGAAGGGCGTGCCGCTGGGGCACACCCGCATGTCGAACTCGCGCAGCTCGCCGGCGAAGTAGCCGGCGAGCTGGCGTGCGGCCTCGGCAAGGACGGGGTCTATCGGGCCTCCGGAGTCGAGGCCGGCCGGCGCGCCGAAGTCGATCGCGGTCAAGGCGCCACCTTGGGCGGTCAGTGTGAGTGGGCCGATGGGCGAGTCCACCACGAGCACGCGATCCGTGGTCGTAGCCATGTAGTCCTCCTTCTTGCAGAACACCCACATCGTGCCACGGGTGGCACCATCGTTCTCGCGGGTTTCGGCCACTGCCGCCGCTCGATCGCAGCTGCGGACAGCGTGGCCGAAACCCGCCAGTTCCCTGCCGGCCGGCGCGTATACTCGAGTCAAGATGATGCCCGACTACGACACCTGCTACCGCGCCATCCAGAGCCGTGACCCGCGCTTCGACGGCTGTTTCTTCGTTGCCGTGTCGTCCACCCGCATCTACTGCCGGCCGAGCTGCCCCGCGGCCATGCCGAAACCCGAGCACGTGTCGTTCCTCCCCACGGCTGCGGCAGCGCAGGCCGCCGGCTACCGCGCCTGCCTGCGCTGCCGACCCGACGCCACGCCGGGCTCTCCCGAGTGGAATCTGCGCGCCGACGTGGCGGGGCGCGCCATGCGGCTCATCGCCGACGGCGTCGTCGACCGCGAGGGAATGGACGGGCTGGGGCGGCGACTTGCCTACAGCCCGCGCCAGCTTCGTCGGCTGTTGCACACCGAGCTCGGCGCCGGTCGCCTCGGTCTCGCCCGTGCCCAGCGCGCCCACACCGCGCGACTGCTCATCGAGACCACCCACCTGCCCTTCGCCGATGTCGCCTTCGCCGCGGGCTTCTCCAGCCTGCGCCAGTTCAACGACACGGTGCGGCAGGTGTTCGCCCGCACGCCCAGGGAGATGCGACGACGGGCGCTGGCCAGACCCGCGCGACAGGGGCCGGCCGCGCTGCGCGTCGACGGTGCACCAGGGCCGCGCCGCGGCGGCGACCGACGTCCGCCGACGGGCTTCAGCTCCGTCCCCCTGCGCCTGCCGTTCCGCGCGCCGCTCGACGCGGCCGGACTGCTGGACTTCTTCGCGGCACGGGCAGTGCAGGGCATAGAGGAGGTCGCGGACGGCACGTACCGGCGGACGCTGCGCCTGCCGCACGGCACCGGCGTCGTGGAGCTCACACCGAGTGCCGGTCACGTGGCCGCCACCCTGCACCTTGCCGACCTGCGTGACCTCGGCGCGGCGGTCAGTCGGTGTCGCGCCCTGCTCGACCTCGACGCCGACCCTCAGGCGGTCGACACGGCATTGCGCGCGGATCCGCTGCTAGCGCCGTTCGTGCGCCGCGCCCCCGGCAAACGCGTGCCGGGCGCGGCCGACGGCGCCGAGCTCGCCGTCCGCGCCGTGCTCGGGCAGCAGGTCTCGGTGGCCTCCGCGCGACGCACCGCAGCGCGCATCGTGGCGGCACTCGGCAAGCCGCTGCCGCAGCCAGTCGGCTCGCTGACCCACCTCTTTCCGTCGCCGGAGACCCTGGCTGAAGCCGGCGCTGCCTCGCTGCCGATGCCGGCGTCCCGGGCGGCGACCATCCGCGCGCTTGCACGTGAGCTCGGCGACGGGCGCATCGACCTGGACGCGGGCGCCGACCGCGACGAGGTGCGCCGGCGCCTGCTGGAGATCCGCGGCATCGGCCCCTGGACCGCCGAGTACGTGGCGATGCGCGCCCTGGCCGACCCCGACGCGTTCCCGGCAACCGACCGGGGCGTGTTGCACGGCCTCGCGGCCCTGGGCGCGCCGTCCACTGCGAAGGCCGCCGCCGAGCTCGCCCAAGCCTGGCGGCCCTGGCGCGCCTACGCCGTGCAGCATCTCTGGAGGCTTGCCTGAACGACGGGGGCGGGGACGGGAGGCCCTTCCGGCCTCCCGCCCCCGCCCCTTCCGTCGGTGGGGTCTGTGCGCCAAGCGTCAGCTCGTGGCGCCGACCTCCGCCTTCTGCTCGCCCTTCAGGTACGCGATCAGATCGTCGCTGATGAGCGGCACCACGTCGGGCAGCATGTGCGGCATGAGGTTGTCCATGACGCGCGGCATCATGTCCGGCATCTGCTCGGCCATGTAGTCCGGCATCGGGATGCGCTCGCCGATGCGGTCCAGCATCGTCGGCAGCAGCTTGGGCATCATCCCGGGCAGCAGCCGCGGGAAGAGTACCGGGAACATCGGCTTCATCGCTTCGAGCGCGCCGGGCACCTTGGCGGCCATGCGCATCATGCCGCCCATGTGAGCCGGCATGGCGTCGACCAGCTCGGGCCACATGGTCTCCATGAGGCTCGCGAAGCCCTTGGGCGTCATGAGGGCGATCATCGCCTCGAACACGGCCCACTGGCGCTTCACCTCGGGGTTCGGGTCGGGCAGCTCGTAGCCCAGCGCCTCCACGGTGAAGCGCGCCAGGTCGACTACCTCGATGTCCTGACCGTTGGCGTCGGCGCTCACCCGCAGCTGGAACTCGCAGCAGGGGCACAGCGCGAGGATCTTCTCGGCGCCGACCTCTTCGGCCTCGGCCAGCTTCTCGCCGCCGATGCGGGCGGCCGCTTCCGGGTCCTTGAGCAGGGTGAGCACGCTGCCGCAGCAGTGCGCCTCCTCGCGGTTGAACGGCAACTCGCGGAAGTCGGCGTTGGGGTTGGCCTTGATCAACTCACGCGGGGGCTCGTATACCCCGCTGACGCGGCCGATGTGGCAGCTGTCGTGCCACGTGACCTTCTGTTTCTTGGCGCCTTTCTCGGCCGCCGGGAACGTGAACTCGCCGGCGGCGATCTTCTCGCTCACGATCTCGCTGTAGTGCTGCACGGTGATGCCGTACTCGATGCCTTCGTTCTCGGCCCACTCCGGGTAGGCGTGGCGCCACATCATGTCGCAGGCCGGGCAACTGGTGACGACCTTGGTGGCGCCGGCGGCCTTCACGTTGGCGATGTTGGCCTTCATCACCTGGGCGAACTGCTCCCACTTGCCGGCGACGAGCATCGGCGTGGCGCAGCACAGCTCCTTGGTGCCGAGGTAGGTGAAGTCCACGCCGGCCTCGTCGAGCAGGCGCACGGCGGCGATGCCGATGTCCTGCTCCACGTAGCTCGCCGTGCAGCCGGCGAAGTACACGGTGTCGGCCTTGTGCTCGGGGCCGTGCTTGTCGAGCAGGTCCTCGGGGAACCAGTCGGCGCGGTTCTCGCGGTAGCCGGCCCAAATGTCGCCCTGGTCGTGCAGCGCCGCGCTCATGATCTCGAACGGCGGAAACGTCATCCGCTTCTCTTCCTCGATCAGCTCGCCGCGGAGCTTCATCCAGCTCGGCTCGATGGGCAGCGCCGCCGAGCAGCGCAGGTTGCAGAGCTCGCAGGTGGTGCAGGTGATGATCGTGTCGACCATCTTCTGGTTCCACTTCTCGCGGCCC
>Ga0209748_1001611_pt1 | contig 11103 bp, 7 predicted proteins | sample BarGraIncu00421A_FD_185490 | JGI IMG/M metagenome (GOLD analysis project Ga0209748, IMG submission 185490) | Arctic peat soil microbial communities from Barrow, Alaska - Barrow Graham LP Incubations 004-21A (SPAdes) (version 2) | ecosystem: Environmental > Terrestrial > Soil > Wetlands > Peat... | reverse complement strand
TCTCGAATTCATTTTTCCGCAACAATCCATTGTCAACAAAAATGCAATATAGCCTTTCAGCAATAGCTCTATGGAGCAATACTGCTGCTACGCTTGAATCAACACCTCCTGATAATCCGAGTACAACTTTATCGTTACCCAGTTTAGCCCGAAGTTCATTTATGGTAGTCTCAACAAAAGAAGAAGGTGTCCAGAGTTGGTGGCAACCACATATATCAACTACAAAATTCTGTAACAGTATTTTTCCTTCGGTAGAATGATATACTTCAGGATGAAACTGGATACCCCATGTTGGTTCTCCCTGTATGGTATAACCAGCAATATCCACATCGTGAGTACTTGCAATAATCTCAAAACCGGATGGAATATTCTTGATCGTATCACCATGCGACATCCAGACCTGACTGCCATTGGTCATACCTTTCAACAAAATGTTTTTATTATTGATAAAAGAAAGGTTTGCACGCCCATACTCTCTGATCTTTGATGGCATTACATCACCACCTGAATTCAGTGCTAAAAACTGGGCGCCATAACAAACTCCCAACAAAGGAATCTTACTGCGGATTTCCGAAAGATCAGGTACCGGTGATCCTGCATCACGAACTGAAAATGGACTTCCAGACAGGATTACACCTTTAATATTTGCAGTAATGGCAGGTATTGCATTGAAGGGATGTATTTCGCAATACACATTGAGTTCCCTAACCCTGCGCGCTATAAGCTGAGTATATTGGGAACCAAAATCAAGAATTAAGATCATTTCTTCCATTGTGCAAAGTTAGCATCAATTTTCAAAAGTTTTCTCAAATATTGTTTTGTTGCCAACCCTGTCTTCTAATTCTATTGAAAGTGTGTTTTCACCGGGTAAAGTGAGGCCTTCAAGATCGAGCGTAAGCTTTGAAGACTTGCCATCAAAAGTCATCAACACCCATTTCCCGTTTAATAATCCTTTGTATGTTTTAATCCCGGACAGATTATCGGTAATACGAAACTGTAATACTTTGCTTGCAAGATAGGATTTGTTGCTAAAGTTTGTTAATGGCTTAATTACAGGTGGTATTGTATCGACTGCCACGCCAAATGTTCCAAAAACATTCACTTTTGCAGTCTGGAATCCTTTTGCCCAATCCCCGCCTGCAGCTATCAAAGAACCATCATCATCGAAACGAACCATGACTGTTTTCTCCATAAGTTCCGGTGTTAATGGTTTAGTTTTAATGCTCAATGCATAATATTCGTGAACGGGAGTATATTTATCTTGAATGCTATACACAGGAGAAACCAAACGATGGTCTGCTTTTTTTTCCACCTGGTATTTGAAATAAAGAGTATCATACAGCGCTCCTTTGGGAATAGATATCTTCATGTTTGGAGTCTCTAAAGTATTGACTTTATTACCATAAAAAATATTTTTATAGCCCGTATGTATAACAGGTGGGATGTGTACGACTTTACCATTAACCGTAAAATTGAGTGTTGATGTGTTTCCCTGAATATCTTTAGCTTCAATTTTTACTTCATGACTTTGATTGTCGGTAAATCTGAAAATTCCATTATCATGAACTACATCGTAAATTTTCAAAGGATTCCATGGCTCTACCAGTGACCGCACATAACGATGTCCTGACTTCATAATCTCAGCATAATCAAGAATACTGTTGGCGGCCTTGTTTTGACTGAAAGAGAATGTTTCGAGTTTAAAGGATGAATAACACAAATTATCCATAAAATATCCAATAGAAAAAACTCCTGTTGGAATCTCATTTCCATTCTGAAAATCTTCATAATCTATACTAAACACAATTTCACCACTCAATTCAATTGGATGAAGTGAGGAAATCCTGTAAGTGTTTTCGTTTGTTTTTAAAACAGGCAAGTCCATAGCTATCGCTTTTCCATTTACTTTGCCCCTGCCTTTTAATGGAATTATTCTCAGACTTTTGATGTGTGGCGGAATTGTATCGGCCAAATGATATCCAAATAAAAGTGGATTGATCGGATATTCGGTAAGCGTGTTTCTGATTTCAAAATGCAGATGTGGACCTCCGGAAGCTCCTGAGCTCCCTGTCAAAGCCACTATATCACTTTTACTTACCAGCAATTCTCCGGGTTTTGGAAACAGGTCGACATCAAATGACTCCAGTTCATATTGTTTCTGTTTCACCCAAGCAGTGATTTTATCATTGTATTGTTTTAAATGACCATATACCGAAGTATATCCATTGGGATGATCTATATATAAGGCATAACCAAAACCATATGCCTGAACACGAATCCGCGAAACAAACCCATTTGCAATAGCAAAAACCGGATATCCTTCTTGTTGATTTGTTCTAAAATCTATTCCGGAATGAAGATGATTTGCTCTGATTTCTCCAAAAGCGCCCGACAGAGTCATGGGCAAATCTAAAGGTGGTCTGAAAAACTGATCAGGATAAGTAGTCTGAGCGTTAAGAGATAAGCCACATAAAATAAAAGACAATGCTAAAAAACAGGTATAAAAACGTCTCATTCAGGTTTTACTTTAATCGATAAATATATGCTACAGGATAATATTTCAAAGCTATAAAAAAACAAAACCCAGATGTGAATGTTTATAATTTAAATTATCGACTGACCTTTTAAACATTGTTTATCATTGATATCTAAAAGGTTAAAATCGTAATTGTTAAATTTCTAACATATTACCTTTTTTTGTACTTGATTCATTTGCTATATAATGCTTATTTTTGCACTGTTTTTAAAAGGCCTGAATAAGAAAATATATTCGTATTAAAAGACTACAATACGCTAAACAACAGGCTTAAATTACTACTTCTTGTCTATCAGATTCAGGCAATTTTCGTTTGAAAGATGAGATCGGCCAAATGAGTATTCTATTGTTAAGATAGAGTGCATACTGGTTGAAGGCAAAAAAAATGCTGTTTTGGAACCATTAAAATAATAAAAAACATGAAGGCTGAATTCAGAGACAAGCTAATCCTTACGTCAGACGTAGAAAACATCCTGGCCACAAAAAAACTTATCTTTCCGGAAACGAGAATGGAGTTGCAGGAACTGTCAATGTGTGGAACAGATGAAGACGTATTTGTAGTTGAGTATGATGTAGAAAACCATGGAAAAATAGTAGAAGCTACTGTTACTAAATGCAAAAATGGTGTATCTGTAAATTATACAGATATTTACATGCGCCGCCGGGATCCTGATTGTCTTGTTGTTGCTGATGAAAATGACACTGACAAAGCCAGATATTTTGAACGCTATGGCGAAGACTTTACAGATTTAAGACTTCAGACATTTGAATGGCTCAACAAACAGGAGACCCTGATTTTGGTGCCTTTTATGGCTGGTGGAACGAATCTTGGATTTCCTGCCCTGCTAATAGCTCCTGAAAATGCAGGCTTCTTTGCGGCAGGACTTGCAGATTTACAAGGATTTATCCCAAAGAGTGAAATTCCTGATGACTTCAAACCTGTTGCCATTATATTTCTGGCTCCTACATTCAGACACACACATTTCAAAGGCGAACAGGTTGTCGTTCATAACCGTACAGCCGAAGTTCATGAACTTTTTTCATTTAATCTCTATCCGGGACCATCTGCAAAGAAAGGTGTTTATGGATTCCTGCTCCACATAGGTGAGATGCAGGGTTGGCTTACTTTGCATGGTGCCAGTGTAAAGATGACGACTCCTTACGACAATGAATTTGTAATGATGCACGAAGGTGCCAGTGGATCCGGAAAGAGTGAAATTCTTGAAGAGGTTCGCCGCGAACCCGATGGAAGAGTTTGTCTGGGTATCAATACAGTCACGAAAGAAAAGTTATTGGTATCACTGGCTGACACCTGCGAGCTTCAGCCCATTACTGACGACATGGCACTTTGCCATCCTAAACTTCAGGCTGATACATCCAATAAACTGGTGATCACAGATGCTGAGTACGGATGGTTCCTGCGTCTCGATCAGGTCAAAGAATATGGAACCGATCCCAATCTGGAGAAACTAACTATTCATCCTCCCGAGCCTTTGATTTTCTTTAATCTCGATGGTAAGCCAAAAGCGACCTGCCTTCTTTGGGAACACACAATGGATTCACCGGGCGTTCCTTGTCCAAATCCCCGTGTAATCGTTCCCCGTCGCTTTTTCAAAAATGTAATTAGTGAACCTACACAGGTAGATTTGCGCAGTTTTGGGGTTCGCACTCCCCCTTCAACCAATGAAAATCCCAGCTATGGAATTATTGGTTATCTCCATGTATTGCCACCTGCCCTGGCATGGTTATGGCGTCTGGTAGCTCCGCGTGGACACAATAATCCAAGTATCATTGGTGGAACGGCACTTTCGAGTGAAGGTGTTGGATCGTTCTGGCCATTTGCAACCGGGAAAATGGTTACTCAGGCTAACTTACTTCTGGAACAGATTCTGAATACACAATCGACACGCTATATCCTTGTACCAAATCAAAATGTTGGAGCTTATAAAGTAGGTTTCATGCCAGAATGGATAGCCCGTGAATATTTTGCAAGAAGAGGATCGGCTAAATTCAAACCCGAACAATTACTTCCGGCACGTTGTCCACTGCTGGGATATGTTCCTGAACATGTTAAGATTTCTGGAATGAACCTTCCCTCCTACCTGCTAAATGTTGACAAACAGCATTATGTTGGACTTGAAGGTTATTTGAAAGGTGCAGAAATTCTAACAGGATTCTTCAAACAGGAATTGGAACAATTCCTTGTACCCGAACTACATCCTTTGGGCAAACGAATCATCGATATTGTAATGAATGATGGAACACTGGAAGAATTCCAGGCTGCTATTCCAAAACTATAAATAATAATTGGATGGCCCATGGGCCATCCAATTATTAAGGCGCCAGTCTTTCAATAATCCATTTCCCTTCGATAAAAGTATATCTCAACCTGTCATGCAACCGTGCAGAACCACCCTGCCAGAACTCAATACTTTTAGGGACAACACGATAGCCCCCCCAATTATCCGGGCGCTTTATCTCTCCTGAAGAAAATTGTTTTTTGAAAGCTAAAAACCTATCAACTAAATATTCACGATTCGGTATAACTCTACTTTGTGGAGAAGCATACACAGCAAGTTGACTTTCCAAAGGACGGCTATGGAAATATTCATCTGATTCAGTTATAGCAATTTTTTCAGCTTGTCCGACTATTCGAACCTGTCGTTCTAATCCACTCCAGAAAAACAGAAGAGCCACATACTGATTATCAGCAATGTCATTGGCTTTTTGACTTTCATAATTGGTGAAGAATTCAAAACCCTTTTCAGAAAAATGTTTCAATAATACAATACGCGCAGAGGGACATCCATAGAGATCAACTGTTGCCAACGTCATAGCTGTAGGCTCCGTTAATCCCTTTTCCATAGCATCATTGAGCCAAAGAGAAAACTGATTAAATGGATCGGATAAAATATTTTTCTCCAGTAATTGCCCTAAAAGATAATCCTTGCGAATGGAATGTAAAAGATGACTCTTCATTAATCTGATTTATGGAAAAACAAGACAAAGTCATCATTGTTCAGCAATGCATTCATTTCAGACTGAAAAAAGAGAAGGTTGAAAAACAGGAACATGTCCCAATGACTTTTCAAACAGCACTTGTTGATAGATCTCATAAGTCAGCATTGCCATTTTTTGTTTGGTGAAATTATTCACATGTGCATGGGCGTTCTGTGTCAACAATCTTTTGAATGATGAATCCCCGGTAATTTTGTTCAGGCAATCAGCCAGCGCATCAGCATTTTTTACAGGAGCCAACAAACCGGTATGACCATCTAGTACAATTTCAGGAATTCCTCCTGTTCGGGTAGCAACAACAGGAATATTACTGGCCATTGCATCAAGAATTGAAGTTCCTAAGCCCTCAGTATGTGAAGTAAATAATAAACAGTCCAATTGTTTTATGATCTTTGCAATATTGTTCCTGAAACCGGTAAGAACTATTTTATCTTTTAGCCCTTTTTCTTCTATATATCGCTCTATTTGTGTCCGGTATGGTCCATCACCAATAATAAAAAAAGTTCCCTTTTTACCTGTTTTGAAATATGCTTCAGCTGTATTTACAAAAGTAAAATAATCCTTTTCTTCTGATATAGCTGCTATGTTTCCAATAAATGGATGCGAAAGATTTGAGCCCAGTTCAGAGATTTGAAAAGATTCTTCATGATTGTCTTTAAAACGGGACAAATCTATACCTGAATATACAGTTACTATCTTACTTTTGTTATTGATTGATTGGCATACCTGTTCTTTGATTTTTTCAGAAACACATATTATGCGCGATACAGAAGAATGATTGTATTTGAACTTAGAGAAAAAGTTTGTACCAATCGGAAAGATAGTTCTTCTGCTCACAATAAGTGGGGTGGCATTTCCAAAAAGTAATGCAGAAAGTAATGCTGCAGTATGTCCATGAGCATCATGAGCATGTATAAGACTGATGTTGTCATTCAGACAAATTGTATTAATCATGCTTGCAGGAACTAAACGTAGGCTTTTTCTATTGAAGGTATAACATGTGATCTTATTACTAATGCAAAAACTTTCAACAGCCGAACCATCGGCACACAATACCACCTGTTCAATGCCTTTTTCTTTTAATTCTTCTAAAAGATATGCGAGTTGTTGTTCTCCCCCTCTCCAGGAGAGAGGTGTTGATATATGTAGTATTTTCATTAGTTGTTAATCCAGATTGAAGAAAAAAGTAACCCCTTATTTACAATTATTTTCACAATTAGACTCCAAAAATGACACCAGGTTTAATCTCTGTTAACCAAAATCTATATTTTAATGTCTTGTTGTCTCTTATTGTTCGATAGAAATCAATGATTTTTTTTAATTTTGCACATTCTTTTAAAGAAATATCAATACCTATGTTTGAGAATTTATCCGAGAAACTTGAACGCTCCTTTAAAATATTAAAGGGTCAAAATAGAATCACCGAAATCAATGTTGCAGAAACGCTGAAAGAAGTTCGACGTGCCCTGCTTGATGCTGACGTAAGTTACAAAGTTGCAAAACAATTTACCGATACTGTCAAAGAAAAAGCGATGGGTGAGAATGTACTCACCGCTGTTTCTCCCGGTCAGTTGATGATTAAAATTGTTCATGAAGAGCTGACATCGCTCATGGGTGGCCAAAAAGAAGACATTAATCTTAAAGGAAATCCTACGGTTATATTGATGGCGGGTTTACAGGGATCGGGTAAAACTACCTTCACTGCCAAGCTGGCCAATCATTTAAAGACAAAACGCGGTAAACGTCCATTGATGGTTGCTTGCGACGTCTATCGTCCTGCTGCAATGGAGCAACTCAAAGTTCTTGGTGAGCAGATAGGTGTCGATGTTTTTGTAGAAATCGACAGCAAAGAACCCGTCAAGATTGCAAAAAAAGCCCTCGCATTTGCCAAAGAACAAGGACACGATGTTGTTCTGATCGATACTGCCGGTCGCCTTGCTATTGATGAACTGATGATGAATGAAATCACTGCCATCAAAGACAATGTGTCTCCACACGAGATCCTGTTTGTAGTTGATGCTATGACCGGTCAGGATGCTGTAAATACAGCCAAAACATTTAATGACCGCCTCAATTTTAATGGTGTCGTATTGACAAAACTCGATGGTGATACCCGTGGTGGTGCTGCCCTGACCATTAAATCTATCGTCAACAAACCCATCAAGTTCGTGGGTACTGGTGAAAAGCTGGACGCTCTCGATATTTTCTATCCTGAACGTATGGCCGATCGGATCCTCGGAATGGGAGACATTGTATCTCTTGTCGAACGTGCTCAGGAACAGTTCGACGAAGTGGAGGCCAAGAAACTTCAAAAGAAAATTGCAAAAGATCAGTTTAACTTCAACGACTTTATCAGTCAGATCCAGCAGATAAAAAAAATGGGGAATATGAAGGACCTTTTGGGAATGATTCCCGGAATGGGGAAAATGATGAAAGATGTGGAGATTGATGACAATTCCTTTAAAGGCATCGAAGCGATCATCGGTTCAATGACTCCACACGAACGTGAAAATCCACATGTCCTCAACGGCAGTCGTCGCAAACGCATTGCAATTGGATCAGGAAATGATATTCAGGCAGTCAACCGCCTGATCAAACAGTTTGACGATACCCGCAAAATCATGAAGACCATGACCACACAAGGCAAAGCAGGTATGGCAAAAATGATGAAAAGACGTTAAACTATATTTCTGAAAAGAAATATCTACTTTATTAAGATTATGGAACTAATAGACGGAAAAAAAGTTGCTGCAGAAATCAAGGAATCAATCAAGAAAGAAGTGGCAGCGTTGATCGATAGCGGAGAACGGGTACCTCATCTGGTTGCTGTCCTTGTAGGAGAAGACCCTGCAAGTCAGACCTATGTAGCCGGTAAAGAAAAAGCATGCCGCGAAGTCGGCTTCACATCTTCTGTCTACAGGTTGCCCGAAACGACCAAAGAATCCGAATTACTCGGGATTGTTGAGTTTCTGAATAAGGATGAAGAAGTAGATGGTTTCATCGTTCAACTCCCCCTTCCTAAACACATCAATGAAAATAAGATTCTGGAAGCTATCTCTCCATCAAAAGATGTCGATGGATTCCATCCTGCTAACCTGGGACGCATGGTAATAGGTTTGCCAACCTTTCTTCCGGCTACCCCTTTTGGTATCCTTAAAATGCTTGAATATTACAAAATTGAGACCGAGGGCAAACATTGTGTTGTACTTGGACGCAGCAATATCGTCGGAACGCCAATGAGTCTACTCATGTCGCGTAAAGCTTATCCCGGAAACAGCACTGTTACTATTTGTCACACCAAAACCACTAACGTTAAAGAAATCTGTCTTACAGCCGATATTCTCATTGCTGCAGTTGGTCAGCCTTTTTATGTAACCGAAGATATGGTAAAAAAAGGTGCTGTGGTCATTGATGTCGGTATGCACAGGATCGAAGATGCTTCAAAACAATCAGGATTCCGGTTAATTGGTGATGTTGATTTTCAAAATGTAGCCCCGAAATGCAAAGCCATCTCGCCAGTTCCAGGCGGCGTAGGTCCAATGACAATCGTATCGTTGATTTTGAATACTTTTAAGGCTTACAAAAAAGAGGTCTACGCTTAGGTTCAATATATTCGTTGATGATCCGGAATGGATTCGGTGAAAAATCAATATTTGGTATAAATTTATCATATATCTATGATCGCTTCCGGGGTTGAATGTACTTTCTTCAGATATTACAGGGATCCACCTTCGATCACTGCAATACAAGGTGGATAGAATAAAACCCCAATAAGCTCCCGATAAGATTCGGGAGGGATCTGGTGTTTATGATAATCATAAAACAATTGTACAATCGTTATATGATCTGATTTGGCTGAAGCTTTACAGAAACAACGATTTTGAATCATAATCGTTATAGCATCTTTAAATTTCAACAAAATCAAGCCTGTCGTATGACAAAATAGGGTTGATTGTTGAGCTTTTCATTAAATCCGGGATACAACCATGCCGACTCAGGACTATTTCTTAATACAAAATAATATTCCAGAGGATATTTTGAATTGGTATAATCACCGGCAATTGTGGCTTTATAATTATTGCCATCAGCTTTCATTTCAATCTTTTCATATCGTTCACCCTGATTGACATGCCTGTAATACACTTCAACCGAATTGGGCATCTTTTCAAATGATAGCAACAGATTAACTGGCTGACCTGCTTTAAATTTATCCGCTTTATTGTGATGAATAACCACATTATTTCTTTTGGGTCGACCCAATGTTTCAGCAATAGCCAGATCAACCAAATGTTGATTTGTTACGACACCCGCTTTTGTTTGTTCCAGTTTCTGAACCATAAAAGCAATATCCTTATCCATGGATGGCAACCTATCCAGCCAGTGACCCCTGAGATGGGGGATTTCACCTACCGTAACATCAGACTTGTAAACATCTTTTGCTAAATCAGCAAGTTTTGCCCAATAGCCCCGCGCTTTTTGATACATTTTAACTGCTTCCTCAAGCGCTTTACGGTCACCACTTTGCTCAAAAATGCCATATAGCACACCACAACGGAATTTTGCCCCAAAGAAACGACCCAATTCAACCTGCATGGCAACGTCAATTGCCATCCTTCTAAATTCAGGTTTACTCTGCTTATCCGCAGCAGTCTTTGCCTTTGTCAGGTTTTGATTAGCTGCTTCAGCATAATCCTCAATCCACTGGGCAGATTCAATGGGAGTATATTTACCGCTGTGTTCACCTTTTAACAACTCACGGGCATAATCATTGATCCCGACAAACAATTGTGGATCCATTGGACTTACATTTCCGAACACTCTGGGTGAAGGGCTATCCGTATAAGGATGTCTTATTGATGGATCAGCAATAGGATGGTTTGTATACATCTCAGGCCAGTATGTGTTGTTCCCGGCCGAGGTTCCATGAGTTGTCAGTACGATCGGGAGAATGCGAGATGCGTTTGCCAATGCCTGTTCCACGGCCACAGCAGTACCGAATTGTTTACGCAATAATCGTCTCCAAACATTAGGATCGGTTTCAGGATTGTATTGTAAACGTCCAAATATACCAAGAGTATAAAGATATTTTTCCCAATCCCAACGGGGTTTGAGTGAGGCATCTGCATATCCGCAACGATCGCCTGCAATTCCGGATCCTCTTCGTCCTTTAAATGACAATGGCTCCATCATTTCAAAACCTGCACTTCCACAAAAGTTAAATGCCCTTGCATGTGCAGCAGCTGTTTCGGGATCACCCCACAACAACAATCTTTGTGTACCCGGCCAGATCCTGTGAACTACTTTAAATGGACGGTCTTCTTTTAACAGGTCACCATAACCATAACGCGTGAAACTACGTGAACCTGAACTCAGATTCATGAGTCCTGTTGCTTTCTGACCTGCTTTTGGAATTTCGAGTTCACGTATATCAGCCTGATGATAAGGCATACCCATGTGCTCAGCCCAGTATTTGGGTGAAATCGCAACCGGCATCCCCGAACCAACAGCACAATCGATCATCGACTGGTCCATGCCTTTCGAGTGCATAT
>Ga0209748_1001609_pt1 | contig 11110 bp, 12 predicted proteins | sample BarGraIncu00421A_FD_185490 | JGI IMG/M metagenome (GOLD analysis project Ga0209748, IMG submission 185490) | Arctic peat soil microbial communities from Barrow, Alaska - Barrow Graham LP Incubations 004-21A (SPAdes) (version 2) | ecosystem: Environmental > Terrestrial > Soil > Wetlands > Peat... | reverse complement strand
CATGGAAAACAAACGGCAACCATGATTACCGGAATTGAAGAGGTTCTGCTTAAAGAACAACCCGATTTTCTGGTGCTGTATGGAGATACCAATTCGACGCTTGCAGGCGCTATTGCAGCTTCAAAGATACATATACCGATCGTCCATATTGAAGCCGGACTCCGATCATTCAATAAAAGCATGCCGGAAGAGATCAACCGCATCATGTGTGATCATGCATCAACACTACTCTTCTCCCCTACCCTTACAGGAATTCACAATCTCGAACGTGAAGGTTTTCGGATGGATAATATTTCACCTTTCACAATAGATAATCCCGGAGTATTTCATAGTGGTGACGTAATGTATGACAACAGCCTTTTCTTTGCAGCGTTATCTAACGACCAATCTAAAATAATTGGTGAACTCGGACTCAATGGAAAGTCTTTTATACTTGCAACTATCCACCGTGATAATAATACAGACCAGCCAGAACGTTTAAATGGAATATTTGAAGCCCTTTATCAGATTTCTATCCGGAAAGATATCGACATCGTTTTGCCACTACATCCACGTACTGCAAAGTTATTGAAACAAAATCTCGAACCGGGTTTATATGCTAATATAAAACATCACTCAAAAATTCATCTGATAGCACCGGTTTCTTTTCTAGACATGATTGCACTTGAAAAAAATGCAGTTTTGGTTATGACCGATTCAGGTGGTGTACAGAAAGAGGCATTTTATTTCGGGAAACCATGTATTATCATGCGACCCGAAACAGAATGGGTTGAAATAGTTGAACATGGGGCAGGAATGATATGTGATGCAGATACGGGAAGGATTATAGATGCCGTCTTGCATTTTATGGGGGAAGCAAAACCTTCGTTTCCTAAAATATTTGGTGATGGGAAAGCTGCATGGTTTATATGCGGGCAAATGTTGAAGAACAAAAACTGATCTCTTTTAAGCTTTAATAGCTAAGAAATCCCGGCGAAAATAAAAATATTTCGCTTCACTGTTTGATTATTACAGAATAAATACTACTTTTGCAATCCTTTTCAAAAGGGAATTATTTATTTATTTTTAAACCTAACAAAATGTCGAAACAGTACGAAACCGTTTTCATTATGACTCCCGTTTTGTCTGATGATCAGATGAAGGAAGCGGTAAGCAAGTTTGAGAAATACCTGTTGGACAAAGGGGCGCAGATTTTATTCAGCGACAATTGGGGCTTACGTAAGTTGGCCTACCCCATCCAGAAGAAGAGCACAGGATTCTATCATCTGATAGAATACATCGCTGATGGTAAGATTATAAACGACTTTGAAATTTCTTTCAAACGTGATGAGCGCATCCTTCGTTTCCTTACCGTATCACTTGATAAGCACGCAGTTGCTTATAGCGAAAAGAAACGTCTTGCACGCGTTGCTGCTCAAGCTGCTAAGTCCAACGTTTAATTTAACTTCAAACAGAGATCAAAATGGCTACACAAGGAAATTCAGAGATTAAATATTTGACCCCGATTGCCGTCGATATCAAGAAGAAAAAATACTGCCGGTTCAAAAAAAGTGGTATCAAATATATCGATTATAAAGATGCAGACTTTCTGCTCAAATTTGTAAATGAACAGGGTAAGATTCTTCCAAGACGTATTACAGGAACCTCAACAAAGTTCCAAAGGAAGGTTGCCCAGGCCGTTAAAAGGGCTCGCCACTTAGCATTAATGCCGTACGTAGCAGACTTACTTAAATAAAGGAGGGTATAAACCATGGAAATTATTCTAAAAAAAGATGTAACCAACCTGGGTTATGCCAATGATACTATAATCGTTAAGAACGGTTATGCTCGTAACTACCTTATCCCCCAAGGATATGCTGTACTTGCAACTCCATCTAACAAGAAGATTGTAGCAGAAAACGTTAAACAACGTGTTCACAAGGCAGAGAAAATCAAGGCTGAAGCAGAAGATGTTGCCAAGACTATTGAAGTAGTTAGCGTCCGTATCGGTGCTAAGGCTGCTCAAAACGGCAAAATCTATGGTTCTGTTAATGCACTTCAGATTGCTGAAGCATTAAAAGAACAACATAATATTGAAGTTGACCGCAAAAAAATTATTATCGACGGTGAGTCTGTTAAAGAAATAGGTGAATACGTTGCTAAGTACATCCTGAGCAAGGACGTAAGCGCCAGCATCAAATTTGAAGTCTACGCTGAATAAATAACGATTAATTGTTCATAATGATCCCGGTAAAGTTTACTTTTACCGGGATTTTTTTATTATACTATGCTGTCAAAGAGCCAAATCAAACACGTCTCCTCTCTTAAAGTAAAGAAATACAGAGAACTACATGGAGAATTTATTGCCGAAGGGAGCAAACTCGTCATGGAATTGCTCAGTAGCAATTATAATCCAATTGCGCTGTTCGCTTTAAAAGAGTGGTTGAACGAAAACAAACTCCCTGCCGGATGTAATATCGAAGTATTTGAAGTCACAGATTCTGAAATGGCAAGGATAACAACTCTGTCGACCTCCTCACCCTGTCTTTTAACTTTAAAGACCCACAATGTTCCATTTGATACAGCCATTGCTAAAAAGGAACTTGTATTGATGCTTGATGACATAAAAGATCCCGGCAACCTTGGTACAATTATCCGGACTGCAGATTGGTTCGGCTTTAAAAATATTGTCTGTTCTTTAAATACTGTTGACCTTTATAATCCCAAGACCATACAATCAACCATGGGTTCAATTGCCCGTGTAAATATCAGCTATCAACCTCTCAATGAAATACTGGATAAATTAGATAAGAAAGTAGCTATTTATGGTTCTTTATTGGATGGTGAAAGTATCATAAATAAAAAACTAAACACAAATGGCATCATTGTAATAGGCAATGAGTCGAAAGGAATATCAGAAAAAATACGCAGTTATATTACTGAAAAAATCTTTATTCCGGGCTACCAAACAGACGCAGCCTTAGATAAGCCCGAATCTTTAAACGCCTCAATAGCCAGTGCTATTATCTGTTATGAATTTAGACGAAGTTCAATAAAATAAATATAGTCATTAAACAACTTTTCAGTAGCTTTTTTGTTATATTTTTATTATCTTTGCACACACACTCATCTCTTAATCTACTTAGCCGTGGCAGATTCAATTTCAATGATAAACTATCATATTGAAGAGCTTCAAGATTTGGAAGATCTTTCCGAAAGAACAAAAAATGTTTGTACCGAAGATTCTTTGGATACTCTTTATAAGCTTATCCATTATTATCAGCTAAACGATTCGTTTTTATCTATTCGTAATTGTGGTTTGAAGACTAACAATGAATTGATAGCAGTAGCTGAAAAATATATTCGATTATACAACATTGGTAAAGGAGATCTCGACCTCTCTTCAGATATTCGTAAATTTGAGACATTACGTCTATACTGTTATAATAAATTTACGATCCCTACAATTCAGATGGAACCTTTTAAAAAACCATTCCTGAATAAATCTTTCCCTTTTTTCCAGTTTATTTCACTTATTATTGAAAATCTCCTCAATGAACGTGAGCGCTTTATCTTTGAACGTAATTTTGGTTTTATCAATGGTACAAAAAAACTAACGCTACAATCAATAGGTGATAAATATGGAATAACCCGTGAACGTGTTCGTCAGATCGCACAGAAAATTCCTCAGAAATTAGAGAAAGCACTCTCATCTTTTGCAGGAGAATATGAAGGATACTTTTCCTATAATATTAAAATGCGACGCGATTTATTACTGATTGATGCCTCTACAGCTGACGTAATGAATCAAAAAGAATCATTGAATTTCTCACCGAAGTTTTATTCCTTTGCTTTTGTCATACTTCAGCGCAAAAATTTATTTGGCTTTCAGGACATCGATCATATCAATAAAAACTATTATCTGGTAAGTTATAAACTCTCAAAACTCTTTGACTTCCAGGCTTATTTTGATAACCTGACCCAAAGAACATCAGAACGGATTGAACAAACTTATTCAATCGATTTTGATGAATACCTCAAACGATTTGAGCTTAAAAAATTAGAGGATGACGAAATGGAAAGGTTAAAATATATCTGTAAAAAAGTCGCCGTTCTCGAATTTCAAATTCCAATTGAAAAGAATCAATTCGTTTTCAAGCGGAATACGCTGATTAAACTTTCAGAATATATTAATGATATTCTGCTGGCTGCAGGTAAGCCTATGAGGCTTGTTGATATCGCCAGAGAATTGAGGGGTAAAAGTCCAAGAATGCCTCCAAATCTTGAATCACTCCGGTCTACTATTCTAAGCATACCCGATGTATCTGCAATAGGTAAAACCAGTACTTATTCCCTTGACAAATGGAATAATATCAAAACGGGTACTATTAAAGAAATTGTCAGAGAATACCTTATAGCACAAAATAAACCAATGCATATTGCTGACATCACCGTATATGTGAATCAATTCAGGAAGACATCAGATAAAAACATCTACTCTAACCTGAAACTGGATAAGAACAAATCATTCATGTTCTTTAAGAAAGGATTTATTGGCCTTTCAGACATGACATATGGAAATCAGGATAAAAACGGACAGTTGAGTTTCCTCTAAAAGAGACTACATCTGCTCTTTTATTATTTTACTAAACCCTGGAGAACACTGCGTCTTCAGGGTTCCTTTTTCATCAGAATAGATAAAATATGCCTCTATACCCGGATTCCGTTTGATAAAATCAAATGCCTTGTCCATTCCCATTACCAGAAATGCGGTTCCGTATGCATCTGCTGTTATACTGTTTTCGGCCAATACAGAAACGGCCAATAATGTATGATGAACTGGATATCCTGTAAATGGATCAATTGTATGTGAATACTTAATACCGTCCTTAATAAAATATTTACGATAGTTCCCTGAAGTTGAAAGTGCCCTGTTATCCAAAGTGACAATGGCTTCAAGTTGTTGCTTCTGTAAGCTATCACTGGCAGGTCGCTCTATTCCTACAGACCATATACTTCCATCTGGTTTCTTCCCTCTTCCTAATACTTCACCTCCTACATCTATCAGATAGTTTTTTATTCCTTTTGTTTCAAGAAAACGGGCCAGTACATCAGATGAAAAGCCCTGAGCAATAGCATTAAAGTCGAGCTGAATATTAGGGTTTTGTTTAATTACCTTGCCATCAACCAGTTTGATTTTCTTATATCCCACATATTGTTTAAGGCTATCTACCTTTCTGTCATCCATTTTTATTTTTCCCTTAATGCTAAATCCCCATGCACGGACAAGTTGACCCACTGTGATATCAAAAGCTCCTTCCGATTTCTCTGAAACCTCCATAGCTTTATTGAAAACTATTGTAAAATTTTGATCTGCAATTGCAGTAGGGTCATTATTATTAAAACGGGATATGATAGAATTGGGCTTATAGATAGAACATGAAGTATCGAACTTTTTCAGGATCACATCTATAGAGTCCTGAAAATTACGTCCATCAGCATCAACATAGGTTACCGCATAATAAGTCCCCTGTGCTTCACCACCAAAATTCACAATCTTCCCTTCCCGTTTGCAAGCGGACGTCAGTAAACATATACCAAGAACAACAAAAACGAAATACTTCATGCTTTTAATTTTTCTGCAAATATCGTTATTATAATTCAAGGTTATTAAGAATCAACCCAGCTTCTTTCTTAATATTCCATCAATTGTTTTTTATCTTTACAGAAGAATAAATAAATCGGATTTCAATTTTACTTCATGTCGGCTTTCAAAATATTTATCGTTCAAAACCTTAAGGAAGGTCTCATAAATCAGGTTGTTGACATGATACTTCAACGACCGGATCTTCTTGATGACCTCTGGAATATCGCTATAGACGATGACCCGGTTGCCTGGAAAGCAGTATGGGTGATGGATAAAATACATGATATCAGGCCAGATTTGATTATTCCATATCTAAAACCCATGCTCGAAATCGTTGAACACCTGAAACAGAGTGGACAAAAAAGACATATGCTCAAACTTCTCAGCCTGCATCCTCTCCCGGCTGAACCAACAGGTGGTTTTATTGACTATTGCTTCAATCTTCTGCAATCCAGAACTGAACTTATCGCAGGACGTGTCTATGCCATGCAGCTACTATATAACATCGCTGAAAAGATTCCTGAATTCAAAAATGAACTTCGGATTGTGATTGAAGATGCTATGTTTGAAGGAACAGCGGGAATCAGATCAAGAGGAAGCAAACTTTTAAAAACTTTATGAAACTGAAGAATTATGAATAATTATATGAGATTATTGCTGTTATCTTTTTTGTTTGTTTGTAATGTGTCAGTTTGCTTTCCCCAGACCCAAATAAACATCAGTAAGGTTTACGATACTAATATTAAAACTGTTGAATTACGCAACCCCCTTGATTTGTTTTCGCCTCCTGTATTGGTTCTTGGCTCCGGAAATTCTCAGCTAACCTGTGGATTCGATGACTTAAAAGGAAGTATCCATCGTTATGTATATACAGCTGTTCATTGTAATGCCGATTGGACTCAGTCACGGCTTTGGCCCAACGAATATATCAACGGCATATCGGAGGATAGAATTAAAGACGCCAAACCTTCATTTGGCCCAAGAGTAGCCTATACACATTATACTTTTCAGTTCCCCACTTCATCCATGCAGTTTACCAGGTCAGGTAATTATCTATTAAAGGTATTTGAAGAAAACAATCCGGCAAATGTATGTTTCACACTGCGTTTTTATGTAGTAGAACCAATGACAACTATAACAGGCACCGTCACCAAATCATCTTCAGTAGAACAAAGAAACACTTTCCAGGAAGTTGATTTTCATGTTACAACAAATAGTTTTCTAATCGATCCCAGAACCAATGTAAGTACTTATGTCATTCAAAACGGTTGGGAAGACAATTCATTAAGACTGAAACCCAAACAGGTAATTGGCTCAATCCTCGACTTTAATTATGATACAGGAGAAAACAATTTCCCGGCCGGAAATGAATTTAGGAGATTTAATCTCTCGAGTGTCAGAAACGCTATGGATCATGTTTCAACTATATCTGTGATTGGAGATACCTGTAATGCAATTCTGGTTCCTGATAAACCCAGAGCTTTTAAAAGTTATATATCAGAGAATGATCTGAATGGAAACTTCTTACCCAATAACATCGACTATCAAAATGCAAATACAGAAAGTGAATATGTCAGAGTGAAATTCTTTCTGGGACTTACAATGCCTGTTTCAAAAGGACAAATAATTGTCAGTGGTCGATTCTGTCAGTGGGATCCTACTTCCGGATTTATCATGAAATATATTCCATCAATAAAAGGCTACGTAGGTGAAGGTCTTTTGAAACAGGGTTATTATGATTACATGTATCTGTATTATCCTGAAATAAACAAACCCGGACTAACAAGTCTGGTAGAAGGTGATTATTCAGAGACACAAAACGAATATCAACTTTTTGTCTATTATCACAAACCGGGTGAAGTTTATGACAGGTTAATAGGTACGGGTGTAATAGGTAAAACCAAAGGAAAATAAATTATCGATCATTCAAATGTGGTTATACCCGGGATAGTAAAATAAGTTTTGTTTTGTTATATTTGTACAAAACTATAAGTCATGCTTGATCTACTCTATTCGCGTCGCAGCATTCGAAAATATACTCCTCAATTAATTGAACCCGAAAAAATTGAGAAATTAATCGAAGCTGCATTGCTCTCCCCAACTTCGCGTAATCGGGAAGCTTGGGAATTTGTTGTAGTCACCGATAAAGTTGCATTAAGTCAGCTTAGCGTTTCAAAACCCGGTAGTGCCTCAATGCTTTCCGGAGCTCCAATGGCAATAGTTGTTTGTGGAAACCCTTTGGATAGCGATGTCTGGGTTGAGGACTGTTCGATAGCAGCCATTATCATTCAACTCGTAGCCTACGATTTAGGATTGGGTTCATGCTGGATACAATTGAGGGGAAGAATGTATGATGAGAAAGTCTCATCAAGTGAATACGTTAAAAAGAAGCTCGACCTTCCCGATCATCTCGAAATTGAATGCATCATTTCGATCGGGTATCCCGATGAAATAAAGAAAAAAAGAGACAAAAGTGTTCTTTCTTACAATAAAGTTTTCCGTAAGGCTTAATCATTTGCTTAATATAATGAATAGTAATCCCATGCAAATAGAAACCCATTTGATCAACCTGTTCACTAAATGGTCAGGCAGCAAGCCTGAACAGATTACAGAACTACCAGCCTCAGCATCAAATCGCAATTATTATCGCATGACAGCAGGTAACATTAGCGTAATTGGATCGTATAATCTGGATGAACGTGAAAACAAAGCATTTATTTATCTGGCGAATCATTTCAAAAGTAAAGGGTTACCCGTTCCAGAAATCTATGCTGAAGACCTGATTAATCATATTTATCTTCAACAGGATCTTGGCGATTTAACATTATACCAACAACTTGTTACTTCCCGTAAAGACGATGATTTCCCAAACGATTTACTCGATTCCTACCGTGAAGTAATTTCTTTTTTACCCCGTTTTCAGATCGAAGGATCCAATGGACTTGATTTCTCTGTTTGTTATCCAAGAGAGGCTTTTGATCGTCAAAGCATGTCGTGGGATCTTAATTACTTCAAATATTATTTTCTCAAACTTGCGCATATCTCATTTGATGAACAGGAACTCGAAGATGATTTTAGCCGGTTTAAAGATTATCTTTTGAGTGCCGGACATGATTATTTCATGTACCGAGATTTCCAGAGCCGGAATATCATGTTGAATGAGAATGGTCAATGGTTTATTGACTTCCAGGGTGGACGTCGTGGAGCCTTGCAATATGATCTTGCATCTTTGCTTTATGATGCCAAAGCTGATTTACCTGTCGATATCCGCGAACAGTTACTCGCCCATTACATCACTTGTCTGAAACAATACAAAACCGTCAATGAAGAAAAGTTTCGCAGGGAATTCTACTCATTTGTTTACATCAGAATTATGCAGGCCATGGGAGCCTATGGTTTTAGGGGTTTCTACGAGAAGAAGGAACATTTCCTTTTGAGTGTCCCATATGCCCTCCAAAACCTGGAATGGTTAATGGAAAATCATCCCATCGAAGATCAGTTTCCCGCATTATGTGGTGTTCTGAAAGGCATCATCGCATCTCCACAGATCAGACAAGCTGGTCGCAAAAAGCTTTCAATTGAGGTGAATAGCTTTTCCTACCGCAAAGGCTTACCTGTTGATAGCTCCGGAAATGGTGGAGGATTTGTATTTGATTGCAGGGCACTGAATAACCCCGGCAGGATTGATCAATACAAGTCAATGACTGGTATGGATAAACCTGTTCAGGAGTTTTTGGAACTGCAACCTGAAGTAAAACCGTTCCTTGACAATATTTATGGAATCATCGATCACAGTGTTGAAACTTACCTTGCCCGAAATTTTGAACATCTTCAGATTAATTTTGGATGTACCGGCGGACAACACAGGTCTGTCTACTGCGCCGAACAACTGGCAGTACATCTCAGGACCAATCCAAATATTAACCTTACTTTAAATCATCTTGAACAGAAATTCAAATAAATTCATCATTCACATAGCTATACAGTTTTGAGTAGGCAACTTACCATATTTGATGGCTTTTCAATCGAACCTTATAAAAACCAAAAGGAAATCGTTGAAAAGACAGCCATGCAAATCATCAAAGACTTTGCATTATTTGGAATGAAAATTGAATTAACTGAAGGGTTTGAATGGAATTATGATGCACTATTTAGTCAACTTCAACCTGCCATAGACAGGTTAATGCTCAACGACTATCCACGTCTGCTTTCATTGCTTTACCAGATAGATCTCAGTCCCGCTTCAATCAATAAAGCCCGAATTGAGCAACCTGACTTACCTGAAACAGAGTTAATTCCTGCTTTGATCATCTATCGCGAATTCAAAAAAGTAGTCTTTCGGATGTATTATTCTTCAAAGAAAAGTTAGTTGAAATTTCATCAAAAATAAAAGTTGCCATTTGATTGCATTACCGTTGTTTTTTTATTAATTTGGCAACTTAATCCAGTTACCGATGATTCGTTATACTTCTTTTAAACAATTGAGTATAGAAGAGTTTAAAACCCCTTTTGAAAAGGAGATTGACAGTTCCAATCGTTGGGTCATTCTGTCAAATTCACTCCCATGGGACGAATTAGCCAATATCTATCACAAGGCAATGAGTCCCGGAAAAGGTGCTCCGGGAAAGGATGCCCGCATTGTTATCGGGGCATTAATTGTCAAACACAAGTTGGGTATATCAGGAGATGAAACTATACAAATCATCAGAGAAAATCCATATATCCAGTATTTCCTTGGAATTAAAGAATTCACAAACAGCCCTATTTTTGATTCAGGACTATTTCCTTCTATCCTAAAACGACTGGGAATAGATACTTTTAATCAAATGCAAATGGAAATCATCGAAAAGGCTTTAAATATTCAATTAAAAAGCAAAAGGAATGGATTAATTATTGCCACTAAAACAACTGATCACCTCACCAATTTTTCTTCCAATCTGAGACTACTCAGTGATGCCAGGACAGCTTGCGAAGAGGTGATAGATATACTCTGCAAAGAATTTAACCATAAGGCTATACCAACAAGCTATCGTCAAAAAGCATCCAATGAATTTACTGCAGCTATAAACGAATCCATCCATACCATAAAAGAAAACAAGAAAGCCATAAGCAGGCAATTAATCTTTCTGAAACGCAGAATCAAGAGTATCTATAAATTGCTTGACACATATATTGGTAAGGTAAACCCTGATAAATTCACAGTTATCAAAGGAGCATATCACATACCGTTGAATAGTTCTGACCTTAAACGATTCTGGGTCATACAACAACTGTTTGTACAACAGCAAAAAATGCAAAAGACCGGTAAGAAAAGTTGTCCTGAACGTATTATTGATATCAATCAACCTTATATCCGTCCTGCAGCAAATACAAAAGCTAAATTCAGAATACTCAAAACCAGGGTTCGTCTGCTTCAACAATTCTTTTAAATCATTTGTGTTATTTTCTCAGCATAAAAACAAGGTTAAAACTTACATTAAGTTT
>Ga0209748_1001604_pt1 | contig 11122 bp, 7 predicted proteins | sample BarGraIncu00421A_FD_185490 | JGI IMG/M metagenome (GOLD analysis project Ga0209748, IMG submission 185490) | Arctic peat soil microbial communities from Barrow, Alaska - Barrow Graham LP Incubations 004-21A (SPAdes) (version 2) | ecosystem: Environmental > Terrestrial > Soil > Wetlands > Peat... | reverse complement strand
CAATGGAATGGAGCAATGGGCTCGGCGGAAGTAGTTTTGAGACGTTGGCGGGTGGATTACTAGGCGCTGGCGCTGCCGCTCTTATAGGCGTAGCCCTATGGGCTTCAATAGGCACCCTTATACCCGTATTAATTGCGGCCGTCGTAGCGCTTATGATGATTGTATTCATATTGATTGCTCGACAAGCGCTAGTTATTTTATTGATCGTTATATCGCCTTTGGCTTTTGTGGCATTCCTGCTACCAAATACCGAACAATGGTTCAAGAAATGGCTTGATGCCTTTAAAGCTGTTTTGTTGGTATTCCCGATTGTCGCATTAGTCTACGGTGCATCAACTCTAGCGTCGGGTATACTTCAAAGTGTAGCGGGCGGAAATCAATTGCTTCAAATAGCTTATTCTGCAGTGATGGTGCTACCGCTATTTGTTGTCCCTGGGCTGTTGAAGAAGTCGCTAGACGGAGTTGGTAATATTGGCGCCAAAGTTAATGAGTGGGGAGCTAAAAGAGGCGCGTCTCTAGGCAAAAAAGGCTCTGAAGCCTATGAAAATACAGCTCTTGGACGCGGCAGAGCTCTAAGGCAGGCTTCAATGAAAGACTATAAAGATCAAAAGTTCGCAACTGCTCTTGGAAAAAATGGCATACGACGCAAGTTAGCAAGGGGTCTTGGAGTCACGGCGGGCGGGAAGTATGCCAATCAAGCCCTAGATAGAACCGCAATTGCATCAAAAGGCGCGATTGAAGATAAAGAAGTCGCTAATGCAGAATTATTGATGAGAAACGGTGTTGATCCAGGGAAGATGATAGACCATGCACAAGCACAACTCTCGTCTGCACTTACTAGTGGCGATGCGGTGAAAGCACGCGCTGCCCAAAAAATACTGCTAAGCTCTGGCTCGAAGGGAAGGAAAGGGTTAAGAGAAGCGATATCAAGTCATGTTCCAAGTGGAGACGCTGCTGCATTAGCAAAACAAAATACTGCAATTAGTGCTATAAAAGGCGACCTGGCTAAAAGCGGCCTAAAGGGTAGCGATGTTGTTTTGGATAAGTATGCGTTCGATAATGGTGGCAATACAATCTCAGACATAACAAATGCCGTTGATACTTATAGCGGCCTAAGCTCTACAGAGATAGCGGGGCAAAGTGCCGATCTATTACGGGCAGGAATTGAAAATGGCGGGATATCAAAAGGTACTGCCGCAGGTATAGCATCTGATCCAAGACTATCTGTTGGTATGGGCGCAGAAGAGAGGGGGGTACTTGAAGAGTATGCCACAAGACCCTCCGGAGAAACCAGAGCCAATCCTTAGTTTTGTTTAGACAAACTGTTATACTATAAGCAGTATGGCGGTATATAAAGTCCCCCAGGATGTTGAAGCCGATGATAAATTAATCGGTCCGTTTAGTTTTCGCCAGTTTATCTATCTAGTCATCGTTGTCCTATCAATCGTACTGGCTTGGGGGTTGTGGCAAGTGTTTATACCTCTATCGATAATTCCCATACCCATAATTATATTTTTTGGCGCACTAGCATTGCCCCTGCGCAAAGATCAACCAATGGAAATCTACATGGCGGCAATGGTGTCATTCTACCTAAAGCCACGCAGGCGATTATGGGACCCAGATGGTATTGATTCACTTGTTGAAATTACCGTACCCAAAACTCTAGAGATACAGCGTACTAAAGACCTAACTCAAAGCGAAGCTCAGCGTCGTTTTAGCTATCTAGCTGAGATAGTCGATAGCCAGGGCTGGTCAATCCGTGGAGCAGGCGTACAGGCCCCAAATAGTGCTATGAATAGCGATGTATACTTCGAAGCCCAACAGACGCCAGACGTGCTTGATAACGATAATATAGTTGCGCAAGCATTTGGTGTCAAACTTAGCCAAAATGATGCCCGCAAACACCAAGAAATGATTGAACTAGTGCAAAAACCTTCTATAGCAGTACCACGACCAAATCAGACCCAAGAAATACCGAGTCCGTCAAATTATTTTGGAGGCGCCGCACCAACCGAACCAGCAGCCGCTCCTGAACCATCAATTGACGAGCCTTTGAAATACAATCCATATCCGAATATTCAGCAATCAGTTATACAGCCGATTGGTCAAAAAGATCCAGTAGTAGAATCGCCTCCAACCACTAGCGAAAAGGTAGTGCCTGCTGGTATAATAAACCTCGCAAGCAATACCGATTTATCAATAGCAGCGATTGCACGCGAAGCAAACCGTATTCAAGAAAAACAAGACTTGAATAACGAAGTTATTATAAAGCTTCGATAATAGTAACTAACAGGGGGAGTGGGAGCTAACAAACATGCCGCCGAACAATCAATTTCCAAACCAAATACCTGCCGTTCCTGCTGCAGGTATTTCTGCTGTTCAAGGTTCCGGCAGTGCGAAAACCGCTGCGGAAAAACCCAAGAATCCAAATTCAACTCAAAACAGCCTGCTACTGTCAGAAGTTCGAGACAATATGGTTATTATGGCAGACGGTTCGTTCCGTGCGGTTGTACAATGTAAATCAATCAACTTCGACCTCATGAGTAGTACCGAACGTGAAGGTGTTGAATATAGCTATCAGAATTTTTTAAATGCACTAAATCACCCTGTGCAGATTTTAATTAGATCACAGCGTATTGATATCGGACCCTACATTGATAGGCTCGTTGAAATGCGTCGAAATCAAGATAACATGTTGTTAAACGTATTAATGGATGACTATATAAATTACATCGACGCACTATCTCAAGAGGCAAACATCATGGACAAGGAATTCTTCATCGCCATTCCTTATTATCCTCAAGGCGATGTTTCAAATCTCATCGAACAGGGTAAAGGTTTCTTTGGAAAGCTTCTGTCAAAACCAAAAAATTCTATTACCAAGATTGACACTGCGATGTACGAAAAAGCCAAAACTGAAATAAAAAATCGAGTTGATGGCGTCATGGCTGGGTTATTTCAGTTAGGTATCCAAAGCACTCAGCTAGATACAAAAGCATTGGGCGAACTGTATTATAACTTCTACAATCCAGATACTGCAGTGCGTGAGCCACTTGGTGATTTCGAAAACGTGACCGCAATCTATACCAAAAAGGGAACCGACGAGACAACAGTCAACCAAACCGAAGGAATAATCTAATGGCCAAACAACCTGACGTAAATGACATTGCCGCCCAACAACGAGCACGCGAACAAGCCGAGGTAGAACAGGCGTTCTTGAAGGGCGTCACAACACTTCGCGACCTAATTGCACCAAGTAGCCTCGAGATTCATTCTTCTCACTTCCGCCTAGGCACAAAATATGGTCGTACCTTATACATATATGGCTACCCTCGACAGATATATACGGGTTGGTTAAGCTCTCTTATCAATATTGATGAAGTATTAGATGTTAGTATGTTCATCTATCCCGTGGAGAGCCAAGTCGTCCTTAATAACTTGCGCAAAAAAGTGACTCAATTGGAAGCATCAATGTCTATCAATAGCGAAAAGGGTAGAATTCGTGACCCTGGACTAGAAGCCGCTATTGGTGACGCCGAGGAATTGCGCGACCAACTACAAGTTGGAGCTGAGAGGTTTTTCCGTTTCGGACTTTACGTAACACTTTATGCCGATAGCTTAGATGAACTTGGATTCGTCCAGCACAAGATTGAAACAATATTTGGCCAACAAATGATATTCAGTAAAGTAGCTAGCAGCCAACAGGAACAGGGTCTAAACAGCACTATTCCACAAATGTCCGACCAACTACAAATTCGCCGCAATATGAATACCGGCGCAATCAGCACTAGTTTTCCATTTACCAGTGCCGATCTAACTCAGGAAAATGGCATACTTTATGGCATTAATATGCACAATAACGGTTTAGTGATTTTTGATAGGTTCAGCCTAGAGAACGCTAATATGGTGGTATTTGCCAAAGCTGGTGCGGGTAAGTCATTCACGGTTAAGCTCGAAGCTTTGCGAAGTATGATGACGGGTGCCGAAATTATTATTATCGACCCTGAAAATGAATACCAAAAACTGTGCGAAGCGGTTGGTGGTAGCTATATTCGGCTAAGTCTTAACTCTAGCACTAGAATAAATCCATTTGACCTACCGCACGTGATTGACACTGACGAGGCCGATAACGCGCTGCGCGCTAACTTAATTACATTGCATGGACTGCTGAAACTAATGCTCGGCACAACACAAACCGCAACAAATGGTGAAAACCTATCAGCTCTAAGTCCAGCCGAAGAGGCCGACTTAGATCAAGCCCTGATTGATACTTATGGACGCGTCGGTATTACTAGTGATCCGCTGACTCATAATTCAGTTCCTCCAACTGTTAGTGATCTTTATGATACGTTATTGCACATGGGAGGTAGCGGACCTGCATTAGCTCAACGTTTACGCAAATATACAACTGGAACATTTGCTGGTATATTCAGCCAACAATCAAATACTGAAATTAACAATACTATGGTCGTCTTTAATACTCGCGACTTAGAAGACGAGCTACGACCAGTAGCGATGTATATAGTCCTTAGCCATATCTGGAATATCATCCGTGCCGAGAAAAAGAAACGAATGCTGATAATTGATGAGGCCTGGCAGTTAATGAAATATGATGATTCTGCTAACTTTATGTTTAGTTTGGCAAAACGTGCGCGAAAATATTATCTGGGACTTACCACCGTCACCCAGGATGTTGAAGATTTTATGAGTAGCAAGATGGGACGCGCTATTGTAGCCAATAGTTCTATGTCAATACTGCTGAAGCAATCGCCTAGTGCAGTCGATGTATTATCTGACGTATTCAAATTAACCGAAGAAGAAAAGAAGCGCCTTGCAAACTTCCCGGTGGGTCAGGGTCTATTCTTTGCTGGCCAAAGCCATGTACACATTCAAATTGATGCTAGTGAAACCGAAAAACAACTAAGTAACACAAATCCACAAATACCCGATAAGCCACTTGGAGCAATGGGAATCGATAATTCTAGCGCCACTAGTTATATCAATCCAGGATCAACCATTTAAGGTATAGTAAAGGTTAGTTATGGCGGAACCCGCACGAAAACTCCAAGACATAAAACCAAATATACGCCCCCAGCTAGGGTCTATTCAAGGTGGCGGTCAAAGTACCCCCGAACGTGCGTCTTTAAGTGCGCTAAATAATCTAGAGTCAAACCCAGAAAAACCAAACAAGGAATCGGTCGCAAACCAAGAAGCCAATGGGTCAAATGTTATTCAGGGTCCATGGGCAAACAATGTTTCAGGTGCAGAAGCCAGCCCGTCTAAGTTAAGTGGTCGCTTTAGCGGTCTTAAAAAGAAGGGTCCATTAACTGCGATTATCCTAACTCTCGTAGGTGGCAGCATAGGAATCGGTGGACTTTTATCTCCAGGCTTGTTGCTGGTAAATATGAAAGAGGTTATGGTCAATAAATTCGACAGCCAGCTTGCAAGTATGACCGGCAGGACATCAAAATTACTCACGAATAAGCTTACTTCTCAGGCAACCAGCGGAGTGTTGTGTGGATCAGTCATTAGTATTGGCTGCAAGTACTCAACTATGTCTGAAAAAATGCTAAGTAATTTCGATGAGGCTGGTATAAAAGTTAATTACGAAGACAAGACATTTTTTGGACGAGCAAAACCAACTAGTTTCGAATTTGATGGCGAAACTATCAAGGCGGGGGACATAAAAAGCAAAATTGCATCCGACCCCGAGTTCGGGGCTGCAATGGACAAAGCCTATAATCCAAAATTCGCAGGTTTCAAGGATAAAATCTGGAGCTGGGTAGAGGGCAAGTTAGGCATATCCGAGAAAGCTGCGCCCTTAGATGGCGATACTGACGCAGAGAAACTAAAGAGCGTCCAAGAAGACACAAGCAATCCAGCACCAGCTGACGATTTAGCACAAAATGTTGATACGTCGGATATTGATCCAGACACAGGAGACCCATACACCGCCGAACAAGCTGCTACGGCAAATAGTGCTGCCGATACTAGTAACGATATCTTAGAAGGTGCAAAAGAAGTTGCCGAGAGTGGAGATACAGTAGCAGATGATGTATTAATAGAAGCTGAAGCTTCAACATCAGCAGCCAGCACTGGCGCCAATGTCATGAAAATAACAGGGCTTGCCGACGGGGCCTGTACTGCATATGGCGCAATGCAAGCAGTTGGCTATGCGGCAAAAACCGTCAGGGCTGTGCAGCTTGCTAGATATGCTATGCTTTTCCTGAACGTGGCTGATCAGATAAAGGCTGGTGTCGCAAAGCCAGAGGATGTGTCATACCTTGGTAAAGTCCTTACCACGGAAGTTGCTGATGGAGCGGGGGCAATGAAGACAGCCACTGATTCTTTTGGCTACAAGTTTGCCGCATACGGTGATAGAGGGGCAATGTCAACTTCAGCCACCAGATTCCTGGCAGGTGGAGGTATGACTGGGTCGTTAATAGTGCTGTCCGGTATAATTGATGGAATCCTGGGGCACCTTCCCAAGAAAACCTGTGGGCTTCTTAAGAATCCCATTGTAAGCACGGGCTCGTTACTTGTGGGAGTCGGGATGTTTTTTGTTCCAGGAGCTAACGCGCCGTATACCTGGCAAAAAGGCGCCCAAGCTGCTGGAATATTGGCACTAAATGTAGCCGCGATGTTCCTGCCGGCAATGCTGAAAGATATAGTCGCAGGAATATTGGTTGACAAAAATACAGTTGGTGAGGCGGCAGGTGATGCCTTGACTTCAGGCGCTTCAGGCATGATGAGCAATGCTGCCAAGGCGGGTGGTAATGCGCCACTAACACCTCAACAGGCAGTAGCATATAACAACTTAACAAACGAAGTCATCGCCCAATACGCAGAAAAGGACCGTCTAACCCATAGTCCTTTTGATGTTACTAATAGCAACACTTTCCTAGGGACGATAGCTGCCGGACTTCTACCGTATGCCTCTAAGATGTCTTCACTATCGGGCGTGATGAGTTCGATTGCATCGATAACTTCAGGGTCATTTGCGTCAATAACTTCACCTACGACCAAAGCTACCAGCGTTGATGACTATACTATGTGCCAAGACTTTGACTACAATGACATAAAAAGCGATGGTAGTAAAGTAAAACTTGCCACAGATCCATATTGTAATGTAGCTTATGGAGTACCACCAGAAGCATTAAATGCCGACCCAATAGAAGTAGCTAATGCCCTAGTAACCGCTGGGGAAATAGATTCTCAAACCGGAGAGCCTTTGGCTGGCAGTAAATACGAAACATTTATTACTAACTGTATAAACCGTGAACGTCCGCTAGGTGACTCTGGTGCAAATCAGACTGACTCAAATGGATCCGAGTGTTTATTTACTGACTCAAATAAAAATTATTACATTCACTATATCGATCAACGCGTTCAAAGCGGAATGGACGGCGAGGTGCAAACAAACAGCTCAACTCCAACCGGCGGCTCGTCTGTAGGAGACTCAGAACAGCCTGCCGATACAAAGGCGGCTAATAAAGGCTGGACATTAAAGGATAGTGTAGATTATTCGGGAGTACCGTGTGCAGAAGGCTCAACCGACAAGAGCACATATACACATCCAACTAAGCATTTTACCATTAGGCTGTGTGACACAAAACTCGGAAAAGTTTCGTCTTTGATATCACAAAGGGTTGTTGACATGGTAAATGCCGCCAAGAAGGATGGTGTTAATCTTGCAGGAAGCAGTTGGCGTAGCTATGAAGCACAGCAACAATTACGCGCTGATAACTGTAGCAGGGGACACTGTAGTCCGCCAACCGCTAGCCCTGGAAACTCTCAACATGAGCGAGGCATTGGAACTGATTTTGGTGCGGCAGATAAAGGTGGGGCAGTATGGAATTGGCTAGAAGCGAATGGCGCTAAATATGGGTATCATAATTTGCCATCAGAGAATTGGCACTGGTCAATGAGTGGGGGCTAAAATGAAAAAAAGAAATATAATAATATTATCCATAGTAATTCTTGTTTCGGTTTTTATAGTAATCGCCGCTATTGCACTTTCAAATAAAAAAAGTGGGGTAGATGTAAGTGTGGAAAATAGCACCATTTCTAAAGATAATTATTATGTCGAGAAAGGGCTTGAAGATTTAGCGAAAATCGTAAAACCTGCCGTCGAAAACTATTTAAGCCAAGATCGATCAGAGTCGGTCGACTTACGCAATAAACGTCTGGGTAAATATTTTTCTAGCGATAGCCCCGCCTACAGTTACGGCACCCAAAATATTGATACGGCAGTCTACAAAAGTAAAGCAACAGTGACATCCGTCACATCTTCGGATGCAGAAGGTACCGAACTTTGTCTGATAGTTATGACCGAAACAACCTTTTATTTTAAAGGTGGTTCAAATTCCGAAACTCAAAGCTATTGGATTTCACTAAAAAAAGATACTGCTGGTGAGTATACTATTCCATACGATATAGGGATTTGGGAATGAAACACCACCTAACACCATTAAATAAAAATGGTTTGTATTCTTGTTTGTTTATTATTGCTTTATCAAGCCTTTTGCCGCTAAAAGTATTCGCGATAGATACTGGTTTTTACAGTGCAAATGATATACTTTTCTACAACCCAGACGATACCGGCTGTAATTCATCTGGCGACTCTTCTGGTGGATCAATTAAGCTTACAAAAAGCGATAAACTAAAACTAATCTTCCAAACGCTGATTAACGGTGGGATGAACGCCGTTCAGGCGGCCGCTGTTATGGGCAATATGCAAGCTGAATCTGGCTTTAATAACGACTCCCATGAAACGGGTGGTGGTGGCTATGGGCTAGTCCAGTGGACTGGTGGACGAAGGACTAATCTAGAAAAATACGCCGCCAAAAAGGGCGTTCCCGCCTCCGATATTGCAATGCAGGTTGAGTTTTTATTAAAAGAATACAACAATGGCGACTATAGGGGCATAAACGGAAGTGAGTTTAAAAACGCCACAAACATTGTCAAAGCCACCACGGCATGGATGACACAATATGAATCTCCGGCAGTGGCAACAGCACACTTACCAAGACGCATTAAGGCGGCGAAGGAAGTTTATGCACTATACAAAGATCTTGCTCCTGCCATCACTGAGTCATCATCCGATACAACCGGTAACTGTGGTGGTGCGGTGGCAGGTGATGTAGTCTCTACTGCCCTAAATTTTGCCCTAGATAAGCCTATCCCACCTGATGCTAATCCATTAAAAAACCAGCCTAGTGATGCAAAGCCGGCTTATGTCGCTGCCATAGATAAATATAACAAGGGAGCTAGCGTAGCAGATTGTGGAATGTTTGTTGGAACCGTAATGATAGCTAGCGGAGCAGACACAAACTATCCAAAAAATAGTACCTTAACCCAATTAAACTACGTTAATAGTAAAACTGACAAATACAAAATAATAAACAGCCCCAAAAGAACCGATCTGATGCCTGGTGACATATTAATTGTGCATAATGACAGTACTGGTAGCCATCACACCATGATATATACTGGCGAAACACCAAACCCAGCCGTAGACGCATCGCTTAACGAAAGAGTTCCGAGTGTTAGGAATGATGGAAGTTTAAAGTGGATGATTGATCAAAGTGGCGTAATAGTAGCGAGGTTAATAAAATAATGAGTTCAAGAAAAATAATTATTATAAGTTTAATAATATTCGGCCTACTTTCATTGGCTTCGATAATATATTACCTTATTCCAAAAGCTTACATAAAATTCGAAACTGCACCCAATCAAGTAGAAATTTTGATTGACAACAAAGATAGGCATACTATAACAAACGGCGATTCAATAACAATCGCCCCAGGCAAGCACACCATAACAGTCTTCCGCGATGAATTTAATCCTTATATTAAAGAAATAGATGTTAACAACGGACAAACCAATAACTTTCTTGTTGCGTTAGTACCACTAACAGATGCCGCCAGAAATCTATTAAACAATGCCGAATCAGACGCTATAATGCAGCAGTTAACCAATGTAAATATGACAAATGACGTAAATATTATGGAAAAGAATTATCCAATATTAAAAGTCCTGCCGATTGAAGCTCGCCTTTATTCGATTTCATCTTGTCCATCTGTTAAATATCCAGATAATCACACTAGAATTGCGCTTTGTATTGATATGACATTATCCGATGACACTGAAGCAAATCTTAGGGCTTATGCAATCAAAAATATCGAAGACCATGGATTTAATCCAAGTGACTATGAAATTATTTGGAGCACGAAGCCCGATCCAAGTCTACAGCCTTAATATCAATTTCAATATTGGTTGGCAATTTGGTTGAAGTAATAATAACTTGGTTTTCAATTAGCAAAAGTCTTTTTTGACGATCGTCGTCCAGTTCGCTAAAAACATCGTCCAATAAAATAATTGGTTTAATGTTGGTAATCTGTTCGATGATTTCAACTTCAATAAATTTAATCGCCAAGACTATCGTCCGAACTTCACCGCGTGAGGCGACGTCTAAGGCGGGTGAGTCGTTAAACCTGAATATGACATCATGTCGATGGGGTCCAGTGCTTGTGAAGCCTAATAGCTTGTCTCGATCTACGTGGTTATGTAAATCATTTAAAAGCTTCTGTTTGATGTCACCAATATATGTATTTGAATAATGAACCGAAATGACGTCGGCTGATTTAGCGATAGAATTATACATATCGTTTAGTTGACTATTTATTTGTTCAATAAAGGCAATTCGTTTTTCGATAATATATGCACCGTATTCACTAAGTGCGATATTCCACACAAATAACTCATCGTTAGCCGTGCGCAACTTTTTTAATAAATTATTACGTTGTTTTAATGCCCGTTCGTATTTATGAAGAGCACTTAGATAAAGTGGGTCTAATTGACTAATGAATCGGTCAATGAATTGTCGCCGGCGAGTCGGTGAGCCATGAAGTAGCCGTAAATCGTCTGGTTCAAATAATACCACTGGATATTTATATTTAGCCGGTAGGCGATACATGACTTTGTCATCAATCATAATTTTCTTGCGCCCCGTAATTAAACTTGGATCAAAAGTAATAGTGCGCTTGATATATGAATCAAACTCAATATTTATACGCCACCACGGTGATTCATGGCGCAAAATATCGTTATCACTACCCTT
>Ga0209748_1001602_pt1 | contig 11122 bp, 11 predicted proteins | sample BarGraIncu00421A_FD_185490 | JGI IMG/M metagenome (GOLD analysis project Ga0209748, IMG submission 185490) | Arctic peat soil microbial communities from Barrow, Alaska - Barrow Graham LP Incubations 004-21A (SPAdes) (version 2) | ecosystem: Environmental > Terrestrial > Soil > Wetlands > Peat... | reverse complement strand
GAGTCGCACCCGAGGTGAGGTACTTCCTCACCGACGGGAGATAGTCGACGCTCAACGCCCGCGTTTCGTAGGCGAGCTCGGCGAACGTCTGGCGTGACAGCAGCCGGAACTGCACCAGGTGCAGGTGGATCGGGTGCGTGTCCATCGTCGTGTTGGCGATCTCCCAGACTTCCGTGGCGCCGACCTGGGGGATCTCGGTCGCCGCGTACAGGCTTCCGGTGTTGTTCAGCATGACGCGCAGGACGGTGTCGCTGCTGTTGGCCACCTCGTTCAGGAAGAGTGACCGCGTCAGCGTGCCCGCCGGCACTGCCGCGGGTGCGATCGACGCGAGTGTCGCCGGGAGCGGCAAGTTCGGCACGCCGGTGTCCAGGGGTAGCGTGACCCGGAACTGCATCACGTTCATGACGGTGTCGGTGCGGGTGTCCGTGAACAGCGTCCCGGACGGGTAGGGCCCGACGGCGTCGTTCGTCATGACGACGTGCGTTCCGGTCGCCATACCCGTGAAGTCGATCACGACGTCGTAGCGCTCGCCAGGGGCGATCAGCAGTTCCGTCTGCACCGACGGGGCTGCGAGGTACCCACCGTCGCTGCCGAGCACGGAGATCGAGCCGCCGTTGGACAGCGACAGATTGAAGAAGCGGGCCTGCGCTCCGTTCAGGACGCGGAACCTGTACCGCCGCGGTTCGACTTCCAAGTACGGCATCGCCTTGCCGTTGACGCACGCGGTGTTGGCGAAGTACTCCGGCACCCAATGGAAGTGCCCGCTGCCCGGATCGGGAACGGTCGGGTAGTCGACGGAGCCGTCGGCGAAGAAGTCCCGGTCTTGGATGGCCAGACCGATCATGTACGGCAGCGTGGGAAGAGCGCTGCCGGGGTTCGCGGCCACGATGGCAGCATCTTCGACCGGGTCGATCAGCAGGTAGAAGCCAGCGAGACCCGCCATGACGTTCAGGCGTGTGTTGCCGAAGGCGTGATCGTGGTACCAGAGCGTCGTGCCCTTCTGCGTGTTGTGCCAGTCGTACACGTGCAACTCGCCTGGCCCGAAGTGGTCCATCGGATTGCCGTCGCTCATCGGCCCGTTCTCGCCGCCGTGCATGTGTACGGCGATCCGGCCGTCGTCGATGTTGCCCGGGATCGATTCATCGAACGCCGCTCGGAACGGATGGTGCCCGGCGGTGATGTTGTTCGTGACGGTCACCGCGAACGGCGTGTTACGCGTTGCGACGAACGTGGGGCCGGGATAGATGCCGTCGTAGCCCCACATCGGTGTGGCGTCCAGGTCCCTGTGGTACTTGTGGGTGATCGCCTCGACGGTCATGTCGAACACACCGGGGCTTGTTGGCGTCTTCAACGGTGGGATCGGGAGGGGATCAACGAATGGAGTGAGCGCCGGTGCGGGAGCCAAACCGAGCGCTCTTTGAACTCCTGCCATCGGGAGAGTCGCCGCGGCGAGTGTCGCCGCACTGGCCTTGATGAAGCTGCGTCGAGTAAGCACGAGATACCCCTTTCACAATCGCTCCGCTTGTAGGAACTGACGGACTTAGCACCGGCTTCGTGATTCCACAAGACAGCGGGATTCCAAACATACCCAGCGAGTGCGGAGAGCTCACGGGTGGTCGAGGCGCCGCCGAGTGTCGTACACTACCGACTCGCGGCCCGGCACCCTGTGCGGACCGCGAGCACCGCCTCGCGGAGAGGTGGCAGAGTGGTTGAATGCGGCAGTCTCGAAAACTGTTTAGGGGGTATCCCCCCCTACGAGGGTTCGAATCCCTCCCTCTCCGCCAGAAGCGCATGACACGGTCCCTGCCACAGACGACGTGGCCGGGACCGTGTGCGTCGCGCCCGATCCTCCGGCGGGAAGCGCGCAGGATGCTAGACTTCTGCATCTCGAGGGTGATGCTCCGTGGGGTTCGAGGACAGGGGCTGGCGGCTTGAAGCAGGCGCTGATCGCATCGGCGCGGAACCGGACCGGGGGCGCCCGGCCCCGCGGCCACGCGCGCGGGCCGAGGACCGACTGATGCCAGCGGTCACGCCACAGGCCAGCCAGGAACCGGACGTCAGCGTCATCCTGACGACCTTCAACGGCGCTGCCCACGTCGAGTGTGCGCTCGACTCGCTCGTGCGCCAGACGATCGGGCTCGAGCGGATGCAGGTGCTCATCGTCGACGACGGGTCCACCGACGCGACGCCGGCGATCCTGGAGCGCTACGCCGCCGAGAACCCCGGTTTCGAGGTGATCCGGCAGTCGAACTGGGGCGGTCCTGCGCAGCCCCGGAACCGAGCGCTCGCGAACGTTCGCGGCCGGTACCTCTTCATCCTCGACCACGACGACAGTGTTGCGGACGATGCTCTGGAGGCCATGGTCCGCGTCGCCGACGAGAACGGGACGGACGTCGTGGTCGCGCGCATGAAGGGTTTCGGTGGCCGCAACACGCCCCGGGTCATGTTCTCGCGCACCGTTCCCAGGACCGACGTGTTCTCCTGCTCCGCATACTGGCTTCTCAACCCGATGAAGTTGTTCCGCATGTCGATGGTCCGGGCGCTGGAACTCAAGTTCGACACGGAGGTGCCGTGGGGCGAGGACCAGTCCTTCGTCGCGTCGGCGTACATCAAGGGCAACGGGATCTCGATCCTGGCGGACAAGGACTACGTGAACTGGGTCTATCGCGCTGACGGCTCCAACATCACCACGAGTGTGGTCTCCCTTGCCGCCCGTATGCCGGTGGTGGACCGCATGCTCGACTTCGTCGCCGCGAACGTGCCGCCGGGCACGGATCGGGACCGGCTCATGCGGCGCCACTTCCTCGTGGAGGTCCTGACCTCGGCATTCGAGGGATACCGCACAGAACAGGACCACGCGCTGCGCAACGCCGCCTTCGAGCGGTTCCACGAGCTTGCGGACGCCTACTACACGGAACGCATCGATGCCGACTTCCCTCCGAACGGCCGCGTGCTCATGCGGCTGGTACTCGAGGGCCGGTCCGACGAGTTCGGAGAGTACCTCGACGCGCTGAAGCAGGCGGGGAGACCCGACGTTCTCCTTGAAGACGCGCATGTCTTCCTCAAGCTGCCGTGGTTCAGAGAACCGGACAAGGGCCTGCCCGACGGCCTGTTCGACATCGCCGGGTCGCTTAGGGTGGAGTGCAGGACCGAGCCGCTCGTGGTCGATGGATCCGGCGTCCGCCTCAGCGCGTGGTGCCGCCTAGGCCTGCTCACCGACCGTGTCACGGCGGTGGACCTGGTCGCACGGTCGCGTGCCAGGAGCGCCGAGCGGTCCTTCCAGTTGGGGCACGCGGTGGTTCTGGACGAGCAGCGTCCCTACGTCATGGTCGAGGACTCGATCGCTTCCGGGCGCCTGCTTTCGCGCCTCCCCGCCGGCAAGTACGAGCTGTTCCTCCGTGTCGCCGCCGGGCCGACGATGCGGGAGCGCAGGGTGCGCGAGTGCGCTCCGCCCCCCGCAGAGGTCCGCGGCATCCGGAGCCGATCGCACTTCGGCTTGGCGCGCGTCGCGACGCTGGTCACCACGGGCCCGGGTAACCTGTCGCTCAACGTCGTCGACGAGGTGACGGGCCTCAGGCGTCGGCTGCGGCGGATCCGCCGACTAGCCGGGGGCATCGTCCGTCGACTCGCCGGCCAGACGGGCGATCGGTCGCGGGCCCCGGTGTAGCGAGCAGCCGCTCGCGATCCGCCAACGGCTCGAGTTCCGTCTCTCCTGGCGCTCAACTCCCCGCTCGTGCCACCCGTCTGGGGAGGAATCTCCGTGAGGTCGTGGCGAGGGGTGCGAGATGAACCGGTCGACCCGGTGGGGTCCCGCACCGATCAGCAGGCAGCCGGGGCAGCCGCCTCGATCTCGGCGTACGAGGTGTCTGTCGGCTCTCCGGCGGCGCTCCACAGAACGGCGCCCTGGCAGTCGACGAGGAACACGTGGATCGTCGCGGTCGAGTCGATCCCGAGTTCGCGCTCGAGCTCGCGGATATCGGTGTAGATCGTCAGCGTGTGGCGCCGCGTGTCGATGTCGGGGATGCCGGCTCTCATCCCGCCGTCGATCCCGCTGCGGAAGATGCGGTAGCCCTTCGAGATGCTGGGCACCTCCCAGACCTCCATGCCCGGATGCTTCTCGGCGAGCGCGTGCAGGCCGGGCGTCCACTTGTCGACGAGCATCTGGTGCCACTGCTGGAACGCGACGATGATCACGTGCGGCCCGCCGGGCAGCCCGTGCGGGATGACGTACTCGTCGCCTTCGAGGTCGCGCACCTGCAAAGCTGGGAACTGCATGGCCGGTCCCTTCCCGATCAGAGCAGGCCGACGGCGGTGGTGAGCTGTTCGAGCGAGAACGGCTTCTCGTCGTGTCCCGTGTAGATGCGCTCCGGTCCCCGCGCGATCACGTACCTGATGCTGGTGCTCATCGCGTCCTCGTCGCAGACGAATCCGCCGCGCCTCACCGTCCTGGGCTCGCGTCCGCGGCCGCCCATCAGGTCTCCGACGAGCGCGTCGCCGGCGGCTGTGAATACCGACAGGGAACCGCGGCTGTGCCCGGGCGTGGGGACGACCACCGCGTCCACTCCGAACTCCAGCAGCGAGCGCTCGCCGTCGATGACGATGTCCGGGACGGGGCCGACCGGCGATGAGGCGAGCGCGTGGCGACGCCGGATCGCCGCGAGCAGGGTCTTGTTGAGCGGGTGGCGGGCGCGCATCTCGGTGTCGACGCCGGACACGCACTTCTCCTCGTCCCCCGCGCCGAGCGCGACCGGAGCCCGGGTCGCATCGTGCAGCACGATGGCGCTGCCGACATGGTCCCCGTGGCCGTGGGTGAGAAGGATGAGCGAGACGTCGGCTGCGGAACGGCCGGCGGCGGTCACCGCCTCGAGGATGCGCTGCGTCTGTCCCGCGATGCCGGTGTCGACGACCACGACCCGGTCGCCGACGAGCAGGTATGCCATGACCGTCATCGGTCCCATCCTGAGAGGGACCGGGACGACCTTCACCTCCGTCACGCTGTGACCTCCCCGGCTGTTCGGCTAGCTGAAGCGCACCGCGGAAAGTGACCCATCGGCCTGCACCGCGACGATCCGGTGACGGCCGGTGTCGGCGACGAGCATAGTGGAGCCGTCGCTCCAGACGCCACCCGGTTCGCGCAGGGAGCCCTTCACGCCCGCGTCGCCGGGCCACGGCGCGCAGGCGCGCGTGAGGAGCTCGACGCGCTTCAGCCGGTCGTTGTAGGTGTCCGCCACAGCGACCGCTCCCCCGAGTACGGCCACGTCCTCGCAGTGCTGCAGCTGCGCCTCGTCGCCGACGCCATCGCGGTCGCCGAACTCGAACAGCCCGGTGCCCACCAGCGTCGTCACCGCGTCCGGCGCCAGCGTCCTCACCGCCGAGGTCTCGCAGTCCGCGATCACGAGACGGTCGCCGGTCCTCGACGCCAGACCGGTCGGTTGGGCGAGCGCGGCACGCCGGGGCTCCCCGTCGCGGACGTCCTCGGCCCCGCTGCCGGCGAGCAGCGCGAGGGACTCCCGGGAGGGGTCGAGCTCGAAGACCTGGTGCGTCCCCGCCATCGCGACCGCGAGGTTCTCCCCGTACGCGGCGAGGCCCCAAGGCGAGCGCAGGTCCGCGCGGAGCGCCGGGCCGGTGTGGACCGCGCCGCTTCCGAGCTGTCCAGTGCCGGCCACCTGCTCGCGCTGACCGTCCCCGAGCCGCCACACCGAGTGCCCCGCCCTGTCCGCGACGTAGACCCGGCCGTCGAGAGTCGCCAGGCCCCTCGGCTCGGCGAACCCCCCGTATTCGGCCACGACCGCAGCAACGTTCTCGGCGGAGTCCCAGCCGCATTCGAGGACGCGGCCGTGCCCGGAGTCGGAGACCCACAGACGGCCGTGGGCCAGTATCGCGCGGGTGGGGAATCGCAGAGTGCCTTCGTGCCGGGAGAGCGAAACGCGCACCAGGTCCGGTCCGCGCACGAGTGACCCGCGGGACTCGGCTCGCGACGCGACGCGCTCCACCTCGAGTGCCATCGCCTGGAGGTCGAACTCGCCCGACTCGATGACCGCCAGGTACCCCTCCGGATCGACCACCGCCACGGTGGGCCACGCCTGGACGGCATAGTCACGCCAGACGCGGTACTGCCGGTCGTTCACAACGGCGTGCACGACTCCGAGCCGGTCGCACGCTTCGGCGATCCGTTCGGTCACGCGCTCGGTGACGAACTTGCCCGCGTGCACGCCGATGACGGTCAGGCTGTCCGCGAACCGCTCCTGGAGCTCCCGTACACGCGGGAGCACGTGCATGCAGTTGATTCAACCGTAGGTCCAGAAGTCGAGAAGCACGATGCGGCCCCGCAACTGGTCGAGGCGCACCGGCGCGGTGCCGATCCAGTCGAGCCCGTCGCGGAACTCGGGGGCGTGGACGGTGCCGGCAGGGATATGGGTCATCGAGCCTCGTCCTGTCCGGGTCGCCTGGAGTTCACTTCGGGATTGTTCCCCGCCTGCAGATCGCGGGACTAACCCCGCGCGGCGGCATTCTGAGCGCTCTTCCGCGAACGGGAGTAGTGTGTGCGCGCAGGGGCCGGCGCACGGGCGACCGGTTCATCCGATGTGGGGGCGGCACTGCCGTTCGCGGGCAATCTCCCGAGACGCACGATCCGGGGAGATGCCATGTCGCGCATCGACGAGCTCATCGAACAGATCAAGGTGCTCGAGGCCGACGTCCAGGTCGAGTTCGACAAGAAGCGCGACGACTTCGGCTTTGTGCTGGACAAGAAGCGCGCCCGCTTCAGCGAGGAACTCGTACAGCTACAGCGGGGCGCCAAGATCGGCCTGTTCACGTACGTCACGGGGGCATCGCTGGCGAGCTGGCTCGTGGCTCCGGTCATCTACGCGGGGTGGGTCCCGATGCTGCTGCTCGACCTGTTCCTGCTCGTCTACCAGGGCGTCTGCTTCCCCGTCTACCACATCACGAAGGTCAAGCGGTCCGACTACGTCGTGCTGGACCGGGGGGACCTTCCGTACCTGAACGCGCTGGAGAAGTTCAACTGCTTCTACTGCGGCTACGGCAACGGGCTCATGGGCTATGCCCGTGAGATCTCCGCGCGCACCGAGCAGTTCTTCTGTCCGATCAAGCACGCGCGGCGGATCCTCGGCGCGCACGACCGCTACACCGGCTTCTTCGAGTACGGCGACGCCGAGAGCTACCGCCTCGGACTCGAGCGGCTTCGCGACAAGCTCGCGAAGGGCGAGGCCTGACGACTGACGCCTGACGGCCGAGAACCGACGGCCGAGGCCTAGCAGCCTAGCTCGTCGGCCCGCCGACGCCGCCGTGGACGTTGGCCGCCTCGACCATCGCGGCGAGCACGGTGCGGATGGCGGGTGACTCACCGGAGCCCGCACGCACCGCTGCGAAGATGCGTCTTCTGAGGGACGGATCGACGAGGGGGCGGATGGCTATGTCCAGTCCGCGCAGGTCGGTCATCCGCGGAGCCACGCCGACGCCGAGCCCCGCCTCCACCGCAGAGCCTATCGCCCTGAAGTAGTTGCTCTCCAGGATGACGTGGGGCTCGAAGCCCGCCGCGTGGGCGACCCGCTCCACAGCCTCGCGGCTCGCGGCGCTCTCCTGCGCGACGCACCACTTCTCCGTCGCGAGGTCCTTGAGGCGCACCGGGTCGCCGCTCAGCGCGAGCGGATGCATCGGGGGCAGAAGGACGACGATCGGCTCTGTGAGCAGGTCGTAGCGGGTGAAGCTGGGATCGGACGCCACCGGAACGAAGTCCCACTCGTGCGACAGGGCGATGTCCAGCTCGCCCGCCCGAAGCGCGGGCAGCGCGCGGAACGGCTCCAGCTCACGGATCACGATCTCGAGCGCCGGGAACCGCCCGCGGAGCCCCGACAGCGCCGGAAGGGCGATCGACTGCGCGGCGGTCTGGAACACGGAGATCCGAACCGTGCCGCCGACCTGTCCCGCGAGCGATTCCACCTCGGCGACGGCCGCCTCGCACTCGGCCAGGATCGTCTCGGCGTGCTCGACCAGGAGCCGCCCAGGCCCGGTGAGGCGGATCGAGCGCGCGGTGCGTTCCAGCAGCGCCACGCCCACCTCCTTCTCCAGCGTCGCGAGCTGGTGTGAGACTGCGGGAGGGGTGAGGTAGAGAGCTTCGGCTGCAGCGGTGATCGTTCCCCGCTCGGCGACCTCGCGAAGGATCCTCAGGCGGTTCGTGTTCAGCGGCATGTCGGCCTCCGATGATCAGCGAGAGAAACAATAGTAGATGCTCACACAACAATAGAGGAAATGGACTTGTGTCTCAAACGTACCGATTATTGAGTGCGGAGATCGATACGACCGTTTCACGACAAGGGGCACGCACGATGATCCTGCTCGTCACGAAAGGCCTGCTCGCGCCAGCGCTGCTGGCGGTCTGCACGCTCGCGGCGCGCCGGTGGGGGTCGCTGGTCGGAGGCTGGCTTCTCGGCCTTCCGCTGATATCCGGTCCCGTCTCGTACTTCCTGCTCGTCCAGCACGGGTCCGGCTTCGCCGAGAGCGCCGCGCGGGGCGCTCTGCTCGGCATGGTGGGGACCGGCGTCTTCTTCGTCCTCTACTCCTTGCTCGCCAAGAGCCGCCCGTGGTGGCAGACGTTGCCGGCGTCCGCCGTTGCGGCGGCGGTGGTGACCGTATCGCTCACGCAGGTCCACCCGGACCTGGTGGTCGCCGCTATGGTGGCGGTAGGGTTCCTCGCGCTTATCACCGTCGTGGTCGGCCGGCCGTTCGATGACATCCCGGCTCCCGAAGCCAAGCTCCACACGGTCTTCGTGCGCATGGCCTTCGCCTCGGCGATGGTCGTGGGCGTGACTCTCGCCTCCACGGAACTAGGCTCGCAGGTCAGCGGCATGCTGACCGCGATCCCGATCATCTCAGCCATGATGGCCGTGTCGACGCACCGCGCGGCTGGGGGCGAGTCGGTGCGCGGCCTCGTGCGCGGGGCGGTCGCGGGACTATGGGGAGGCGCGGCGTTCTTCGTCATGGTCGCCTCGCTGATCAGCGGGACGGCGCCGGCCCTCACGTATCTCGTGGCCACCCTGACCGCGGGCGTCGCCGCCGGCACGTGCGGCGGACTGATGGCCCACGTGCACCCTCGCGGGCAGGGCCTGCCGAGCTACTCCGCGTAGCCCCGCGGCAGGATTTGGCGCCACCGTTGCCGCCAGCGCAGGAAGGTCCTACTCGTCCGCGGCCTCCGCGGGCACGACCTGGTCCAGCCACGCGAGCACGAAGTCGGCGACCTCCTCCCAACCCGGCTCCACGATCGTCAGGTGGTCGCGGCCACCGAACGCGCGGAAGTCGGTGATCGAACCGGACGCGCGATAGCGGTTGTAGTTCGCGCGGTTCAGCGAGGCGGGGATGATGTGGTCCGATCCGCCGGCGACGAGAAGCAGCGGTGCGTGTTGCCTGCGGAAGTCGATCCGTCCCGCGGCGAACAGCGACTGCCGGGGGACGATGCGCGACTCAGGCACGACGTAGCGGTCGTACGCCGCAGCCTGCTCGTCCGGCGCGAGCGTGTTGGCGAATGCGTACCGGAAGCCGTCGAGCGGGATGAGACGCGGCTCGTGGGCGGACGCGAACGGCGTGATCATCGGCCAGTTCGCTTTGAGGAACGACCACTTCGGAGAGAAGACGCCCGCAGGGGGAGCGGAATCGATGGCCACGCCTGCGGCGCCGAGTCCGCGGTTGAGTAGCAGTTGAACAACGAGACCGCCCATCGAATGCCCGATGAGCACCGGCGGTTCCGGCATCGCGGCCACTCGCGCAGCATGGTCGTCGACGATTGCCGTCAGCGAGAGCCTGCCCACAGCGGGGTCGGGATGGCGCACGCGCAGCTCGGAGACCGCCGCGGTCCGGCCCGGCCATTCCAGTGCGGTCGCGTGATGGCCGGCTTTCTCGAACCGGGGCAGCCAATCCTCCCAGCACAGCGACGTCATGAACATGCCGTGTACGAACACCACGGGCGAGCCGGTCAAAAGGGCCTCCTTCTGCGGACACAGCGCCTAGTAGTCCCCGATGAACGTCCAAGCGAACGGTTGCGCGGGCTGGATGTCCGGCGAAGGCGCGGGACCCTTCATAGGCCAATTCTCCTGGATGTAGACCGAGTCGCCCGAGGAAGTGCCGGTGACCTTGCCGACGATCGCTCCGTCGGCGTTCTTGAGACCTGTCACCTTCCCGGTCCATTCCGTCGTCATGGTCTTGGCGTTCTTGCCCGTGTCTTGCCAGGTCAGCACCATCTTGCGCGTGAAGGTGAGCGTGCCCGTGAGCTTGCCGGCCGTGCCGACCTCCACGTCGAGCATGTACCGGTCGTAGCCGTCACTGCCTCCGGCTGGCACGAAGGTGACCGTCTTGCGGATCATCCACCCGCCGGCGGAGATGTTGAACCCAGTCGCGTTCATGAGCGCGAAGTTGTTCGGAGCGGGATTCGATCCGGAGAACGTGAGACGGTGTTCGCCTGTCACTGAGGTCATGTCGGGTGCCAGCACCGCGCCCGAACCCGGTGTGCTCTGCTGCTGGGGCGTGGGCTTCTGTTGGGGGTCGTCAGCCTGCCCGCAGCCGACGGCCAGCGCACAGGCCGCGAGCGTCACCGCCGCGACGCACAGCGCCCTCAGTCGCACGAGCCTCATGTCGGCCTCCTACTCACGTTCCGGCGGCGGATCTCGTCGAGCCGGACGGCACCAGACTAGTAGTTACGTCTGACGATGAGGCCGTAGATGAACAGGACCACGATCGCTCCGCCGGCCGCGACCAGCACCGACATCAGGTTGAAGCCTGTGACCGCGGGACCCCGGAAGTAGCTTGAGATCCAGTCGCCGACGAACGCCCCGACGATGCCAAGCAGGATCGTCACGATCCAGCCGAACCGATCGCCCATCACGAGCTTTGCGATGATCCCCGCGACCAACCCGATCAGGATCCACGTGAAGAACCCGAAGTCCATGTCCCAGCACCTTCTCACTTCCGCGGCGGGGCCGCCCTATGCGGCCGTGGGTGGAGTATGCCCACTACCGACCGCAACTTCCCTTCGGGAGGGGTGAAGTCAGTAGCACAGCGTGCCGATACACATGGGAGTACCCTAGTGACGGGTCCGGCGCTGCCGCGGTCAGAG
>Ga0209748_1001601_pt1 | contig 11126 bp, 10 predicted proteins | sample BarGraIncu00421A_FD_185490 | JGI IMG/M metagenome (GOLD analysis project Ga0209748, IMG submission 185490) | Arctic peat soil microbial communities from Barrow, Alaska - Barrow Graham LP Incubations 004-21A (SPAdes) (version 2) | ecosystem: Environmental > Terrestrial > Soil > Wetlands > Peat... | reverse complement strand
AATGTTTTTTTGTTATAATCGTATAAAAGCAGGCTGCAGTATTTGAGTGTATCCGGTTTGGCCGGATCTTGTTGCACTATCAACGTATTAGTGGTAGAATTTATCAGTAATGTGGTGTTTTGGATGAAGAGTGGGTTGAACCCGCTCTTTCTTTTGTAATGAAATCGGAGGGGAATATGTCAGATCGCTCACGCGTTGCACAGCAGGCTTTTGACCTTGCACTGCCCGTAGTTGAGGGAATGGGATTTGATTTGGTGGATGCCGAGTATAAGAAAGAGGGATCCTATTATTTTTTGCGGTTGTTTATCGACAAGAGAGGCGGCATTTCCATTGAGGACTGCGAGCTTGTCAGCAGAGCAATTGATCCTGTTTTTGACAAACAGCTCCATGAGTCTCCGGATTATTTTGAAGTATCTTCACCTGGACTTACACGGCCGCTTGTTACACCTTCTGATTTTTCAAGGCATGAAGGTGAAGAAGTTGAAGTATCATTCTATGCGGCAATCAACGGAACTAAGAATCTTACCGGCATAATTGTGAAGGCTTCCCAGGAAGCAGTTGTTTTTGCATCGGGGGATGAAAAGTTGGAAGTGCGCTTTGAACAGATTGCTTCGGCTAAGAGAACCATTAACTTTAAAAGGACAGATAAGTTAATCGACATAACGGAATAATACGGGAATTGTTGTATATTACGATCGGATAAGCTGCAGGATGGAAGGAGACCATAGGATGAATGAGAAATTGATCGAGGCGATCAAGCTGCTTGCCAAAGAGAGAGGCATAGATGAAGAGGTGCTTTTTGAGGCGATAGAAGAGGCAATAGTCGCCGCATTCAAACGCGAATTTTCTGATGCCAAATCAAATGATAATGTATTTGCCGAGATTGACCGCGAAACCGGTGAGATGTATGTATTTGAGGTCCGTACGGTGTCAGAGGTTGTTGATAATCCCAAAATGCAGATCAGCCTTGAAGAAGCAAAGGCAATTGACCCGGAGCTTGAAGTCGGTGACAGTATTGACCTTACAATACCGGTTGAATCACTGGGAAGACTTGCTGCAAATGCTGCGAAAAGCGCTATTAACCAAAAACTCAGATCTGCTGAGCACAGCAGAATCCAGGATGAATTCTCCGGAAGACTTGGAGAACTTGCATCCGGAGTTATCCAGAGGAAAGACAGTAAATTTGTTTTTGTTGATATCGGGAGAGCTGAGGCCACCCTTACAAAGCAGGAGCAGGTTAAAGATGAGAAATATAACTTCAATCAGCATATGCGGTTTCTGATTTTGAAAGTTGAAGAGCACAATGGAAGACCGGTTATATATGTATCGAGAAGCCATCCTAACCTGGTTAAAAAGCTTTTCGAACAGGAAGTTCCGGAGATTGCATCCGGTATTGTCGAAATTGTTTCCGTCGCCCGCGAGGCAGGATCACGCACGAAAATAGCTGTTGCTTCCCGCGACGAGAATGTCGACCCTCTCGGTGCATGTGTCGGACAGCGCGGTGCGCGTGTTCAGGCAGTCATGGATGAGCTTGGCCAGGAAAAGGTTGATGTCATCGAATGGGATCAGGATCCTGCCATTTTTATCAGTAACGCCCTTTCCCCTGCAAAGGTGGTCCGTGTTGATACGGATATATTTACTAAGCCGGATGGATCCCGTGAAATGAACGCACGGGTTGTAGTACCGGATCATCAGTATTCGCTTGCGATCGGCCGTGCCGGACAGAATGTACGCCTTGCCGCCCGTCTTACCGGCTGGAAGATTGATATTAAGAGCGAATCACAGTTCCGCGAACTGATTCAGGACGAGTTTATGTCCCGATTTACTGTTGCGGATGAAGAGGCAGATCAGGGAGAGTCTCAAGTTCCTGACCAGGATCAGGCGCCTGATGAACAGGAGCAGCCTGACGAGTAATGGAGGTGGACCCTTCTTGAAAAAGATTCCTCAGCGCATGTGCGTATCATGCAGGGTCCGTAGGAATAAAGCGGACTTGATTCGGGTCGTACTGATGCCGGATGGACAGGCAATGATAGATCCTTCCGGAAAGAAACCGGGAAGAGGAGCCTATGTATGCAGGAAGAAAGACTGTCTGGCTCAGGCAGTAAAGGCACACAGGTTTGACAGAGGGCTGAAGACGGAGATTTCTTCTGAAGTAATTGAAACACTTTTGCAGGAAGCCGATCTTTATAAAGATATAACTGATGCCGTGCAGGAGGAAGAATGACACAAACAGGCAAAGATGAAACGGAAGAGCGTTCCGTGTTGAGGGCAAGATCAGAGCAGAGGATTCTAACTTTTCTCGGACTTGCAACAAAAGCGGGGAAAACAGTATCCGGTTCTGATGCGGTTGCTGAAGCAGTAGCCAGGGATTGTGCGTATCTGGTCTTAGTCGCTGAAGATGCGTCGGAAGGAACCGCTAAGAAAATTGCGTTTTTTTCCCGACAAGCAGGTGTAAGCTTCTGCCGGTTTTCAACTCGGCAACAGCTGGGAAAATTCCTTGGAAAGGAAGATCGTGCAGTAGCTGCTATTCTTGATAAAGGATTTGCAGATCGTCTGATCCAACTTTTAAAGGATGGGTTCGATGTAGTTCAAGGAGAATAGTTGTATTGAGTTTATAGTATGGACTTGTATTGGCAGAAGTATTACTAGTAGGAGGATTTCATGACTGAAAATAAAGCTAAGGGTGCTCAGACACCGGAAAACACTGAGAAGAATCGCGAAGACGTACAAGAGCCTCAGGGTGCAGGGATTACTGTAAGCGGTATCTCCGGCACAAAAACCCTGCGTGTCGGCCGCGTCAACAAGCGCCCGAAAGATCCGGCTGCAGATCATCCGGACTCCGGGGAAGCACCGGCTTCCGTATCCGTCCCCTCTGAAACGACAGTATCGGGTGCTCCGGCAGCCGCTGCATCAAAGTCAGTTCCGTCAGAGAAGACAGAACCAGCCGCAGCTTCTCCTTCGATTTCGGCATCTGTCCGGACAGAGAGCCATATAGCTGATTCCGGGCTTAAGCAGGATATTCAGTCGGCGGTTTCCCATAAGCCTTCCGAAAAAGCAACTTCTGAGGCTGCAGACAGTAAAGCCGCTGCTCAACCGGCCACAAAGGCTGCATCTGAGCACGTTGCCGGAAATACAGAAGCAGTTCGATCTGCTACGGCACCTGTTCCGGCAGCCGCACCCCATACAGGGGCAACTGCTCCTAAAGATGTTCCTGCGACGGCAGTGCCCCATACCGGGACAGTTCCTGCAGCAGCACCGGCAGTACAATCCCCGGCATCACAGGCTCCTGCAGCATCGCCGGCGCAGGCTGCACCGGCACATACAGGAACAACAGCAGTTCCGCCGGCTCCCCATACAGGGACAGCCCCTGCACAGGGATTCGTTAACCGCGGCCCTTCTTCGGACCGGCCGTTTATTAACTCTGACAGAAGAGATACACCGGGTGACTCCCGGTCAACATATACACGTCCGTCAGGACCATATGATTCCTCAAGACCACAGGGATCTCAGAATATAAATGGCAACCAAAGCGGAAATCCCGGCGGATATTCAGCATCCCGCCCAACCGGTCCCAACACACAATATGAGAACCGTCCCCAGGGACAGGGTGGATATCAGGGCAATCGTCCTCAGGGACAAGGCGGATATCAGGGCAATCGCCCTCTCGGTTCAGGTGCCCCATACGAAAATCGTCCTCAGGGACAGGGCGGCTATCAGGGACAAGGCGGCTATCAGGGACAGGGCGGCTATCAGGGACAGGGCGGAGGCGGATATCAGGGAAGCCGTCCGCAGGGCGCACCTGGCGGATACCAGGGCAATCGCCCGCTGGGCTCAGGCGCACCATATGAGAATCGTCCTCAGGGACAGGGTGGCTATCAAGGTAACCGTCCTGCCGGAGAAGGCGGATTTTCTTCGCAAAGACCTCCTCAAAGCGGCTTTGGCGGACCTCGTCCGCAGGGCGCACCTGGCGGATACCAGGGAAACAGGCCCCAGGGACAGGGCGGATTCGGTTCAAGACCCCCCCAGGGCGGCGGATTTGCCGGAAACCGTTCCCGCAACGACTCCTTTGGCCCGGGAGCAAAAGACGAAAACTTTATCAGATCCAAAGAAGATAACGGATATGGTGCCAGAAGTGCATCCCGCACAGGTCCGGGCGGAGCCCGTGGACCTCAGAAGCCGCATTCGGATATTCCAGTGGAAATCAGCAAGGAAAAGGCGAATTTTGCAGCCAGGGATGCTTACGAGAAGAGCCGCAAGGATCCTGCGAAGGATGCTAAGAAGGATGTCAGCAAGCCTGCCGCTGCTCTTACTGATAAGCGTGCAATCAATAAGCGTGCGACTACCGCTTTCTCCGGCCGCGGTGCTTCCGAAATTCTTTCGGATGATACGGCCCTCGATAATCTCTACCCGGCAGGTGCTAAAGGCAGAAGACCGGGAAGAAAGAACCAAAGAATGGCTCCGACACCGCCTCAGCCCAAAGCTGTACTGTCACATGTCCAGCTTCCGGAGTTCATAACCATTAAAGAGTTCGCTGATGGTGTTCAGAAACGTTCCGCTGACGTAATCAAAAAGCTTATGAAGCTTGGTATGCTTGCGACAATTAATCAGGAAATAGATTTTGATACGGCAACGCTTCTCGCTGCCGAATATGGGATTACTACTGAGAAATTTGTTGAAGTAACGGAAGAGGATATCCTCTTTGACGATACCGCAGATACGGATGAGACCTTACAGACACGTCCCCCGGTAGTTGTTGTCATGGGTCATGTCGACCACGGTAAAACATCACTTCTCGACAGAATTCGTTCGACTTCTGTTGTAAAGGGTGAAGCCGGCGGTATTACACAGCATATTGGAGCCTACACCGTTCGACTTAAGGGCGGAAGGCAGATTACCTTCCTTGATACACCTGGTCATGAGGCCTTCACAACGATGCGCGCCCGTGGTGCACAGGTTACCGATATTGCCATTCTTGTAGTTGCTGCGGATGACGGCGTTATGCCGCAGACGATAGAGGCAATCAATCATGCCAAAGCGGCCAACACAGAAATTGTTGTAGCGATAAATAAGATGGATAAACCAGGTGCGAATCTTGAAAAAGTAAAGCTCGAGCTCTCTCAGCACGGCGTCATCCCGGAAGAATGGGGCGGAACGAATGTTATGGTTCCTGTCTCCGCAAAAACCGGCGACGGTATTGAAGATCTTCTTGAAATGGTTCTGCTTACAGCCGATGTTCTTGATCTCAAGGCAGATCCTAACAAGCAAGCCAAGGGAACCGTTATTGAAGCTAAACTTGATAAAAACAGGGGCCCTGTTGCCACCGTCCTTGTGCAAAGAGGAACACTTCGCAACGGCGATACTATTGTGGCCGGTCCGATTGTCGGACGTGTACGTGCGATGACTGATGACAAGGGAGCAACTGTCAAAAAGGCAGGACCTTCGATTCCTGTTGAGATTATGGGCCTTCCTGAAGTCCCGGATGCAGGCGAAATATTCTATACGGTTACCGATGAAAAGGTTGCCCGCCAGCTCGTTGAGAAACGCAGGGTTAAGCAGAGGGAAGACCAGCTTCGCAAGAGCTCCCGCATGTCTCTGGAAACACTGGCAGCCACAATGGCAGCCGGCGAAGTCAAAGACTTGAATTTGATTATAAAAGCAGACGTCCAGGGCTCAGTGGAGGCGATCATCCAATCTCTTGAAAAGCTTTCCAGCGATGAAATCCATGTCAAGGTTATTCACGGGGCTGTTGGTACAATCACAGAATCAGATATCGTTCTTGCGGATGTTACCAATGCCATTATTATAGGATTCAATGTGCGTCCTGGCGTCAGCATTGCAGAAAAAGCAAAACTGACAGGCGTCGACATCAAGCTTTACCGCGTTATTTATAATGCGATCGAAGATGTCCAGGCTGCCATGAAGGGCATGCTTAAGCCGACTTATGAAGAAGTAATTCTCGGACACATTGAGGTTCGACAGATCTTTAAGGTATCCAACGTCGGTACGATCGGCGGAGCTTACGTGACAGACGGAAAGGTACTACGTTCTTCTGAAGTCCGTGTGGTAAGAGCCGGAATTGTTGTGCATGAAGGCAAGCTTGCCTCCCTGAAGCGCTTCAAGGACGATGCAAGGGAAGTTGCTGCAGGATATGAGTGCGGAATTTCAATTGAGGGCTTCAATGACATTAAAGAAGGCGATATAGTCGAAGCATTTGAGATGCGCGAGATTGCCCGTAAGTAATAAAACAAAGGACAGCTAAGTGCAGCTATACGAAGGAGCCGTGAAGAAAATGAAAATTGATCGCTCAGCCAGGGTAGGCGACGAGATGCAGAGAGTTATTTCTCAGATTCTCAGGGAAGATGTTAAGGATCCGCGTATTCCTGTGATGACATCGGTTGTTGAGGTTCGTATGTCGCACGATTTGTCACATGCGACATGTTACCTCTCCGTTATGGCAGACGAGAAGAGTAAAGAAGACTGCAAGGCTGCCATCATGAGTGCGTCCGGATTCATTAAAAGAGAAGTATGCAAGCGCATCAAGCTTCGTGTTGCACCTGAGTTTCATTATGTATTTGATGATTCGATCGAACGCGGCATGCGCCTGATGGAGCTAATCGACCAGACGGTTCGGGAGGACAAGGAGCGTGGGTGAAAGTTCAGCCGCTATTGCCGAACAGCTTTTATTACTGACGGATTCCTCAACGGAAGTTCAGATATTTCCGCATATCCGGGTTGACGGGGACTGTCTTGGATCTGCAGCTGCGCTGGCTATGGCACTGAAGATACTCCGGATCCGGGCAAAAGTGTATATGGACGAATCCATTCCCGAACGCCTGGAATTTATTGGCCTTGACCCGACTCTTTTTGAGATCTTTGACCAAAACAAGTTGGATGAGTATACAAGGATGCAGGGCATTGCCATGGCTGTTGACTGCTCTGAAGCGGCACGCATGGGTAAGTCCGGTAAGCTTTTCAGCAAAGCGGATCATTGTCTTGTTATCGACCATCACATTTCCAGCGGAAAGTCACAGGGTCTTCGATATGTTGACCCGAAAGCTGCAGCAACTGCAGAACTTGTTTTAGAGACAATACATATTCTCGAAAAGATAACCCAAACAGATCTTCTGAATCCGGAAGTCTCTAATTGTCTGATGGTGGGACTTCAGTCGGATACCGGTCGTTTTTCCTATCAGAATACGACCCCGAGGACTTTCCGTGATGCAGCTGAACTACTTGAAAAAGGCGCAAATGTATATATCAATGCGTATAATTTGTTTGATGTAACAAATGTTGAACGTATGCGCCTGACTTCACTCGCTCTCTCAAGTGCCAAATTTTTTAATTCAGGCAAGCTTGCCATTACGGTTGTCACACAGGAGATGATTCGTGAATGCAAAGCTTCCGAAGATGCATCTGACGGTCTGGCTGCCAGCCTTCGGGATATCAAGGGAGTCATTGCCTCCTTTGCAGTCAGGGAAACAGCTGACGGTGAAATCCGCATCAATATTCGAAGCCACGATCCGTTTGATTCAGCAGCGTTCGCCGCCAGGTTCGGCGGCGGCGGCCATCATCGCGCAGCAGGGTTCTCAATGCAGGATATGACTGTGAATGAGGTCTCCAACCTGATTATAGAGAAGGCCGGTGAAGTATTATCCGAGACTTAATAATACCTGATCATCATTTTCTTTCCGGCATCATAATTGTGGATAAGCCTGTCGGGCTGACCTCTTTTCAGGTTGTTGGAAAGATCAGAAAGCTTCTCGGCGTGAAGAAAGTTGGACACTGCGGAACTCTGGATCCATTTGCTTCCGGGGTTCTTCCTGTTTGTGTCGGTAAAGCGACCCGTGTTGTACGTTATATGGACGGATATGATAAATCATATCGTTGTACGGTGAATTTTGGTGCATTTACGGATACACAGGACCGGGAAGGTAAAGTAATCGGCGGGAGGGAACCCTCTTTCGATGAACTTGAAAGGATGAAGGCAAATGATTTTGCTGACCTCCGCAAATTATTTTATGAACTTGACGGGGAGAAGGAGCAACTGCCTCCCATGTATTCAGCCATTAAAATGGCAGGGAAGCCTTTGTATGAATATGCCAGGCAGGGGATCACCCTTGACCGGCAGGTCAGAAAAATACGAATATACAACAGTGTAGTCCACGGGATTATTGCCGGGAAAATATTATCGGCAGATTTTTCACTTTCCTGTTCCAAGGGGACATATATACGCACAATTTGCGATGAACTTGGTGAAGCTTCCGGTTTCGGTGCTTATGCAGATGCGCTGCAGCGGACAAGATGCGGGCCTTTTTCAATCGGTTCGGCACATACACTCGAAGAAATTGAGCAGATGTTCGCTGACGGCCGGATATCGGAATTCCTCCTGCCGGACGATATTGCAGTGGAGCAAATGCCCCGTATAGATGTAACAAAAGAAGAAGCCGGGCACATCAGGCTTGGGCAGCAAATGCCGCTTGAGATGTTTAAAGACCGCATCAATTTGTCAGATGAGGAATATATTCATTCGAAGCCGCATTTCTGTGCTTATTTTATGGGGAATCTGCTTGCGATTGTTTTGCCTGACGAAAAAGAAGGACGATTGATTCTTCGTATTGAAAGGATGTTGGCATAATTTTGCAGATTTGGGAATTTAAAGAGGAGAGCAGCGGTTTGCTGCGGGCTCCGGACGGTTTTTCGGAAACTGCCGAAAACGGACGCGCAGTCGCACTGGGATATTTTGACGGTGTTCACCAGGGACACCGGGCAATTCTCGACACGCTCCGGGACGCGGCACAAAAACAGAATATTCCGGCAATGGTGCATACCTTTACTTCGCTGCCAAAATCCAAATCAGCTGACATTCAGGAAAAAACAGGTTCTCTCCTTACGACTCTCCCGGAAAAATGCGGTTTATTTGCCCGCCTCGGAATGGATGAGACAGCTCTTTTTCCGTTTTCTGGGGAAGTATCCTCTATGCGTGCCATGGATTTTTTGCAGAATATTCTGATAAAAATGCTGCATGCCAGGGTAATCGTTGCAGGTGAAGATTATCGCTTCGGACGAAACAGGGAAGGCAATATGGAATTGTTGTCTTTCTGGGGACAGGAGAATGGCGTGAAGGTATGCTCCGTTATGCCCGTCCTGTATAAGGATCAGGTGATTTCCAGCACATGGATTCGTGAATCCGTCAGAAACGGAAGGATAACACTTGCAAATTCGCTTTTAGGATATCCGATATCATATGATGGATTCATTCAGCAAGGAAAGCATCTGGGAAGGACACTTGGTTTCCCGACAGCCAACCTGATACCGGAAGATGGGAAAGTTGTACCTGCCTACGGCGTATATGCATCGATTCTTTATACAAACGATGCTTTTTATCCTTCGATTACCAGCATTGGTCTTCGCCCGACAGTGAATTTAACTGACTCTGCTCCGCTTATTGAAACGATGATGTATGATCATTCGATGAATTTGTACGGAGAGAAAGTGAGGGTGTTCCTGCTCTCCTTTGTTCGACCGGAGTATCGTTTTGCGGATATTCATGCCTTGAAGGAACAGGTTCACAAAGATATGGCAGAAGTGAGGCATTATCACGACCTTCATGGTCATGACTATTCGAATCTTCTTTCAGGTGTGATATGATAAGCGAGGCGTATATTCGTGACTGTTTATCTGCACGGATGTCCAGCAAACAACAATTCGGATGAGGTGAAGAATATGGGGTTTCCAATGCTTTTGGCAAATACAAATGTTAGTTTTCCCGGACTTGGAATAAAAGACCTTCCAATTAGCAGAATTGCTTTTCAAATTGGTCAGTTCCCGATTTACTGGTATGGAATCTGTATCATACTCGCTTTCGGAGCCTGTGTGGGACTGGCAATGAAACAGGCCAGGAAATTTTCCCTTACAAGTGATCATGTCATTGATTTCAGCCTGGTGATTATTCCCGCTTCCCTGATCGGCGCACGGCTGTACTATGTGGCCTTCTCCTGGAAGACATTTGCTGCTGACCCCAAATCAATTTTTGATATCCGCAGCGGCGGACTTGCAGTGCTTGGCGGAGTTCTCATGTCATTCCTGGCCATATTTATTATGACTAAGATCAGAAAGATGAATTCTGCAAATGTTTTTGATTTTCTTATTGTATATATTCCTCTTGGACAGGCCATAGGCCGCTGGGGCAATTTTTTCAACCAGGAGGCTTTCGGAACCAATACAAATCTTCCCTGGGGAATGATCAGTGCGGAGACAACCGCCTATCTTAAAATGTATAACCCGAGTCTTAATCCTAATTTGCCGGTCCATCCGACGTTCCTATATGAGTCGTTAGCGACGATTTTGATTTTTGTTATTTTGCTTATTGTAAGAAAGAGAAGCAAGCTTCCCTATGCGACGGTTGCGATGTATTTTATTCTCTATGGCATCGCCCGTTTCTTCATTGAAGGTCTGCGTACGGATTCACTTTATATTGGTGATACAGGGCTGCGTTCCTCTCAGGTGCTTTCAGCCGTACTGGTTGTTGTGGGCTTTGGAATTATTGCAGTCGGACGCTTCCTGGGTCTCAAAAGGGCCGTCATTGAAGAAACGCCTGACAATGTCCAGGTGAATGGACAAGATGCCGGAACAGCGGATACTGCAGCGGCACAGGTAACAGATACCGGGACATCCGATAAGGATGCGGCGGAAGATACAGACAGCAATAAGGCTGTAAATGATGAGCCGGATGATGATGGAACTGCCGGTGAATCAACTGACGAATCAACTGACGAATCTGGCAATGATAATAATATTTCAAAAGACTAAGGAGACGAGAGTAAATACATGAATACTGGAAGATCAGGCATTGAGCAGCTCAGAAACAACTATTTTCGTGCTGTCGATTACTGGCTGATTGTACCGATTCTGACCCTTACCATGATAGGAATATTTGTTCTGAACGGGGTCCTTTCAACCGGTTTTGCAGACTATCCGCAGAATCTGTACAAACAGGCGGGTGCAGCTGTCCTGGGCATATTTATCGCCTTGATCATCTGCCTTCTTGAGACGCACTTCATGAAGCTTATCGGATGGGGCCTCTATGTGTCTTCCTTGCTGCTTTTATTGGTTATGCCATTCGACGG
>Ga0209748_1001597_pt1 | contig 11147 bp, 6 predicted proteins | sample BarGraIncu00421A_FD_185490 | JGI IMG/M metagenome (GOLD analysis project Ga0209748, IMG submission 185490) | Arctic peat soil microbial communities from Barrow, Alaska - Barrow Graham LP Incubations 004-21A (SPAdes) (version 2) | ecosystem: Environmental > Terrestrial > Soil > Wetlands > Peat... | reverse complement strand
GACACGATGGCGCTCAAGGTCGATGTCTCGACCTGGGCGAGGCTGTAGCCCGGTACCACGGTCGGCAACAGCGTGCCGAGGTCCGACACGACCTGCGTGTAGTCGCCGGCGGCGTCAACGCCCACGGAGGACGTCGGCTCCTTCGACAGCTCCGCGAGCTTGGCCTTCGCGGCGGTGTTGCCCGCGGCAGCGGCGGCGGCGAGCAGGTCCGCAGCCTTCGTGGTCTCGCCCGAGGCCAGCGCACTCAGGCCTGCTTGGTAGTCGGCCTGCCCGGACAGCACGATCGGGCTCGGGGCGGGGACCGGCGTTTGGCCGGAGCGGACGATGCCGACGACCACGCCGACCACGAGGATGAGCAGTCCGAGCGCAACCGCTGTCACGATCACGCGGACCGTCGTGCGCGATCGCGGGCTCGAGACCCGATGCTTCCCGTGCCGTGATGCGGGCATCAGCCCTCTGCCTTCTCTCGACGCGCCGTGACGCCTGCGACAATCGCATGGGCATCGATGGTGTCCGCCGAACGCGACGCGGCATCGCGGAAGGCAGCCTCCGCCATGTCGGCAAAGGCGAAGAGGTCGCCCTCAGCGGCCTCGACCAGCGGCGCGAGTTCCGGACCGTCGACCTTGACACGCGAGACGCCTGTGAGCGAAGCCGCGTCGAGCCACGCCTGGACCCACGTCACATCGAGGTCCTTTGCGCCCTTCGACAGCGACTCGAGCTCCGGCATCCTCCAGTCGACCGGCTCGCCCGCGGCGAACTGCTCGGCGATCTCGGGCGACGTGCCCTCGACCACACCGACGACCATGACCCCAGTCTCGGCCAGAAGGTAGCGAAGCTCAACGAGCGACGCGAGGACACCCATCTTCGTCTGTTGATCCAAGGTGGGCCAAGCGTCGAAGTTGTCGTAGATGACGATCAGGTTGCGCCAGCGGCCGCTCATGAGCCGCAACAGCGCCGAGATGGTCTTGCGGGGCGCCTTGGTGATCTTGAGTTCCTGGGCCGCTAGCGATTCACCGTACTGGCCGAACGACGCGATCGCCCGCGCGATGACCGGCGAGAGCCGGGTCCGGGCGAGCGCGAGTAGGTACTCGCGCACGTTGGCGTCCGGCGAAGGCTCCTCCTCGGACACCTCCCCGTCTTCGGCATGCTGAGGCACCATCGCGCCGGCGCCCGTCGCATCGAACGGCGTCACCTCGATGCTTTCCTCGTTCTTCTCGACCTCGACCGGCTGCGCGATCTGACGCAAGTAGGCCTCGTGAACGACGACATCCATGTCCGCGCTCGAAACGGGTGCCGCATCGACGGCCAGATAGCGCGCGACCGCGGCATCCGGGTCATCCGCGAACAGGCGCGCCGCTTCCGCAAGCTGCTCCTCGGTCACCAGAGACGACTCAGGGAGCGCGGGGTCGGAGACTTCGAGCGCTGTGCTATACCAAGCGGCGAGCGTCGCCGGCATGTCGACGGCCACGACCAGTTCGGCAAGTTCTGCGAGCGTCCCCCGGATCCGCCCGAGGCGCATCATGTCGAGCGGCATGTTCAAAGCCATCATGCCCAGTGCGGGTTGGCTGGTGGAACGGGACAGGAAGTCGTTCTGTGCCAAGCGGTAGTAGTACTCAGGGACATCCTCGGTCATGGTGACGAGCACGGGGCACGAGCGCTCGCGAGCGCGCATGGTGGCGGAGAGCAGCCGGTTCGTGGCGGAGTTGGCCGCGAGGCGCAGCCACTGCGGGCGGGCCCCCGATCCCGCGGCTGACATGAACGGGTTGTCGACGAAACCGAGGCTCGAGTAGTCGACGATCGCGGGGGTCGTGGTCGGGTCCGACACGTGTGTGCTCCTTCGCTGGTCGTCCGCTCCGAACGCGGTCTGTGGGAGGTTACCCGTTCTGCCTCAGGGCGTGGAGCGGGGCCCCGGACTCGAAGGTCCGGGGCCCCCTCCCCGCACCGTTCCCGTGAGGGAGCGGCGACATGCGGTGTTACTTGTTGTGGCAGCGTTCGCACACGCCACGGTTGTCGTACCGGAGCAGTGCGGCGTCGAACGTCGGGTTGGTGCCAGACGCATCGACTGCGGGGTTCGTTGTGCCCGCGACGACATTCGGAGTACCGCTGGCGTTGAGCGAGGTAGCCGCCCAGCCGGACATCTTCGCTTCCGTACCGTGGGCACGGTGGCAAGTCAGGCACGTCACGTTGCCGCGGCCATCCCAGATCTGATGCTTGTTGGCGTACGTGAAGCCCACAGCCTTCTCCGAGTACGGCATCTCGAGCGGCAGACCCGGATCGTCCACGAGTGCGGTGATCAGAGCGCGGCTCTCGACAGGTCCCGTACCGACCGACAATGGCGTGTTGATCGGATGACGGTGGTACACCACGGGCGCTGCGGGAACTCCGAGCTTGCCTTGGTAGTTGTACGCACTGTCGGACTGAGCGTAGACGGTGTGGCATGCGGCGCACCAGGTCGACATCGACTTCGTGGGGCCGCTGGCTGCGTACTGGGCCGCGGTGTAGCTCGGCGTGTAGCTGGCCACATCGGACTTGCCATCGCCGCCCTTCTTGAAACCGCCCGACGGGTAGCCCTGCTCGTTGGAGATGACCCACGGATCGGGCGTGTCGGTGGTGCCGACATAGCCACCGGTGCGAATGCCGTTCGTGACGTCCTTGAGCAGCCGGTAGTTCGAGCTGCCGTGGGGATCATGGCAATCGGTGCACGTGAAGGCGGCCATGGCGGTCAGGTTCGACGCGCCGCCGACCGGGTTCGTGTACCCCCAGCGAACGAACTGGGTGGCGGGCAGCGCGTCGACGCTGTGGGACGACATGACGTTCTTGCCCGTGCCGACCAAGCCACCGATCCTGTCGAATCCGCCTGCGTTCAGTGTGGCAGCTGCTGACGAGTTGGTCCCGGTGGGGGTGCCGTCGTAGTAGCCGCTCTGGGTGTCGGTATTCGCACCCGGAGCTCCGTCGCCGTGACAGGCGTTGCAGAAGCCGGTCATGCTCGTGGCGTCCGAGATCAACAGGGCGTTCTTCAGACCGCCCTGGTTGTCGGTCCACGTCACGTCCGATACCGCCGTATGGGCACGGTGGCACTCGGCGCACGCGTCGGTATCCGACGAGTATCCGCCGTGGGGGCCGAAGTTCGCGAACGCAGCGCTGGTACCCGCGAGCACGATAGCGAACGCGGTCAGTGCGATGAATGCGATCCTTTTCACAGTACTTGTCACCTCCGCTTCCGCTAGTGGACCGCGCACGCGATGCACGGGTCGAAGGATTGGGCCACACGCAGGACTTCCACACCGCTGACGGCACCGACGGTCACGTTGGCGCCGTCACCTGAGATCATTGCCGCCCCATCGAAGACCACATCGATCATCGACTGCTCGATGGCGCCACGGTGCGTTCCGATCTGTGCGTTAGGAGCAACGGGCGTCCCGATGCCATCCTTAGGCGAACCGTTCCAGGTCGTCGGAACGACGCACTGGTACGAGTTGATCTTACCGTTGGATGCGGTGATGAAGTGTCCGAGCGCGCCACGCGGGGCCTCGACGAGGCCGTAGCCGGAGACGGTGCCCATCGACGGGGTCGTGTCCCGGTAGAACGTGGGCCTGGTCCCGCCGACCCCACCACCGAGCGCCTGCAACTGGCCGAGCCAGCCGCCTGCCGCCGGGAAGGAGACGACACCGCTACCGTCCTTGGTCGGAACGCCCAGGATGTACGCCGCCATCCAGAACGACTCGATGGCGCGAGCGCGTAGACGGTCCATCGTGGAGAGGCCGCCCTTGACTCCCGCAACGTAGGCGGCAACCGGACCGTCAACGCCGCTCCCGACTAGACCGGAAACGAGGTCCGGAGCAAGTACGCGCAGGTCAAGAGCGCCGGCGTTGACGTAGATGCTGGCGTAGGCCGGACCAGCGCCGTATGCGCCACCGACAATCGCCTTACCACCCTTGACCGGGTACTTGTCGTTGATGACCATACGCGCGAGAGGGCCAACCTCCATCGCGTAGCCGTCCCAGCGCGGGGCCTTCAGCCAGGAGTACTTGTCGCCAGTGGTGGCGCGATCCGGCTCGGTCATCGTGACGTTGCCGGGATACGCTGAGTTGACGCCTGCAGAGTAGCCGTGCGTGTTCGCGTAGTGCGAACAGGTGATGAACTCCTTGAGCTTCGTCTCGACCTGGTTCTTTGCGTACGCGAGGCTTCCTTCGGCGCCCACCGTACCGGCGCGGGTCTCGAGCAGGCGAGTGACGACCGGAGTCACCCCGGCTGCGTCTACGACGACACCGCCGTTGATGCCCATGGTTCCACCGGCCTGCGGGAAACCGCCCCAAGCAAGGAAGTTGCCGAGGCCGGCACCCCAACCCTTGCCTGCGGTCGCCGGGCTGACGCCTGTGTTGTTCGCGTTGTCGAAGTCCGGGTACAGCGCGCCGAGTGCGAGCGCCAGAGGAATGTACTCACTGACCACGAACGCGCCGACCTCTTCCATGAGCTTCCGGAAGGTGTCGCACTTCGCGTCGAAGTCAGCCCGGTCCTTGAACGTGTTCGTCGTGCCGCCCGCTACCGCGTTGGACATCATCGGCATGCGGCCTGCGAACAGCGCGCCGGCCTCAAAGGTGAGACGACGGATGCGGAGAGCCTTCACGTACTGCGTGATGACTGCCGACCACAGGTCGGAAGAAAGGTTGGCGTACGTGCCCGACGCGTTCTTCGACGGCAGCGTGCCGTTGCCGTGCACTCTCAGGAGCTCGTTGTACTGGGCGTCCTTGAAGTAGGGCGTCCACGGCGGGACCGGGGGTCCTTGGACGTAGCTCTGAGCGACCAGATGGTAGAAGTGCGTGATACTCGACATCAAGAACTCGCACGCGAGGACCAGGTTGCGGACGTGCAGCGCGGCCTCCGGTACGCCATCCGTGCCGTCGTAGCCGGACTGCTGGCTGCTGAAGGTCGCGTACCCGCCGCTCACGCCCAGAACGCTGTCAGCCGCGAACGTGGCGGCTGTCCCGTGCGGGACAGGGCAGACGCCGCAGATGCGCTGGGTGAACGTGATGGCGTCGTTCGCACGACGGCCGATCAGGAAGTTCTCGAAGCCTCGCCACAGGTTCCCGTGGGCGTTCGCCTCGGTGATCTTGTTCCCTTGCGCGTCGTCGACCGTGACCTTCACACCGAGATGTCCCTCGATGCGGGAGATCGGGTCTACTTCGTACTTGAGTGTTGCCATGTGTGTTCCTCCTCTCGCATCTCTAGCGGGCCACGAACGGCGTGAACGCGTCCGGGTAGCCCTTTTCGGTGCAGCCCATGCAGGGAGCGCCTGCGGTCATGCAGAAACCGCCGACTGGCGTAACGCCGTCGGTCGACTTGTACAGCGCAGGAACCTGAGTCGACTTGGTCGTGCCCGCCACGTCGGCGTTGAGCGCTGCGTTCTGCGGCTGCGCGTTGTTCCAGCCATGACGGCCGCAGAGCGACATCGTCGACAGACCCTTGCAGCCGATCTGCTTCAGACAGCCGCCAGCCGTGGAGCCCGCAACGAACTCGCCGGGGATGCTGACGAACTTGCGCGCCGCATAGTCCGGGTAGCGCGGGCAGTACTTGCCGTGCAGCAGGTAGCCGTAGACAGCCGACAGACGACGCTGGCTGTCGTGACCGCCGACGATGCTGAAGTCGGAACCCAGGATCCCGAGGACTCCGGCGCCCGGGGTGGCCTTCATCGGGCCCGTGGCCGCGTCGACGAGCCACGCGACGATGGTGAGCGTGAACCACCAGGGGTTCGTGGGACAGCCCGGTACGTTGATGACCTTGTCAGCGGCGCCGGTCGCGGCTACGTGCTCGCTGCTGACCTGGCCCCGGGCGATCAGGAAGTCGTAGACGCCCAAGGCGCCGGACTGGCTCTTCGTGCCGTGATCGTTGGCCAGAAGGTCCGGGCCGATGCACGCGGGGTAGCCGCCGAACGCGGCGCACTGGCCGATGGCCACGACCGCCTTGCATGCGGTCCTGGTGGCCAGCAGTTCGACGACGTCGTCGAAGCTGAGGTCGACGTTGGCGCCGGCCGCTCCGTCCTTGGCGATGGAGCACCACGGAACGCTCGAACCTGCCGTGCCCTTCTTGTCCCAGTAGCCGCCACCCGAGAAGTCCTGGACGGCGCCTTCGACGATCAGGACGAACGGATCGCTGTTACCGTGGAACATCTCGTTGTGCAGGTACGCGTAGGCGCTGCCGCCACCCATGCCCATGACGGTCTCGTGGTACTGCAAGTCGATGAAGTCGAGCAGCACGTCGGCGATGTTGACAGCAAGAGAGCTGCCGTCGACGTTGAGCTTGGCGGTGTTCAGCGTACGGAAGCCGCCATCCTCGAGCGCGGTCTTGGCTGCCGTGGTGCCCAAGATCGTCGAAGTACCCGCGATACCCAACGCAGTGGCCGTTGAGATGTCGCCCCCAGTCGGCGAGATGGCCGCCGGAACCGCGACTCCCGCCGCGTCCTCGTACAGGCTGAGAAGCGACGTCGAGCAACCCGTGCACTCTGCCCCGTGTACCCAGATCACCTTCGGCTTGCCCCACGTGCCGGTATACGCCGGCACGGGATGAGCGTTAGGTCCGCCAAACGCCTCGACCACTTTCGCCAGATCCGCTTGGCCCATGCCAACGGCTCCGGCGAGCAGACCGAGGGTTGTGACGAACTCCCTTCTGGTTACTGCCATGCCCTTCAAACCTCCCTCTGCCTTCCTTGTAGGAACGTGCAGCAAAATGTGGAACCAGGGAAAACGAACGAGAAAGCGCCACCTCCTTTGTGTGTCAGGTGTCCCTGGACAGCAGGTAGAGGCGGCGCTTCGATTACTGGTTGCGCGAAGTCGAACGGGGGGCCTTCCGGCCGCGACGTCCCACTTTGCGCAGATCCTGAGTGCCGGCTCAGACCCGCAAAGAGAGCTATTCGTTTGTCAAACGGCACAGAGCCGTTCGAGTTCAGCGGCTGATCCAGACAGACGCTACGCCACCGCGCACTCCCGCGCAATGAGAAGTTTCTCATCGCTTCTATACACGACGCTCACTTCGTCTTCACCGCGAAACGATGACGGAATTCGTCCGCGTTCACGACCTCGATCTCGAGCAACCGTGCGAGCTTGCGCAGCTGCTCGTCCTGCGTGCAGAAGAGCTTCGTGCGCCGGGCTGAGACGAGCGTTGCGGCCTGCGTCAGCTCGGTCGCGTACCGTTCCGCGAGTGCCCGGGCGTCGGTCTCGGAATACTCGGTGGGATGCAAGAACTCGGACATGAGGATCTCGCCCTCGGAGCGGTCGCGCAGACGCTCGTAGTCGGGCTCGGACACCTGCCACACGACGCGCTTGATCCGCATCTCGGAAACGGCGCCCAACTCGAGCATCTCCTCGACGAAGTCCGCCGTCGCGTAGAACTTCTTCTTGCGGAAGAGCAGCGGGACGAGGAGCAGCGGCAGCAGACCCAGACACCAGGCCGGCTGCTGCGGGATCACCTTGGGTATCGGGCTCAGGTTCGCGTCCCATCCCCAGGCCTGAACGCGCAGGTTCTTGTTGTCGGTGATGAACAGCATCGACCTGTCCCCTACGGTCACGTCGTTTGGAAGGGCGAACTGCCCGTCGCCCGTGCCCTTCTCGCCGAAGACCACCGGTGCCGCGGCGCCCGTCGAGTAGAGCGTGCCCTGTGAGGCCAGCACGTCGACCACGACGAAGGCGGTGGCCGCCCCCGCCGATGCGCCCGACGTCTTGGGAAGGAACACGAGGCCGCGCGGAAGGCCCGCGAGCGGGCTGAGGCGCTTGTAGGTACCGTCGAGCCCAAAGATCTGCATGCGTCGGTTGTTGCTGTCGACGACCCAGACCTCGTTGTTGAACACCTTCAGGGAGTTCGGGAACTGGAATCGCCCGGGGAACTCCTTTGCGGTGGCCGCCACACCCCTCGTGCCGACGGAGCGGACGAAGGTGCCGTCAGGCGCGAAGATGAGCATGCGCTGGTCGGCGAGGATGTCGGTGACGTACAGCGTGTTGTCGGGCGCGAAGGTGAGCGCGATCGGGATCCACTGATCCGGGGTCTTGAACTTCGGCAGCGCGGACTTGGGGAGTTTGGGATCGAAGACGCCGACGTACTCGCCGGTCGTCTTGAACTTGAGAATGGCGTGCTTGCCGCGGTCCGTGACGTAGAGCAGGCCGTCTTTCGGGCTGATCGCGAGGTAGATCGGGTCGATGAGCAGGCCCTTTCCGAACGTGCGAATGAAGGTCCCGTCCTGCTTGAACGCGTAGAGCAAGGCGCCCGTCGAGTCGGCGACATAGACGTTGCCTCCATCGGCGACGATACCGACGGGAGCCGTCAGGTGGTTCGCCGTCGTGCCGGCGAACGAGAACAGGTACTTCGGAGCCACGAGCTTGTCGGCCGGCTTGACCGTCAGGTCGATCGACAGGCTCTTGGTGGCCGTGAAGTTCCAGTACCACAGGCCGAGCGTCGCCAGCGCGATCGCAAGGACCGCGAGGAGGACGAGCTTGCGCTTCTGACGTCTCTTCACGGTGCGGGTTACTCCTTGCTCGCGGTCTTTGCGCGCTTGAGCGCGGCGGTCGCAGCGGGGTCGTTGGGCTTGGCCTTGAGTGCGATCGTGAACGCATCGACGGCGCCTGAGGCGTCCTTCGAGCGCTCGAGGATCTGTCCGTTCAGCATCGCGGCGTCGTAGCTGTCCGGCTGTATCGAACGCGCTATCTCGACCGCGCTCAGAGCGGCAGACGCCTCGCCGGAATCCCATGCGGTGGAGGCCTTGCCGTACCATGATTCGTAGCTGCCGAGTGAGTCGATCGCCGCCTGCGCCTCCGGATTGTCCGGCGCGCCGTCCAGCGCCGCGCGGAAGTCCCACGCCGCGTTGACCGTGTCGCCCGCCGCCAGGTAGAGCCTCCCGCGAACGTAGTGCGCCTCGGCGTACTTCGGGTCGAACGCGAGCGCGATGTTGATCTGCTCCATGGCCTGGTCCTTCTGCCCGAGTCCGTCATACGACTTGGCGAGCAGAAGGTAGGTGTCGGCCGCGTCTTTGCGGACTCGGATAGCGGCATTGAAGTACCCGACGGCGCTGACGTAGTCCTTCTGGATCAGCGCGATCTGGCCGAGGCTGAAGTACGCGAGATCCCGGCGCTGGTTGACGTCCTGCATGGCCGAGTCCGTGGTGAGCTCCAGGACCTTCTTCCAGTGAACGATGGAGTTCGCGTAGTCCTTCTGCGTGAGTTCGATGGTAGCCAGGTTCTGGTAGGCGCCGACGAACGTCGCATCCAGCTTGATGGCGGTGTAGAGCTCCTGCTTCGCCTGATCCAGCTGGCCCGCCGAAGCGAGCGCCTCCGCGAGCCGCGAGCGCAGCTGCGGGTCCTTAGGGCTGGCCTGCACCAGCTTGCTGACGGCATCGATCACCTGGAGGGCCGGCGACGAGAGCCGGGAGGCCTGCCGCTGCGCGTAGACGCTGTAGCCGAAGAAGCCGGCAAACAGGACGAGGGAGACGCCAAGCACCCACACGCCGACCGACAGCCAGGTGTCGAGCCGGGCGGAGCGTGCGGAGTCGGGAACGGGAACGGGCGTCAGAGCTTCTGACGGCGAGTCGACCTCGCCGGGAGTTTCGACCGGATCCATGTATCTCCAAGAGCTCTTTGCGGCGCCGGTCCTGCCGGGGATTAGTCCGACTCGCAGTGGAACACTCTGCCGAGTATGAACACGGTCCTCATCGTGTCAATGCGCCGCCGCATCGCGGCCCGCCCGAATCCGCTTAGCGGCGGATATCCGTCGCCGAACGGCGCGGCAAGCCTCTCAGCGGGCAGCGCCGCAGCACAGACCGCATACGAAGGCTCCGGAATCGCATAGGATCACGGGTGCTTGCGCGCCGCCGCCCGCTTCTTGGGCGAGGCCTCCCCGCTCTCCGGCGCCACACTCGCTCCCCTGCCCTCGAGCACCGGCTTCAGGAAGCGTCCGGTGTGCGAGGTCGGGTGCGCTGCGATCTGCTCCGGCGTGCCGATCGCGACGATCTCGCCGCCGCGGTCTCCGCCCTCGGGACCCAGATCGATGATCGTGTCGGCGCTCTTGATGACGTCGAGGTTGTGCTCGATCACGAGCACGGTGTTCCCCGCATCCACGAGCCTCTGTAGCACGATCAGCAGCTGGCGCACGTCGTCGAAGTGCAGGCCGGTGGTCGGTTCGTCGAGGATGTAGAAGGTCTTGCCGGTGCTGCGACGCTGCAGCTCGCTCGACAGTTTCACGCGCTGCGCCTCGCCGCCCGAGAGCGTCGTCGCCGGCTGGCCGAGCTTGATGTACCCCAGGCCGACGTCGTACAGCGTCTGCAGCTTCCGCTTGATCGGCGGGATGTTCTCGAAGAAGTGGACGCCCTCCTCGACCGACATCGCGAGCACGTCGGAGACCGTCTTGCCCTTGTAGGTGACCTGGAGGGTCTCGCGGTTGTAGCGCTTGCCCTTGCACACCTCGCACGGCACGTAGACATCGGGCAGGAAGTGCATCTCGATCTTGATCTGGCCGTCGCCCTTGCACGCCTCGCAGCGTCCGCCGGCCACGTTGAAGGAGAACCGTCCCGGCGAGTACCCGCGAACCTTCGCCTCGTGCGTGGACGAGAACAGCGAGCGGACGTCGTCCCACAGGCCGACGTAGGTGGCGGGGTTGCTCCGCGGCGTGCGCCCGATCGGCGACTGGTCGATGACGATGACCTTGTCGAACTCCTTCAGGCCCTCGATGCGGTCGTAGCGACCGGTCCGGCGGCGCGTGCGCGAGACGGCGTTGGTGAGAGCGGGCGCGAGTGTGTCCGCCACCAGCGACGACTTGCCCGATCCCGACACGCCGGTCACCACGACGAGTTGGCCGATCGGGATCTCGACGTCGATATGCTTGAGGTTGTGCTCGGCAGCGCCCTGGATGGAGACGGCACCGCGGTCCGCCGAACGCCGGCTCTCCGGGACGGGGATCGACCGCGCGCCCGAAAGATACGCGCCCGTCAGCGAGTCGGGGCACTCGAGGATCTGCGCGGGCGTCCCCTGGCACACGATCTGGCCGCCGTGCTCGCCGGCCCCGGGGCCCATGTCCACGACGAAGTCCGCCGCGCGGATGGTCTCCTCGTCGTGCTCGACGACGATCACCGTGTTGCCGAGGTCGCGCAGGCGCTCCATCGTGCCGATGAG
>Ga0209748_1001596_pt1 | contig 11150 bp, 11 predicted proteins | sample BarGraIncu00421A_FD_185490 | JGI IMG/M metagenome (GOLD analysis project Ga0209748, IMG submission 185490) | Arctic peat soil microbial communities from Barrow, Alaska - Barrow Graham LP Incubations 004-21A (SPAdes) (version 2) | ecosystem: Environmental > Terrestrial > Soil > Wetlands > Peat... | reverse complement strand
CGATCGCGAGCGCGAGTGCCGCCGCGAACGATGGTCGGCTCCGGGTCATCGTCGCGTCCTAGGGCGTCGGTGTCTCGACCAGGCTCTTCACGAACGCCTCGTCGAGCATGAACGTCTCGGCCTTCGGGGTCAGCGAGACGACCCTCCACTCCGAGCCGACCGTGACGAGCTCGATGTCGTAGATCAGGTCCCCGTCGGCGCCGGACTCGGTCATCGTCACGACATTGGGCTTCGTCGGGTTGGGGGCGAAGGTCATCGTGCCCGTCGAGCCCTCGATGTCGTACTCAACGGTTGCCGTCGAGTCGCCGGTCCACGTGGCGGGCGAGAAGGTCGCGGTCGGGACCTGCGACGACGCCGCGGCGGCGGTCCACTGCTCAGCGGTGATCGCCTTCTGGGCCGCATCGGTCAGGAACGGCTTCACGGCCTTGAGGTCGTTGATCCGCAGTGCCTCCATCGCGCCGATGGCCGCCGTCATGCGCGCCTTGTCCTTCGTCGTGTCGCGCGTCACGCCAGCGGACGTCGTCTTGCTGAACAACGGCGTGAGCATCGCCACACCCGCGACGGCGGCGACCAGGAGGAGCAGCAGCGCCGCCACCACCACGACCAGGCCGGTGCGCTTCTTGGGGGGCATCTCGTCGAGCGCCGGCGGCGGCTCGTAAGGAGCGGGTGCGCTCGGGGGCAGGGACGCTTCGGTGTCTTCGACCGGCGCGTTGTCGGCCGGGGTCTCGGTCGTCTCGATGGGTTCTTCCTCGAATGCCATGGGTCTCCCTCGTCGCTCGAGCGGCGGCGCGCTCCGGCGCCTTCAGTGGAAGTGATTGTACCGCGCACGTCGGCGGACAGAGCACGAGGCCCCAATGCGGTCTGCGAGATGCCCTTCAGGCCCTCGGGGGTCAGGTCCGAGGGCACCTAGCCCCCGCCGACGACCATGAGGGTGACGAGCGCTGCAACCGCGAAGATGAGACAGGCAGCGATGACGTTCAGCGTGGAGCGCTGCCTCCAGAGCCAGATGCTCAGGGCGTTGAACAGCGCCGCGAGGTCGGTCGCTGCCAGGCCTATCGCCGGCATGACCCACGTGTCCGTGATCGGATAGGTCTCCCGGTAGGCGGCGGTGATCACCGGCAGGACCACCCACGGGGCGAGACCCAGCACCGCGACCCCGACGGCCCACCACCCGACCGCGCTGCTTGGCACCACGGTGCGGGTTGCGGCCTTGCCCGTCGCCGCGCCCGGACTTCGTTCCGAAGTCGACATCCGTGTCACCCCCTCTCGGACGACGATCGGGAGGACCTTGGTCCCCACGCGATGTATGTACCCGCGTCGCCATGCTGCTGCTGCCCCGGAGCGCCGGCAGCCGACCTGAAACGTACGCAGGCCCCGGGCACGTGCCCGGGGCCTGCGAGGTGATGCGTGTGGTGGGCCCGGATGGATTCGAACCATCGACCTCACGGTTATCAGCCGTGCGCTCTAACCAGCTGAGCTACGGGCCCCCTTGGGGGGCGAAACGCCCGCATACCATAGCGTTGCGGCTGCGGAAGCGTCAAGGAGTCCGACCGGTCGAACCGCTGTCCTATGATGGGGGTACGAACCAAGTGAGGAGGACAACGGACGTGATCGCGGTACACATCCACAGCCTCGGACTCGACGAGCAGAACAACCAGCCGGTCCTTGTCCTGAAAGAGGACGGCGGCCTGCGCGTAGTACCGATCTGGATCGGGCACCCCGAGGCCATGGCGATCATGCTCGCCGTCCAGGGCGTCGAACCGCCCCGCCCGCTCACGCACGACCTGATGATGGCGATCGTGTCGGCAGCCGGCTACGAGGTGGAGCGCGTCGAGATCACCCGCGTCGAGAGCGGGACGTTCTTCGCGACGCTCGTCCTCAAGAGCCCGGAGCGCACCCTCGGCATCGACGCCCGTCCGTCGGACTCGCTCGCCCTGGCCGTCCGCGCCGGATGCCCCGTCTTCGTCAGCGAGGAAGTCATGCGCGTCTCCGGCGTCATCCCCGAAGCGGAGGCGGAGGAGGAGGTCGCGGCGTTCCGGGACTTCCTCGACCACGTCGATCCCGAGGACTTCATGCATTCGTGACCGGCACTACTCGGAAGGAACCCACGTGAAGGTCGTCGCATTCATCGGTTCGGCGCGCAAGGACGGGAACACCAAGGCGCTCGTGCGGCACGTGTTCGCCGAGCTCGAGTCTGAAGGGATCGACTGCGAGCTCATCGAACTCGCGGGGAAGCGCTGCCACGGCTGCACCGCGTGCATGAAGTGCGCCGAGACCAAGGACGGCAGCTGTTCGGGCATCCGGGACTTCATCAGCGAGGAGTGCATCCCCAAGGCGCAGGCCGCCGACGGCATCATCATCGCCTCTCCGGTCTACTTCGCCGACGTCTCTGCGGAGACCAAAGCGCTCATCGACCGGCTGGGCTACGCCAGCGGACAGGGCGGCAACCGGCTGGCGCGCAAGGTGGGAGCCGGCGTCATCGCGGTGCGCCGGGCGGGCGCCATCCACGCGCTCGACACGATCAACCACCTCTTCCTGATCCGGGAGATGGTGATCGTCGGCTCGAGCTACTGGAACATCGGGATCGGCCGCACCCCGGGCGAGGTCGAGGGCGACGAAGAGGGCATCCGCACGATGCGCACGCTCGGCCGGAACATGGCCTGGGCGATGAAGAAGCTCGACGCGTAGCGGACGCTACTCGTACCGCAGCGCCACGATCGGGTCGAGTTTGCTCGCCTTCCACGCCGGATAGACGCCGAAGAACACTCCCACGCCCGCCGAGAAGAAGAAGGCCAGCCCGACGGCCCACGGCGTGATCTCCGTGGGGACGACGGCGCTCAGGGCCCACGCGCCCACCCCGCCGAGCGCGATCCCCAGGATGCCGCCCGTCACCGAGAGCATCATCGCCTCGATCACGAACTGGCTCATGATGTCCCACGTGCGTGCGCCGACCGCCTTGCGGATGCCGATCTCGCGCGTCCGCTCGCTCACGCTCACGAGCATGATGTTCATGATGCCGATGCCGCCGACCAGCAGTGAGATACCCGCGATCCCCGCCAGCATGTAGGTGAGGGTCCCGAGCACCGTGCTCAAGATCCCCAGCGTCTGGTCCTGGCTCATGACGGTGACGTTGTCCTGGTACTTCGGTGCGAGCACCCGCTTCACCTGTGCGCGGACCAGGTCGATCTGCGATGCGTCCGTGACCTTGATCATGATGATCCGGACGTCGCTGACCCCGGTAAGGTTCTGGAGCGTCGTGAGGGGCACGTACGCCTGGTTGTCCTGGTCGCCCGAGAGTGACCCGCCCTGCTTCTCGTACCAACCGATGACCGTGAACCGCTGCCCGTTGACGGTGATGACCTGACCGAGCGGGTCGCTCGACGGGAAGAGACTCGTCTTGATTGTGTAACCGATGGCGATGACGCGTGCGCTGGCGTCGACCTCTGAGCGGTTGTAGTGGCGCCCGCCTCCCAGAGTGGCGCTGAACACCTGCGCACCCTGTTCGGTGGCGCCCATGAGCGTGCTGCGACCGGACTTGTTCCCGAGCTTGACCGTCGCGCTGCCGGTCGCGACAGGAACCACGGCGTCCACGCCGGTCAGGCGCATCTGGAGGAGCTTCGCGTCGGCGTTGCTGAACGGATGGCCCTGCTGCGGCGGCCCGCCGAAGCCGCCGCCGCTGGTGTTGATCTGACCCGGGAACACGAACAGGAGATTGGACCCGAGGCCTTCGATCGTCCCGGTGATCTCCTTCTGCACGCCCGTGCCGATCGCCACGAGCAGGATCACGGCCGACACGCCGATGATCACGCCGAGCATCGTGAGCAGGCTGCGGACCTTGTTCGCGAAGACGGCCCGGACCGCGATACGGAACGACTCGAGGATGTTCACTTCGGCCCCTCGGCCTTGTCAGCAGGCGCGAGGGACGCCGTGTTCATGCCGAGCTGGATGAGTTCGTCGCGGGCATCGACCCGGTCCGTCACCGCCCCGTCGCGCACCACACGGCCGTCACGAAGCTCGACGATGCGCCGGCCGTGGCGCGCCACGTTCGCGTCGTGGGTGACGACGACGACCGTGATGCCCGTTGCGTTGAGCTCCTGGAGCAGCGCCATGACCTCGATGCCCGAGCGGGAGTCGAGGTTGCCCGTCGGCTCGTCCGCGAGCACGATCGACGGATTCGAGACGAGCGCGCGGGCGATCGCGACACGCTGCTGCTGGCCGCCCGAGAGCTGGCTCGAGTAGTGGCGCAGCCGGTCGCCGAGCTCCACGCGCTCCAAGGCCTCGCGCGCGCGCCGCGAGCGCTCGCCCGCGGGCACGCCCGAGTAGATGAGCGGCAGCTCCACGTTGGACTGCGCACCCGTGCGTGCGAGGAGGTTGAACGACTGGAAGACGAAGCCGATCCGCAGGTTGCGAACGGCGGCCAACTGGTTCGGCGACATGCCGCTGACCTCTTCGCCCTCCACTACCACTCGGCCGGAGGTCGGGTGGTCGAGCAGGCCGATGATGTGCATGAGCGTCGACTTACCGGAGCCCGACGGCCCCATGATCGACAGCATCTCCCCCTCGCAGATATCGAGGGACACGCCGCACAGGGCGTGCACCTCGACCTCGTCGAGGAAGTAGGTCTTGGTCACATCGACGACCTGGAGGACCGGTCGGCACGAGCCGCCGGTCCCCTGAGGGTTCACTTCTGACATGTTCGGGCGGTCGCCCACTCCCTACTGCGGCCGGACGGTCATGCCGTCCTTGAGTTCGGTCAGCTTGCTCGTCGCCACGGTGTCGCCGGCGCCCAGGCCGGTGAGCACCTGCGCGCGGGTGTCCGTGAGAGCGCCCGTCGTCACCTCGACCTTAGCGACCTTGTCGGTCTTGACGACGAACACGTACTTCTTGCCGGCGTCATCGAGGATCGCCTCGATCGGCACGGTCAGCGCACCGCTCACGGCATTGACCTCGATGTCGACCGAACCGCTCATGCCGAGCAGGATGCGCTCCTTGGCCTGGTCGATCGCGACGAGCACGGGGAACGCGATGCCGCCGGTGGTCGTCTGCACGGCGGTCGAGCGGATCGACTTCACCTTGCCGGGGAACGTCGTCGCCACAAAAGCGTCGAGCGACACCTTCGCCTTCATGGCGGTCTTGACCTTGGCCACGTCGGCCTCGTCGACCTGCGCGTTGAAGTTGAGGCTGCCGAGGTCGACGACGGTGAACGGTGCGGAACCCGGTGCGACCGCCGCGCCGACCGACGCCTTCGGCAGCGTCCCGTCGGTGCCCGGAGCGCCGACCGCGTTGAACACCACGACGCCGTCGATGGGTGCGGTCAGCGTCGCCTTGTCGAGCGTCTCCTTCGCGAGGCGCAGCGCGTAGCTGGCGGAGTCGACGGCCGCCTGAGCTGACGCCTTGGCCAGCGAGACCTTGGCCATCGTGCTCAGCTTGTTGCGGCCCGACTTCGCGTTCTGCAGGCCGGCGTACGCCTGCCTCTTCGCGATCGCCAGCTGGGTGAGCGTGGCCTCCATGGAAGCCCGCACGGGCGCGGGAGATGCCTGGTAGATCTCGTCGAGTGCGTGCCACGCCGCGTAGGCGGCGTCGTACCCGGCCTGCGCCGCCTTGATGGCGGCATCCGCCGCCGCCTTGTCGATGGCTGCGGGCACGCCCTTGTTCACGCCGTCGAGCTGCGCCTTGGCGCCCTTGAGGCCCGCACTCGCCTGCCTGACCTGCAGGGTGAGGGGATCGGTGTCCATCTTCGCGAGCGTGTCGCCCGCCTTCACGACGTCGCCGTCGCTGACGTCCACGCTCTCCAGGAGTCCTGCCGTGGGCGGGTAGACGTCCGCCTTGTTCGCCGCCTCGACCTTGCCCGAAGCGGTGACGATGACGCCGAGCGTCTCGCTGGTCACGCGCGCCACGGTCACCGAAGTGGCGCTCGCGGCACTCGAGTAGTAGACGCCCCCCACGACGGCGCCTATGACGACCAGCGCGACCACGCCGGCGATGATCTTGCCCTTGCTCACCGCGTCCTCCTGTCGGATGGCGGCCGCGCCCGTGACGCGACCCCTCAGTACTATCCCCTCACCACGAACCGCTCGGCGTCACCGTCGAGCAGCGCGGGCAACTCCGTGATCGAGCGCAGTGCGAACGCAGGCCCCGGTGCGAGCACGTCGTGCGGACTGAACGCCCCCCACAGCGCTGCGACCGCTATCGCATCTCCTGAGATGGCGGCCTGCACGTCGTGAGGGCTGTCCCCGATGTAGATACAATACCCCAACTCCACGCCCATCCTGCCCGCCGCAACGCACAGCGGAAGGGGGTCCGGTTTGTGCCGCGCGACGTCGTCCGCGGTCACTATCGTCGACATGAACCCGGCCAGTCCGAAGTGCTCGATGCCGCGCGTCGCCGACTCGGTCCCCTTGCTCGTCACGATGCCCATGGGCACGCCTCGTCGCCGGAGCTCGGACAGCGTCTCGATGGTCCCGGGGTAGGCACGTGCGAGCTCGTCGTGATGCGCGCGGTTGAACTCGCGGAACGCGCGCAACAGCTCGCCCGCATGCTCCGGAGCCATCTCGTGGAACTGCGTGGCGAGCGGCTGCCCGACGTTGACCATGGTGATCTCGTCGGGCAGAGCCGCGCCGAGAACGGTCTTCGTCGCGTACCGGAAGGAGACCCGGATGAGTTCGACCGTGTCGATGAGCGTGCCGTCGAGATCGAAGATCACGCCCTGCAGCTCCCGCAGCCGCGCGAGCGGATCCGGAAGCGGGGTGAGCAGCGGTTGCGGGCAGGAGCGGGTGTCCATGCGCGGAATGGTAGCACCCTGCTCGCGGAGGCCGGCCCGTCCTAGGTCGCTTCGAGCCACGCGGGCGGTTCCTCGTGGTTGCGCAGCAGCAGCCACGTCGCCAGCGCGCCGGCCGCGTAGAGCACCGTGGCGATCGCGTACGGCACCGTGTAGGAGTAGGCCATGAGGCGTCCTCCGATCGCGCTGCCTGCCAGCCACGAGACGCTGTAGCCGAACGACACCATGCCCGCGACGACCGCGCGCTCGCGTCCGGGAACGTGCTCCATCGTGTACTGGTTCCAGGTCGGCCACGACATGTTCATGAACGCGCCGCGGAACCAGAAGACCACCGCCGCCACCGGCAGACTCGTGATGAACGGGATGGCGGCGAGGAACGGCAGGCTCGCGGCCTCGGCGAGCGCGGTCGCCCGAACGGTGCCGAACCTGCGCGCCAGAAGCGGGGCCCCCAGCGCCGCGAAGCCCATCGCAAGCTGCGACACGCCCTGGATCAGACCCACCTGCCCGACCGATGCGCCCAGCTGGCGGTTCAGGTACAGCGACAGGAACGGGATGATGAGTCCCGCTCCGACCGAGATCAGCACCTGCGGGACGAGCAGCCGGCCGACGTGCGCCCACGACCGGAACCCGCTCATGGTCTCCAGGTAGTGCCGGAAGGCGTGCCGCGGGTGCGCGAGCGCCTCCCGCATCATCAGGAGAGGGATGGCCGATACCAGGAACAGCACCCCGGCCACCGCGACCGTCGCGCGGTACGAGTCCACCTGGCCGAGAAGCCCGCCCAGCAACGATGGCAGCATGCCGCCGACCACGCCGCCGAGCATCGCCCCGATCACGCGGACGAAGAGGTCGGCGGTGTAGAGGTGGCTGCGCTCGAAGGGCGTGCTGTTCTCCGCGAGGAAGGCCACCGGCGCCGCCTGCATGATGCCCTCGCCCGATCCGTACATGGCCCCGAACGCGAGCAGGACGCCGGCCTCCGGGAAGCCGGCCTGCCCCAGGCGCGCCACTCCGTACAGCGCCGCGGCGATCACGAGCAGCCGCCGGTACCCGAACACCGCGATCAGCGGGGGCGCGAGCAGGCACACCGCCGCGGCGGCGAGCGCCAGCGAGCCCTCGACGTCGCCAACGACCGCCTCCGACAGCCCGGCGCCCTTCACGTAGATCGAGAAGATCGTGATGAGGATGCCGATCCCGAGCGACTGCACGCCCAGCGCGGCGAGGAACAGCCGCGCGTTGCGGGTGAACTTCGACATGGCCGCGGCATAGCCCGACACGGCCGCGCGGAAAGCGCCGAGCGAACGTTCGATCACGAGCGCCTCCCTCCGGTCGTGGCCCCCGGCTCACCATACCGCATGCTTCGAGTGCTCCGATGTATCGTTCATCGGTCCTCGAACCCGCGCCGATCTGACGAAACGGATAGCCTTCGACCGCACCGCGCTGGTGCGTGATTGTCGAGCGCCGAATATGCTAATGTTCGCTTCACCTTCGGCTCACGCCACGGGACGTGTGATACGCGAAACGCCCCGCCGCGTCGGGGGGCCGGTCGACAGAACAGGAGGTGGAACGAGATCCCCATGGTCCGACTGAACGTGTTGGCAATGGCGATGGACATGCTGATGACCCGGCCCGGGTCCATGCGCGCGAGCGCATAGAACCGGGCGGCCCAGCCGCCGCGCCCTCCTTCTCGGAGCGGAAGCGGCACTCCATCAGACGCCTTGCTCACACGATCAGGAAAGAAGGACACCATGAGCGACTCGACCCACCCCGGTTTCGACACTCTCTCCGTCCACGCCGGCGCCTCCGCCGATCCCACCACCGGTTCTCGCGCCGTCCCGATCTACCAGACCGTCGCGTACAACTTCAAGAGTACCGAACACGCCGCGAACCTCTTCGGCCTGCGGGAGTTCGGCAACATCTACTCGCGCATCATGAATCCGACGACCGACGTGCTGGAGCAGCGCCTCGCCGCCCTCCACGGAGGATCCGCTGCCCTCGCTGTCGCGTCGGGCCACGCTGCCGAGAACCTCGCGCTGCTCAACCTCGCGGGCTCCGGCGACTCCATCGTCTCGTCGACGTCCCTGTACGGCGGGACCTGGAACATCTTCCTGCACACCTTCAAGCGCCTCGGGATCACCGTGCGGTTCGTGGAGCCCACGGACATCCAGGGGTTCATCGACGCCACCGACGACACCACCAAGGCCTGGTTCATCGAGACGATCGGCAACCCGCGCCTCGACATCCCGAACATCAAGGGTCTGGCCGACGCCGGCCGCGAGCTCGGCGTGCCGCTCGTCGTGGACAACACCTTCGCCACCCCGTATCTGACCCGGCCGATCGAGCACGGCGCCGCCATCGTGATCGAGTCCCTGACGAAGTGGATCGGCGGCCACGGCACCAGCATCGGCGGCGCGGTCATCGACGGCGGCAACTTCGACTGGGGCAACGGCAGGTTCCCGCAGTTCACCGAGCCCGACGCCTCGTATCACGGGCTGAAGTTCTGGGACGTCTTCGGTGACTTCCCGGGCCTTGGGAACGTCGCCTTCGCTCTGCGCCTCCGCACGCAGCTGCTCCGCGACATCGGCGCGACCTTGTCTCCCTTCAACGCGCAGCAGATCCTGCTCGGCATCGAGACCCTCTCGCTGCGCGTCGAGCGCCACTCCACCAACGCCCTCGCGGTGGCGAACTACCTGCAGGCCCATCCGAAGGTCGCATGGGTGACGTATCCCGGACTCGACAACCACCCCACCAAGGCCAACGCGGACGCGTACCTCAGCCACGGTCTGTACGGCGGCGTCGTGGTGTTCGGCGTCAAGGGCGGCGCGGACGCGGGACGCAAGCTGATCGAGAGCGTGAAGCTCTTCTCGCACCTCGCGAACGTCGGGGATGCGAAATCGCTTATCATCCATCCGGCGACCACGACGCACTCGCAGCTCAACGACGAGGAACTCGTGCGCGCCGGCATCGGCCCCGACTTCGTGCGTCTGTCGGTCGGCATCGAGAGCATCGAGGACATCATCGCCGACTTGGCTCAGGCGCTTCAGGAGGTGTAGCCATGGGTTCGACGGACCCGGTCCGTCGTCCGTGGGAAGAGACCGCGAGCGCGGGCGTCTCGGAAACGAGGACGCTCGCGCTCGACGGTGTCGTCACCTTGGCGAGCGGACGGACCATCGAGGGCGTCCGGGTCGCGTACGAGACCTGGGGACGCCTCGACGAGGACGGCTCGAACGCAGTGCTCGTCTGCCACGCGCTTTCCGGCGACAGCCATCTCGCGGGCCTCAGGCCCCGCGAGGACCCCTCGACCGCCAGCCCCGGATGGTGGGACGTCATGGTCGGACCCGGTAAGGCCATCGACACCGAGCGCTACTTCGTCGTGTGCTGCAACGTCTTGGGCGGCTGCTCCGGGACCACGGGGCCCAGCTCCATCGACCGGGAGACGGGCGTTCCCTGGGGACTCCGCTTCCCCCTCGTGACGATCGAGGACATGGTCGACGTGCAGGCCAGGCTGCTGCAGGCCATCGGCGTGCACCGCCTGCTCGCCGTCGTCGGCGGGTCGATGGGAGGCATGCAGGCGCTGGCGTGGGCGAAGCGCTATCCCGACCGCGTCGGCTCGGTCGTCGCGGACGCGACGACCTGGCGACTCGGCGCGCAGGCGATCGCGTTCAACGAGGTCGGTCGTCGCGCGATACTCGAGGACCCGGACTTCACCGGCGGCGACTACTACGGCAGACAGTCCCAACCCGAGTCCGGGCTCGGGATCGCCCGGATGATCGGTCACATCACGTACCTGTCCGACGAGTCCATGCACAAGAAGTTCGGGCGCCGCCTGCAGGGGAGCGCCGACTACGCGTATGACTTCGTCTCGGAGTTCCAGGTCGAGAGCTACCTGGCCTACCAGGGCGCGCGGTTCGTGGAGCGCTTCGATGCCAACACCTACCTCTACATGACCAAGGCGATGGACTACTTCGACCTCCAGGGGGATGCGCCGTCCCTCGTCGACGCCCTGCGCGGCGTGAAGGCGCGCTTCCTCGTGCTCTCCTTCTCGAGCGACTGGCTGTTCCCGACTGCGCGCTCCCGCGAACTCGTCGCGGCGTTGCGCGAGATCGGGATCGAGGTCACCTTCGCCGAGATCCCGAGCGCCTACGGCCACGACGCGTTCCTGCTCGAGCCCGAGGCGCAGCACAGGCTGATCGCGCCGTTCCTGGCCAACGGGCTGCGCCGCGCCTCGCTGTCAGGGGAGGTGCCACGATGACCCCGCGCGACCTTCTTCGCGCAGACCAGCGCTTCATCGCCGACCTCGTGCCCCGGGGCGCCCGCGTGCTCGATCTTGGCTGCGGGGATGGCACGCTGCTCGCCCGCCTGCGCGAGGAGCGCGGCG
>Ga0209748_1001595_pt1 | contig 11153 bp, 9 predicted proteins | sample BarGraIncu00421A_FD_185490 | JGI IMG/M metagenome (GOLD analysis project Ga0209748, IMG submission 185490) | Arctic peat soil microbial communities from Barrow, Alaska - Barrow Graham LP Incubations 004-21A (SPAdes) (version 2) | ecosystem: Environmental > Terrestrial > Soil > Wetlands > Peat... | reverse complement strand
TCCAGAGTTTTGGTGAACATATATTTATTTGACTTGTATTAAATACAATCGTAACTTTATCACAATGAACGGCTAACATGACGAGTCTAATTCCAGGTTTTGAATACGACATATTCATTAGCTACCGTCAGAAAGACAATAAAGGCGGAAGGTGGGTCAGTGAGTTTGTTGAAGCTCTGAAGATTGAACTCGAATCTACATTTAAGGAGGAGATCAGCTTATATTTTGACATCAATCCTCATGACGGGTTATTAGAGACACACGATGTAAATGAATCCCTGAAAGAGAAACTGAAATGTCTTGTTTTTATTCCGGTTATTTCAAGGACTTACTGTGATCCAATGTCATTTGCCTGGGAGCACGAATTTAAAGCATTTGTTGAACAAGCTTCCAATGATCAATTCGGACTAAAGGTAATTTTAACAAAAGGGAATGTTGGAAACCGGGTACTTCCCGTGCGCATTCATGAGCTTGATATTAATGATAATAAATTGTGCGAATCGGTCCTGGGGGGAGTGCTTCGCGGAGTTGATTTTGTCTATAAATCCACAGGGGTTAACCGGCCTCTGCGAGCCAATGAAGACCATCCGCAGGACAATTTGAATAAAACTTATTTCCGCGATCAAATCAATAAGGTAGCAAACGCTGTTAAAGAGATTATTACTGCATTAAAGAAACATAATCAGTATGATGAAGCAATTTCTAATGAAGAAATTAAAGCAGAACCTAAAAAGCCCAAAAACCGGAAAACAACGATTATTATAGCATCTTTTATCGCCCTTATACTGATGACTCTAATGTATATTTATGTCCCTGAACTAACCAGATCTTCCGAACCTGTAGAAAAAACAATTGCTGTCTTACCTTTTGAAAAATGGTTTAGTGATAAGGACTATTCTTATTTAGGTGACGCTGTAGCCAGTCAAATCAACTCTCAGTTAAGGGCAGTTAAAGAGTTTTATGTTATTTCATTTAGTTCAACAAGACGATACATTGTTCCGGATATGCCATCAACCAAACAGATAGGGAAGGAATGTGGTGCGAGTATTCTTGTTCAGGGCTCAATTGAACTTTTAAATAATAATAAGGATGTTACTATAAATGTTCAATTAGTTAATACAAAGGATAACAACCCTATCTGGGATGAAAAATTCAAAGGTGACTTAGATTCTCTTCAGGAAATCAGATCAAAAATAACAATTAAAATTGCTCAGGTATTGCAGATCGGGTTATCACCTGAAGAAGTCAAACAAATTGAGACAGGTCTTACAAAAAGCTCTGATGCATACAAAAATTTTCTTTCTGCAAATTACCAGACTGAAGCTGCCTCATTAGCCTTGATGGGAAAGAAGTACCATGATTCCACGAGCTATGAACTCGCAATAAAAATGTACGATAAAGCAATCATGTATGACTCTGTCTTTGCTCTTGCCTATGCGAGAAGGGCAATTTCGCGTTCATGGGCTTACGCCACAGGAAGCCTTACGGATCGAGGCAATGTAGAAAAGTGCAAAGAAGATATTGATAAAGCCCTGAAAATCGACCCGAAATTGGCCGAAGCCCAGAATGCATACGGATTCTATTATTACTACTGTAAGAAAGAGTATCAGAAAGCTCTTGAGTGTTTTAAACTGGCTTCTGACATCGATCCAGGTAACTGGCAGGCTATCTACTACCTGGCTATAGTGTACCGAAGGATAGGAGAATGGACCAAGTCGCAATCACTTTTGACTAAAGTATTAAAATATAATCCTCAGGATGCACTCATATTGACCAATATTGCTACCTCATATTTTTATCTCAGAGATTATGACTCTGCTGTGGTTTTTCAGGATATGGCGATTAAGATCATGCCAAATTGGATAGCTCCATATTCTAATAAGATTTCCACTCTTCTTTTAAAAAGTGGTACCACAAAAGAAGCAAGACTCTTTATTGATACTGCCAGTAAAAAAACCGGCAGTAGGTTTCAGAGAGAAAGGATTTCACTTGATATATATGATTTGAAATTCAAGGAAGCCTTAATTAAAACCGAGTTGTCTGGTCCTTCAGATTTCTTTGACCAGGGTGATAAGTTATTGCAGTACGCCCTGATTCATAATTATTTAGATCATCCCGATCTTGCAAAAATATATTATGATTCTGCACTTGTCTTTTCTTTAAAGAAACTGAAGCAGGATCCTGAAAGCGCAACAAACTATATTCAGATCGGATATGCTTATGCTGGATTAAACAATTCCTTAAAAGCAATTGAAGCAGCTAAAAAAGCAGTAAAACTTTCAACTGACGTTTTAAGTAAAGATGATATACTAATCGAATTGGCGGAGATTTATATAATGTGTGGAGATTACAATAACGGTTTCAGGCAGATTAATGACCTTTTAAAAAGTCCATCAAGTTTTTCTGTCAAAATGTTGATGCTTGATCCGGTATGGAAGCCGATACTGAATAAACCAGAGTTAAAAAAATTACTCAACGATTATTCTGCTAATAAAAATATTTAAACAGACAGGCCTGATAAAAAATGTTAAACCTAAAAATGTAAAACTATGCCAACAAAAAAAGTACTAGCCTCAGCAGCTATGCAAAAGCTTCCTCCACCGCCTGCATGGCGTATGGATCCATATCTTTCTAATTTATTTGAATTACTAGGTTCAAAATCGAAAATTGCTCTTCAAATCAGTTTGCTGACACTTGAATATGACAAAAAGTGTGCACAAGCAAAAATTGAATTGTACAATGAGATTAATAACCTCATGAATCCAACCAAAAAAAAGTATTAAAAAGAATTAAGCTTCCCCGTCTCTAGCCTATAATTTTTATATAGGATGTCGTATTTATTAAATAAAAAAGCCTGTCTGTTTTTATTGAAATAATCATGAAGATTCATCCGGTAACTTTTATTGCTTTTAAGGAATTTGATAACCTTGGGGTTGGTTATCTGGCTTCTGTATTGTCAGAAGCCGGATATGAACCCATTGTAATTGATTTTAATCTTGGGAAAGGAGAGATTCTGAAAATATTAAAAAATCAGAAGCCCTTAATAGTGGGATTTTCTGTGATCTTTCAGTATCACATTTATGAGTTTGAGGAACTAATCAGCTATCTCCGTGAAGGGGGTATTAAATGCCATTTTACCGTAGGCGGACAATACGCAAGTTTAAGATATAAAGATCTTTTTGAAACTATTCCATCATTGGATTCTATTGTCAGGTTTGAAGGTGAATACACTTTTCTTGATCTTGTAAATTGTATTTATACCGGAAAAGATTGGAAAGACATTTTTGGTATTGCATATAAAAGTACCGGTAAATTAATAGTAAATCCTCTTCGTCCTATTGAAATAGATCTTGACAAGTTTCCCGTTCCAACGCGTTCTCCTCTCAAAGAATATGCTCTTGGTAAAAAATTTGCAACCATTCTGGCAGGCAGGGGCTGCATTAATAATTGTTCTTTCTGCTCTGTAAAGGAGTACTATCAACTATCTGGAGGCCCCCTTAAACGATTAAGAAAACCTGAAAAATTAGTTGAGGAAATGGAATTACTTCATTATGAAATGGATTGTTCGGTATTCCTGTTTCAGGATGATGATTTCCCTGTTAAAACGCAGAAAGGTTCAGAATGGATTGAAAGGTTTTGTAAATCACTGAAACGTAAAGAGCTGGCTGACAAGATTATGTGGAAAATAAACTGTCGCCCGGATGAGGTAGATTATAACAGCTTTGCCCTGATGAAAAACCATGGCTTGTTTTTGGTTTTTTTAGGCATTGAAGATGGGACAGATATTGGTTTGGCCCGGTTGAATAAACATATGATTGTAGCAAAAAGCCTTAAAGCGATTAATATTCTTAAAAACCTTGAAATAGGTTTTGATTATGGATTCATGCCTTTTCAACCTTCAACAACTTACAGCGCTGTAAAAGATAATCTTAATTTCTTAAGTGAAATATGTGATGATGGCTTTACTTCTGTCACATTTACAAAAATGATGCCTTTCTGTGCAACAGCTATTGAAAAGGAACTCAGAAAAGAGGGTAGATTAAAAGGGAAACCGGGATTCTTGGATTACGATTTTCCAGATGAATCAATGAACAATTATTATGAATTTATCACAGATTGTTTTCTACAATGGTTAAGAGCGCCTGATGGTCTTTTAAATATATCAAAATGGGTAAGAAATTATATTTCAGTCTTCTCCCGATTTTTCGAATTAACACCAGAGATACCATTATTAACAATGGAGGTAAGGGACATAATTTCTGAAAGTAATATCTTTTTCGTACTCACCTTAAAGGAGCTGGCAACCCTATTTGAATCAGGGAAATACAAGAGGAATTATAATGACTTAAAGAGGTACAGGAGAAATATAAAAATAAAACACGATCATTTTAGGGAGCGGTTAAATGACACCATGACTAAACTGTTAGTCCTTGTCCAACTTCAGCGATTATCACAACCTGTAATTTATTGAGAAGGGTCACTTCATAGAACAATGAACAATTAATATGCCCAACGAAATAACCAACTAAAATTTTATATCATGACAACTCAAAATCGTATGAACCGCCGGAAATTTGCTAAAACCACGGTTCTGGCAGCAGCTGCTGCCGCAATAGTACCCGGATTGATTACACAATATACCAAAGCATCCTCTCCCATGAAACGAGTATTCGGGAAACTGGGATTTGAAGTAACTACAATGGGTCTTGGAGGACAGGCATCGTTGCAATGGACTCCCGAAGGGGTGGATCCAGTAAAAATCATCCTCAAAGCCTTTGACCTCGGAATCAATTATTTCGATACATCCAATCTTTATGGCCCAAGCCAGGCAAATTTTGGTAAGGCATTCCGGATTAAGAACCTGATCCCCGGCTCACGCTACTATGATGAGAGCCTGAGACATTCAATATTTCTCACTACCAAAACCCACCTGCGCTATGCAAAGGGTGATGGGGAAGTCAAAGGAGTTACCAACTGGACCAACGGGGAACCGGGGACACACACAATTGACGATCTGCACCGTTCACTTGCGCTGATGTTCGGGGATGGAAAAGGAAATTACCCGGAAGGCGCATACCTCGATATGGTTCTTATTCATAATCTTAACACCAGGGAAGAGGTTGATGCATTATACGAAGGGCTGGATAATCCTGATCCCAATTCGGATCGGATAGGTGCCCTTGCTGCCTTGCGTGACTACCGCGACGGAACAAACCTTACAGGATTGAATCCCCGCAATGAAAAGCTTATCCGGCATATTGGTTTTTCAGGTCACTTTGATCCTTCAGTGAATATGTACATGATTCAACGCGATCATACCAACCTGCTCGATGCTATGCTGGTAGCTATCAATGCCAACGACAAGCAAATGTTTAATATGCAGCATAATGTGATTCCCCTTGCTGCAGCAAAAAACATGGGTGTAATAGGGATGAAAGTGTTTGCTGATGGAGCCATGTATACCAAACCTGCCGAATGGTCAGAAAAACCAAGTCATGTTGTTCGTACTATAGGTAGCGAATCACTGCCGAGCCAATCACTTATAAAATATTCACTTACTACTCCTGGTATAAATTTGGTAATTATCGGGATCGGTCATATTAGCAATAAAGATGAGGAGTGTCAGCTTACCAGCAATCTGGCTGCTGCACAAATTTTGCCGGAAGGATTAAGTGAAACCGAAAGAAAAGTTATTGAAGAAATGGCTAAAAAAGTAAAGGAAGGCAAGACAAATTATTTTCAGAATGCAGCCATGCCTCTCACTGCTCCAAAGGAAGTATCCATTGTACAAAATAAAGGAACCGATGCACGTAATGCAACACTAAGCTGGAATACTGCTTACGCCGGAGATGCACCGATTAAAACATATGAGATCTGGCGGGATGGGGCAAAGATCAGAGAGATTCCTTTTTCTCCTCAGATCACAATAAGTCCTTATACCTATTCAGAATCATTGAATGATAAAAAGGTACATACCTATGTTATGAAAGTTATTGATGGTAAAGGCAGGATAGCCGAATCGGTATCGGTTACACTTGATAAAATGGGGTAGTTGACTCTTGCTTTTCCAACTGGCAAGACATGAGCTATAACATTTTTCATTATCTTTGAGATTGCTCCATTATAAATCCTGATTACCTGATGCTTAATGTACTAAAACACCCGCTGCTGACACATAAACTTACTCTCTTACGGCGTAAGGAAACCGACACTAAAGATTTTCGTGAAACACTTGAAGAGATTGCCGGACTGATGGCATACGAGATAACCCGCGATCTTCCTGTGAAAGACATTACAATTGAAACTCCACTTGGAAAATGCAATACACAGGAACTGGCTATGGATGTTGTTCTGGTACCGGTATTAAGGGCAGGTTTAGGAATGGTTGACGGTATCTCTAACCTGATACCTACCGCAAGAATAGGCCATATCGGTATGTATCGCGATCATGTAACACTTAAACCAATGACCTATTATTCCAAATTTCCCGACAATCTTCCAAATGCTGTTGTAATGGTTCTCGATCCCATGCTTGCGACTGGAGGTAGTTCAACTGATGCTATCCAGGTTCTGAAAGACCATGGGGCAAAAACTATAAAACTTGTTTGTGTTGTTGGTGCTCCCCAGGGAGTAGAAAGAATTATGAAGGATCATCCGGATGTCCAGATTTATCTTGCCGGCCTTGATGAGAAGCTCAATGAACATGGATATATTGTCCCTGGTCTTGGTGATGCGGGTGACAGACTTTTCGGAACAAAATAAAATTATTTCAGGTTATCAAGTGAGTATTTGATATAAACGTCATTCAATTCACAGAAACCTTTTTTTGCAACCATGGTTTGACCAGCTGTGAGAGTATAATTGAGAAATGCTAAAATAGCCGGATTGGTAGGTTTTCCAATTGAGCCAAATGTAAGTTCCCGGGTCAGGTTTTTAGGATAATAGCCAAGCCAGAGACCCCGGTGAGCTTTATTAACATTGGTAAAAGGCACCTCTTTCCTGTCTATCGTTTTATCGAAATCAAGATCAATAGGTATTACCTGTATATCTTTTATCCGATCACCTGTAACGGTATCAAATGCATAGGAGAAATTACAATAACCGATAGCCAGCTGATTCCCCTGAATGCTTTTTATCATTTCTTCGTCTCCGACAACCTTGGTTCCCTTCAGGTCAATGCTTTCCTTCCATAGAAAATTAGCCCATACTACAGCAGCACCAGATTTATCGGCTCTTGTATAAACGATGGCTTTTTCGTTTAAGGTAGTATCCAGAAGTTCGCCCCATGTCATTGATCTCTCACCTGTAAACAACCTTATCAGTTTTTCCGGAGTAATCCCATGTTCGAGTATCCTTTTAAAGAATGGATTCTTTTGATTGACAATTGGTGCCACTCCTTCCTTTGCTACAGGTATAATCCATATACCTTCTTTCAGTTCTTCATCCGTAAGAGGTCTTGAAATCATTGCCAATTGATCCTTTTTAGCCAGCAGATTATCTATTCCCAGTCCTGTCCCCCCAGATGTAACAACAATTTTAACAGCAGGATATATCATCATAAAATCATCACTCCACTTCCTCACTAATGGATAGAGTGCATAAGCCCCGCTGATTGTAAAATTTCCTGCTATATCACTTTTTGTTTCCGAATGAATTTTATCTTTGGTTTTCTCTGAAATTCGTGGTTTGCAACCAAGAAACATCACCATAGATAAAAGCAGGACTATAAACTTATTAAAGCACATTTTTTTTTTAAAGTTACAAAATATCTGAACATTGGACAATACCAAATTGTTAGGAAATATATGTTTCCCGACTATTCCTATCCAAAAAAAAATTAAATTACACAAGAAATTTTCAAATGAATCCGGATCCAGTTATAGAGGTAAAAAATGTCTGGAAATCTTTTAAAACAGTCCAGGCGGTGAAAGGTATTGATCTTAAGATCCCTAAAGGTCAATTTGTTGCACTTCTTGGTCCAAATGGCGCAGGTAAAACAACTCTGGTCGAGATGATTGAAGGGATTCAAAAACCCGATAAAGGTGAAATTACCATTATGGGGAAAAAGTGGAAGGGAAATGAAGATGAGCTTCACCGGATCATTGGACTTTCTCTACAGGAGACCAGGTTTATTGATAAACTGAGAGTATCGGAAACGTTGCAGCTTTTTGCGAGTTTTTTTAACCTTGGGAAAGAACGTGTTAATGAGATAATTGACATCGTTGGACTTAAAGAAAAGAGAAAATCGTATGTTGTAAATCTTTCTGGCGGACAAAGACAGAGGCTGGCAACAGGGATTGCCCTGATAAACAATCCAGCAATCCTTCTTCTTGATGAACCAACAACAGGACTCGATCCGAATGCCAGACGGGAGATATGGGAAATTCTAAGAACTCTGAAAGAAAGATCTGAAACTTCAATGATCCTTACAACTCATTATATGGAGGAGGCTGAAAACCTTTGCGACTATATAGTAATAATGGATAACGGAGTAATTTTAAAAGAAGGTACTTTACAGCAACTGCTTGAAGAAGACACACATGAAAAGGTTGTTGAATTTACTGCTGAAAGTGTTCTGGTTCATGAAGAGATGAATTCACCTGATTTACCTTTTGTTATTCATGCTGGAGATACCCGCGAAAAGGGTTTTGTAACATTATCAAATTTTGAAACCGAACTTCCTGCCTTTATGACTTTCATGAAATCGAGGAATATAACTCTCAAACACATGGAGTGCCGCCGTAAAACACTTGATGATCTGTTTGTTTCACTTACAGGAAGAAAGATAAATGAATAGATGGGTCAGATTTAAACAGTTATGGCAGCTGATATCTGCTCTTTTCCGGGAAATAATCCGGGAACCCGGAGTACTCTTCTGGGGAATACTTTTCCCAATTCTGATGTCGCTTGGACTGGGACTCGCTTTTACAAAAAAAGCTGATGTCATACGTAAAGTTGCGATTATCAATATAGCAGAAAGATCACGGGCCGGATCAGAGAATTCCGTTGTGGCCGATTTTCTGCAAAAGAGATGCGAAAAGAATGTCTCTGTGGAAAAAGATACATGGCAATGGAAATATACAATCAAAGATGCAAAACTGGGAAATTCTGTTTTCCTGTTCTATAAAATGAAATGGGATGAAGCAATTAAGCTTCTGAAAAGAGGTACAATTAATGTACTTCTGCTCGGAATGAATGACTCGGTTGAGTATCATTTCGATCCGATGAATCCAGATGCCCAGCTGACTTATCTTAAGCTCAGTAGTATTGTGGGGAAAGGAGAAATACAAATGGATCTAAGTAAATCAGAAATAAAACCACTCACAGTCACAGGAACACGTTATATTGATTTTCTTGTACCTGGTTTAATAGCTATGGGTGTCATGATGTCCAGCATGTGGGGAATAAGTTATGGAATAATTGAAAAGAGATCCAAGAAACTGTTAAGGAGACTTGTGGCTACACCAATGAAAAAATCCCACTTCCTGGTTGCGTTGATAACAGTCAGGATTACAATGAATTTCATTGAATCGCTAGTTCTTTTTCTTTTCGCACTTTTTGCATTTAAAATGACAATCCAGGGAAATATCTCAGCTCTCATTTTAATGTTCCTTGCCGGGAATATTGCTTTTGCAGGAATAGCTGTTTTTGTTTCATCACATACTTCAAATACTGAAGTAGGCAACGGGCTAATTAATTTTGTAGTATTCCCGATGATGGTGCTTTCAGGTATATTTTTCAGCTATCAGAATTTTCCTGACTGGAGTCTGCCGGTCATTAAGAACCTTCCATTAACTATGCTGACTGACGGGATCAGAAGTATTTTCAATGAAGGAGCGGGTTATCATGAGGTAGCACTGCCTATTCTGATACTGACAGCAACCGGGGCTCTGTTTTTCACCGTGGGATTAAAAATATTCAAGTGGCATTAAGATAATTGTTGATGCTAGGCGAAGTTTTAAAACTACGCTTAGCTGCTGACATATTAGTGACATATTCTTTTCGCCGTAGGCGATAAGGTATTGTAGAAGAAGTAAATATTATAGGCTCAATATAATTCCTCGTAGAGGATATGCCAGATTAGAATTTCAAGCAATTACAATCCAGATTAGTGAAAATCTTGATTTTTCATAATCAAAAAATTTTCATTCTAATGCAACAAATCATTTTTCTTCCTGTCTTTATTCCGGATTAGAATTAAAAATTAATAAAAAAGAAGTATGAAAAGCCTTAGATCTTTTGCAATTGCAATCCTCATCGTTGGTATCTCCTCCTGCACCCATGGCCAGTTCTGGAAAACAGTGTACGGAAATAATAAGGTTGTGACAAAAGAAAGAAAAACTGAGTCTTTCACCGGTATTAAGGTAAGTTCAGGAATTGATGTTTGTCTGAAACAGGGGAATAATGAGTCAGTTTCCGTAGAAGCAGATGAGAATCTACATGAATATATTCTCACAGAAGTAAGAGGCGGGGTACTTAATGTTTATTCAGAGTACAATATCCGTGATGCCGAAAGGAAAAGAGTATATGTCACAATGAAAGAGGTGAATTCTGTAAGAACAACAAGTGCAGGTGATGTATTTGGTGAGACACCGATACATACCGACAGACTCGAGTTATCCGCAAGCAGTGCAGGAGATATCAAACTTGAGGTAAATGCAAAAGAGATCAATATAGATATCAGCAGCTCAGGCGATATGACTCTTTCCGGTGAAACAGACATGCTCAAAGCTGATCTGAGCAGTGCCGGTGATCTGAATGCTTATGAACTTAAGACCAGAGAGACAGATGTTTCAGTTTCAAGTGCCGGAGATGCTGATGTTTATGCAACGGAAAAAATAACAGCCAGGGCTTCAAGTGCGGGAGATGTCAATTACAAGGGTGATCCAAAATATGTAGATGCTCATGCCTCAAGTGCGGGTGGAGTTCATAAAAGATAGCTTCTAATCTATATATATTCCCACATTATTACAAGCCGCCGGATTACTTCCGACGGCTTTTTTCTTAACTTTGCATTCTTATATATCCTGCGGGATGACCCTTTGTGAACCTTAGTGATAACCTTTGCGTCCCTTAGTGGTAAAAAAAGAACTTAATTTAACCACAAAGGATCACAAAGTAAATCACAAAGTGACACAAAGGAAAACAATAAT
>Ga0209748_1001594_pt1 | contig 11155 bp, 5 predicted proteins | sample BarGraIncu00421A_FD_185490 | JGI IMG/M metagenome (GOLD analysis project Ga0209748, IMG submission 185490) | Arctic peat soil microbial communities from Barrow, Alaska - Barrow Graham LP Incubations 004-21A (SPAdes) (version 2) | ecosystem: Environmental > Terrestrial > Soil > Wetlands > Peat... | reverse complement strand
GAGCCCGACGATGCCCTCCGCGCCGCGTGCCCGGGACTGGTCGCCCTCCCGAACCAGGCGACCGACGAGGCCGACACGAACGCTGTCGTCGCCAGGGTCGTCGAGGCGCTGGGTGGCCTCGACGTGCTCGTCAACAACGTCGGCGGCATGGTGGCCCGGGTCCCGATCAGCGACATGACGTACGCCCATTGGCGCGAGGTGATGGAGCTCAACCTCGATTCGATGTTCCTCATGACGAAGGCCGTCATGCCCCATCTCGCCAACGGCGGCAGGATCGTCAACGTCGCCAGCGTCGCGGGACACAACGGTGGCGGGGCCGGGGCGGTGGCGTACGCGACTGCCAAGTCGGGAATGTTCGCGTTCACGCGCGGACTGGCGAAAGAGCTCGCCGGCCGGCGGATCACGGTCAACGCGCTGGCCCCCGGATACATCGACCAGACCGAGTTCCATGCCGTACACACTCCAGCCTCGGAGCAGGCCAAGCAGATCGCGGGCATCCCCCTTGGCCGTCCGGGGCTGCCCGCCGATGTGGCAGGTCCGACGCTGTGGTTGGCCTCCGACCTGGCATCGTGGGTCACGGGTGAGGTCGTCGACATCAACGGTGGCACCTACTTCGCGTGAAGCCGTCCCCCATGGGTCCGACCTCAACCCCTAGACTCGTGGACCGGCAAGGGAGGTCAGGTGACACGGGTCGTCCAGAAGTTCGGCGGATCGTCGGTCGTCGACGCGGAGAGCATCAAACGCGTCGCCAGACGGGTCGTCGAGAGCAAGAAGCTGGGGCACGACGTCGTGGTCGTCATCTCCGCGATGGGTGACACGACCGATGAGCTCCTGGATCTGGCTCTGCAGGTCAGCCCCCAGCCCCCTGCACGTGAGCTCGACATGCTGCTCACCGCCGGTGAGCGGATGAGCGCGGCGCTGCTCGCGATGGCGATCGCCGACACGGGCTTCCACGCACGGTCGTTCACCGGGTCGCAGGCCGGCGTTATCACCACCGAGACCCACGGGAACGCCCGGATCATCGACATCACGCCCGGTCGGATCGTCGAAGCGCTCGGAGACGGCGACATCGTCATCGTGGCCGGCTTCCAGGGCGTCTCGCAGTCCACCAAGGACATCACCACGCTGGGCCGCGGGGCCTCGGATACCACGGCCGTCGCGCTGGCGGCCGCGCTCGGCGCCAAGTACTGCGAGATCTACACCGACGTCGACGGGGTCTTCACCGCCGATCCGCGGATCGTGGCCGGCGCTCGCCGCATCCCCGAGATCTCGTACGAGGAGATGCTCGAGCTGGCCGCGAACGGCGCCAAGATCCTGCACCTGCGCTGCGTGGAGTACGCACGACGCGCGAGCGTCCAGGTACACGTCCGCTCCTCGTTCTCCGCCAAACCCGGCACCTGGGTCAAGGACTCGTCGCTCATCACGGAAGGACGCGCCATGGAGGCCGCACTCATCACCGGTGTCGCCCACGATCGCAGCGAGGCGAAGATCACCGTCGTCGGTGTTCCCGACAAGATCGGCGAGGCCGCCCGCATCTTCGAGACCGTCGCGGCCGCAAACATCAGCATCGACATGATCGTCCAGAACGTCTCGGTCAAGGAGGCGTCGACGGCGATCTCGTTCACGCTGCCGCAGTCCGACGGCAAGGTCGCGATGGAGGCGTTGCGCGCGGTGCAAGGCACGATCGGGTTCACCGATCTGCTGTACGACGACCAGATCGGCAAGGTCTCGATCGTCGGGGTCGGCATGCGCTCCCACCCGGGCGTCTCGGCGACCTTCTTCACAGCCCTGGCGAACGCGAGCATCAACATCGGCATGATCTCGACCTCGGAGATCCGGATCTCCGTGGTCGTACCGGCAGAGCAGGTCGACGACGCCGTACGCGCAGCGCACACCGCCTTCGGCCTCGACGCCGATGGTGAAGCGGTTGTTTATGGGGGCACTGGGCGCTGACAAGCGCGTTCGGGCATACTGGCAGCGGTCGCATCGGGACCTGACTGGCGGGAGGGCGGGTGTGACGGCACTGGCGCTGCACACGGTGCTCACCGTCGTGCTCATCGCGTGGGGTTACGAAGTCGCGACCCGCGTGCCGTACCGGCAGGCCTGGATCTGGACCGGTACGAGCCTCGTGGTCGTGATCGGCTACATGTCCCTGACGGCTCGCTCCGTGTTCGAAGGGGCTCCCGTCCGCGTGCAGACTGTGGTCGGCAATGTGGGCGCCACGCTCCTGGCCCTCGCGGGCATCGTCTGCCTCGCACTGTTCGCGGCGGTGGCCCACGGCGCGAATCGATCGATGGCCCAGCCGCTCCATGCCGCTGCAACCGAACCTTCTGCGTGGGCGCCGAGGAGCGACGAGACGTCGGTCATCGCCGACGACGACGCGGTGGACTGGGAGCCAGGCGTCGTCATCGATGCCGGCTTCTTGCCGTCGAGCGATTCTTCCGTGGACGACGAGCCGCAGGCAGCCCGGTACGCGTATTCGTCCCCCGAGGAGCCTGACGAGCCGGACGACTCACCGATAACCTCGGTGCCTGCTCGGGCCCTGGCGCCCGACGCGCCAGCGGCCACGTCTGCCACATCCGTGTACCGACCCGGCGCCCCCCCGCCAGTAGCCCCGTCGAAGTGGGCTCCGACGTCGAGCGCGGACGAGGCACCCCGGGAACGCGTGCCCCCCCGCCGGGCGCTGCCGTCCCCAACCGACATGGGATCATGAGCAAGTCATGAGTGAGATGGACGTGGAGGTCCTGACGATGGGCCGGCGAAGACTGGGGCTATAACAGCGGCGGACAGCTGGGCGACGGAGGCACGACGGACCAGTGGAAGCCTGTGGCTGTGTCCGGCATCACGGGAGTGACGTCGCTGTCGGTGATGGCCAGACCTGTGCGGTCGTGAGCGTCGCGGGCGGAAAACGGCAGTCCTGCGCACTGACTACGGTCGGTGGCGTCAAGTGCTGGGGCGACAACACGTACGGGCAGCTAGTGACGGCACGACGAACGACACCACCATTCCCACCACGGTGATCGGGCTCGGCTAGCCGAGCCGCCGGTCGCTCAGCGCTTCTTCGTCAGCTCTGTGGCCTTCGCCCGTGCGGCCGTGCCGTCGGAGGGGCGGCCCAACGAGTCGTACAGCTTCGCAAGGTCGGTCCATGGCTCGGGAGCGCTTGGGCGCAGCTGGGCAGCCGCGAGGAACGCGGCCTCCGACTCGGCCGACCGCGAGAGCCCGGCGAGCGCGATGCCGCGCGCGAGGTGCGCGTCGACGTTGGTCGAGTCGACAGCCAGAGCCGCATCGGCCGCCTGAAGCGCGGCGGGGTGATCGCCGCTGACATCCGTGGCTGACGAGAGCGTCAGGAGACACTCGACGGAGTCCGGAAGCTGTGCGCACGCGTGACGCAGCGGGTCGAGGACGTACCGGATATCGGCTCCCGAGGACCCGGCGAGTGCGGTCACGGTGTACGCGACGCGGCGGGTCACGTCCGGGTCCCATGGCCTCGCGGCGATGGCGCTCTGGGCTGAGCTCATCGGCGACGTGGCGGTGAGCGTGCGCGAGTACTGGACCTCGGCGACGATCAGCGACAGCCCGAGCCACAGGCTCAGCGCGCCGATGCCCGTGGCGGTGGCGATCCGTACCGGCTTGGCCAGGGGCGCCTCGTGGCGTACGGCGAGGGCGCCGCCGACGACGAAAGCGCCGAGCGTGGTGGTGATGGGGTCGGTGAACGAGGTGAGGTACGTGGCGAGCAGGCCGGCCGCCACGGTCGCCGCGGTGACGAGCTGTGGTGAGCGGACGACCACCGCGTCCCGTACGGCCATGACCCCGATGACCAGCAGGGCGACGACGCCCAGGATTCCGGTCGCGCAGACAACCTGCAGGACGACGTCGTGCGGCGAGTCCGGCGGCGCGTACGGACCGACCGCAGCCGCCCACTGCGCGGTGTGGAACGGGTTGATGGCGTCGACGAACCGGGACGGCCCGACCCCTGCGAGCGGGTGTGCGAGCCAGAGCTGTACGGACTCGCCCCAGAGTAGGAGCCGGCCGGTGATCGTCGATTCGGCGAACGGAGAGGAGCCTGTCACTCGAGCCGCGGTGCTCGGGACCAGCAGCGCTCCGACCATGACGAGGGCTGCAGCGCCCGCGAGCACGTACCAGCGGGGCGGCTTTGCCGCCCGACTCCTGAGCAGGAGGGCGACGACGAGGCTCGCGCCAACGCCGACCAGGACACCGCGAGACGCGCTGAGCACGATGCATGCCGCGGCGCCGACAGCACCGACCCAGAGGAGCGGACGCGCGTGGGTGGCGAGTGACCATCCCACGACCACTAGGGCGATCAGACCGAAGGTGCCCAGCGTGGTGGAGTTGCTCAGCAACCCAGTCACCCGCTCGCCGCCGGCGAACACGGCTTGGCCGACGGCGACGACTCCGTTGGCGCCAGCCCCGAGAGCGACGGCGGAGGCGAACACCCGACGAGGTTGGGCGGAGGTGAGTACGCGGGCTCCGACGGCAAGTGCCGCAGCGTACGCGGCGATCATCGGCAGCCCTTCGTACCTGGGGTAACGGCCGATGAGGGACAGCAGCGGTGTCCGGCCGATCAGAGCGGCCACGACGAAAACGGCGGCGCCGACACCCAGTGCGATCGCCATGCGCCTGCTCAACCGGTTGCGGGACGGGGCGAGCATCCCGAGTGCCAGAGCCGCCCCCAGAACGATGAGTCGCAGGGGCATCACCGGGTCGGTGGGGAGCGGCAGCTCGGCGACGGGGAGGACGAGGCCGATGCATGCCGCGGCCAGGATGGCGGCGACCGGCGACTCCTCGGCGCTTTTGATCGCCTTCCGGGGCTTTCGTGCTGCCATGGCCGCGTCAGGTGGCGATGAAGTAGCCGGCGGTGTCGGCGATGACGTGGGTGCTGCCGGGTGATCCGTTGTGGAATTTGATGGTGCCGTCGCTGCCGACTTGGACGGTGACGAGGTTGGGGATGGTGGTGGGTCCGGACCAGTTCAGGTTGGATGCGAGCGGCATGCTGGTCGCGCCTGGATAGACGGTGAGGTAGCCGGCGATCGTGGTTTGGGTGACGGTGGTGTTGATGACGACCGCGGCGACGCCGGTGGCGGGGACGCCGCCTTTGCCGAGGATGGGCAGGGTGAGGTCGGCGCCGCCGCCCAGGGGGGTGGTGTTGCGGGTGTCGAGGACGCGGGCGGGGGGGACGGCGACGAACATGCCGGGTTGGGTGACGGTGCCGCCGAGGTAGTAGCCGGCGACGTCGGCGATGACTTGGGCGGTGCCGGGTCCGGACTGGTACAGCGACACGCTCCCGGTGTCGCTGACTTTGACGGTGACCAGGTTGGGGATGGTGAGTCCGGGTGTCCAGTTCAGGTTGGACGCGAGGGGCCGACTCGTGCCGGTCGGGTAGACGGTCAGGTAGCCGTAGTACGTGGCTTCGGTGACGGTCACGTTGAGCACGACCGCGGACACGTTGCTGGCAGGAACCCCGCCCTTCCCGGTGACCTGCAGGTCACGAGTCGTGTCTGAGGCGAGTTTGCCGCTGGTGGTGCGGGTGTCGAGGATCCGGGCGGGGGTGAGGGTGGTGAACCCGCCGGGTTGGGTGACCGTGCCGGCGATGTAGTAGCCGGCGACGTCGACGATGACGTGGGCGCTGCCGGGCCCGGACTGGTACAGGTCAACCATGCCGCCGGCACCGACCTTGACGGTGACGGCGTTGGGGATCGTGGTCCCGGCCGACCAGTTCAGGTTCGACACCAGTGGCCTGCTGGTTCCGGTCGGAGACACGGTGAGGTAGCCGTAGCTGGTGGTCTGGGTCACGGTGACGTTCAGCACGACCGCCGAGACCCCTGTCGACGGCACCCCGCCGACACCGGTCACCTTCAGCGACCGGGTCTGGTCCGAGCCGATCGGAGTCCCCGTGGTGCGGGTGTCGAGGAGGCGCGACGTTGACACGGAAAGGAAGGCCCCCGGGTTCATCCCGGCAGGATTCGGCGAGGTGACCGTGATCTTCCCAGTGACCGGTAGGGTGCCGTCGACCGACGACACCACAGTGCCCGACCCGTCGACCGCGTCAGCCTTCAGCGTGTACGTGTACGAGCCCGCCGGTACCGACTTGCCGGACCCGTCCAGGCCGTTCCAGGACAGGCCACGGATCGAGCCATCGGCCGACGCGGCCGTCGCCAGGGTCCGTACCACGGCCCCGCCAGTCTTCGAGATCTCCACGGTGCCGGCCTTGAGCGGCTTGGTGGCGTCGAACTCGACGCTCCACGTCGCAGCATCGGAGAAGTCCGCCGTCGGGCTCGCCAGAGCCCCCAGCAAGCGGGGAGCGGACGTCGACAACGACGAGAAGTCACGCCAGATCAGGTCCGTGGTCGACGCGCACGCCACGTGGCCCGCACCGTCCGAGGTGACGTCGTAGGAGCAGTCAGTCAAGGGCGTCAGGCTCCCCTGCGAGAGGTTCCACAGGTTGTAGTCGAAGTTGTTGAACGTCAGGATCGCGTACCCGTCGCCCACGTCCATGACATTGACGAACTCGGTCGGAGTCTTCCAAGGGGTCGCCAGCCGGGATCCGGTCTTCAGGCTGAAGGCCTCCGCGTACTTGCCACAGGTCATGAACAACGTGTCGCCCCAGACCTGGCCTGCGTCGCACACAGCCGTGCCAGGTGGAAGGGTGACCGTTCGGGCCGCCGAGATCCCGGTCAGGTCGTTGACCACCACGTGCGCAGAACCGGTCGGAGCCGTGTCCGTGGTCCACGTCACGTACTCGGATCCGAAGAGGGTGCCAGCCGTCCCGAGGAACTTCCCGACCGTGGTGTTGTTGACCGTCGCGACCTCGATCTCGGGACTGTCAGCGGCGGTGTTCCACCCCAGCCGGGTGATGTACGGGCCGCTCAGCTGGTCGAGATGCGCATCGGTGATCGTGTTCCGCAGCTTCCCGCGGTCGTAGACCGACAGCCCAGCAGGGCCGCTGACGGCGGTGCGTGCAGCGGATGCCGCGAGCCCGGAGGTCCTCAGGGGCAGCAGCGTCTCCGGTCCGAATCCTGACTGCGACACGGACCTCGTCCACGCCGGAAGGTCGAGGGAGCCGTCTCGAGTGTCGGCCCCTACGACCCGATCGGTCGCGACGGCGAGGAAGCCGACAGAGGATGCCGCGGTGGGGGGATCGAGAAGCCAGCGCTCGCGGTGCCTTCCTGGAAGACCCTCAGGATGGTCGGCACCGTGTTGCTGTCGCGCACCAGCACATACGGTGTGTCGCCGTACATGTCCATGCCGGCGGCAGGGGGCTGGTCGATGGAGGACAGCGCCGGCAGCTGGATCTTCACCGACGACGACAACGTCCCGTTCCAGAGGAAGGGGGTGTACTGGCCGACGGGGCCCAGCCCGGTCCAGATGTTGACCACGGTCCACGGGCCGAAGTTGTAGAACAGCGGGTAGACGGAGTCGTATGTGCCGGTCATAACCGTGCTGCAGGTCGGGGCGGTCGACAGGTTCGACAGCGGACGCGCACAGATCTGGACGGTGGTGGTGGTCGCGAGCACGTACACGAGCTGCGACGAGGTGGCGACGACCACCCCGCCCGCCCCGTCGATGGTGACCCAGGCCCCAGGAGCTGTCGCGGGGCTTGTTGCTACGGCGTAGACGGAGTGATTGTCGCTCGTCGTCCCGCTCCACAGGACGGCGTCCGACGCTGTCAGCTGTGGGACCGGGTTCGACACCGTCGCGCCCGTCGGAAGCGTCATCAACGAGGGCCCGGTACTGGTGAGGAAGTTGTACGCGTTGTAGGCGACGCCCGAACCCCACAGGATCCAGGACCCGCTCATGCTCGTCGGGGCGGCCGGCAGGGTGGGGGTGGGGGTCGTCACCACGCCGGTGCTGATCGCGTACACGACGGCTGTGACCGACGTACCGGTTGACTGGTAGCCCACGAGCGTGCCGTTGACGGCCATCATCCAGGTGGTGGTCGAGAGGGTCGGATCGCTCGTCCACGTGCCGCCCGTGTTGGCGGAGCGGTGGGTTCCGAAGAGCACGTTGGCGCCGAACGCCGCCAGCGGTCCGGAGTCGTCGACACCGGCATGCAGAGGCGTGGGGACCGCGGGCGGGACGGCGTACGCCTTGGCCGGGGTCGATGCGATCGTGCCGACAGCGAGAAGGACGCCGAGGGCGAGGATCAGTGCGTGGCGCCCGGACCAGTGGTGCGTCCTGACAGCTCGTAGCGCTCGTGTCATGGTCAGCACGGCAGTCCCCTTCGACTCGGGTGCAGGTCTCCGCCCTGCCCAGCGCGGACTGCCGCACACTATCCCCGGCGCGAACGCGGCCCAGAAATCGGGGTACACCCTGCACCTGACGTTGAGCCAGGCGCTTTCTGCCCACAACGGAAACCAACAATCGCGGTACGGGACAATTCAGTGCTCTCATCGAAGATTTCGCACGGTGCGCCGAACCCTGCAATGCGCTGTGCGTCAAGCTCTCTCGCCGTGGGCGCTGGAAGGCATCGTGTGCCAACACCTTGAGCGTCGCCCACTTCCCCGACTTGCACATCCGCGAGCCCCCGCCTGGCTCGTGGCGAGGCCGCTAGGCTGTCCCGCAGCCCGTTGCCAGGAGGGAAACCCACATGCCGAAGCCCAGTCTGAACGATTTCTTGTCGAAGGCCTCGTTCTGGCCCGTCGCAGAGGTTGTTGGTTCTGCATGGATAGAGCACGCGCCCTTCGCGATGTGGCTCATGGATGCGATGCGGCCGTCGTCAGTGGTCGAGCTCGGAACCCACAACGGGTACTCGTTCTTCGCCTTCTGCCAGGCCGCGAAGGCTCTCGGCCTCGACACGGAGCTGTATGCCATCGACACATGGGAGGGCGACGTCCACTCAGGCCATTACGACAACAGCGTGTACGAATACGTACAAGCGGTCCTGGAACGCGACTACCCGGAGCGGGCCCACATGGTGCGGACGACGTTCGACGACGCGCGACCACAGTTCCCCGACGGGTCGGTCGACCTGATCCACGTCGACGGTCGCCACTTCTACGAGGACGTGCGGCACGACGTCGAGACGTACCTACCGGCACTCTCGGACCGTGGCGTCATGATCCTGCACGACATCGTGGTCCATGAGCGCGACTTCGGCGTGTACAAGTACTGGGCGGAGCTTCAGGAGAAGTACGAGACGTTCGGGTTCACCCACTGCAACGGTCTCGGGGTCATGGCCGTCGGGCCGAACGCCCCGGCCAAGGTCCGCGCCCTGGTGCAGCTCAAGGACGAGAGCGAGCTTGCGGAGCTCGTCCGCGACGCGTACGCCCGACTTGGCGCGGCGGTTCCCACGCCGTGGATCCTCACTCCCGACATCGAGGCAGCCCTGCGCAGGCTCGGCGAGGCCGAGAGGGAGCTCGGTGAAGCCCGCCTGGAGGCCCTGGGACGTAAGGAGGAGCTGCGGGGCGCCGAGGCGAGACTCGGGACTGCAGAAGCGGCTCTTCGCAGGCTCGGAGTTCTCGGTCGGACGTCGAAGGCGATTCCTTCGCTGTTGAGCCGCGGGGCTAAGAGCCCCTTGGGTGAGGTGGCCCAGCGGACGATGGAGCGGATCAACCCGGCCACCAGTCCCGTGAGGAAGATCTTCGACGACGCGTGGTACGCCGGTGCCTACGGCATCGCCGGTGACCGCAAGGCTCTCCTCGTCGACTACGTCCAGGTCGGGGCGAAGGCCGGACGGAAACCCAACGTGCTCTTCGAGGGCGACTGGTACGCAGAGAACAATCCCGAGCTGGCAGGCATGAGCCGGCTCCAGCAGGCGGAGCACTTCGTGACCACAGGCGGGTCGGAAGGACGGTCGCCCCATCCCTTCTTCGACGCAGCCTTCTATCTGGAGAGCAACCCCGATGTCGCTGCCGCCGGCATCAACCCGCTGGTCCACTACGTGAGGGTTGGGGACAGGGAGGGACGGCGGCCGAATCCCCACTTCGATCCCGCGTGGTACCGCAGAGCTCTAGGACTGGAGGGGTTCGCCGCGGGCGCTTACCTCGAGGCTCCGCTGCCCCGGTCGGCGCCGTCGGAGGGCTTCGACCCCGCGTGGTACCTGTCGACGTACGAGGATGCCGCGGCGTCAGACCTCGATCCGCTGATCTTCCACCTGACTCGAGGGGATCGACGACCCACGTCTGCGGCTGAAGTCAGACGCGTGGTCGCCTGAGACGGTGGAGTGCCGTCAGTAGCTGAGGTAGTAGCCGGCGACGTCGGCGATGACGTGGGTGCTGCTGGGGTGATCCGTTGTAGAACGTGAGCCACTCACTGTTACCTGGCGAAAGGCTCGCGATTCGCCATCTTGTACGGGACCAAGAGAAAGAATTCGCTGCAACTGCTGGATCACGAAGTCCGAAGACCTCAGTCTGGGCGGACCATCAACTTGAGGTACTGCCATGTGTTGCCCATGGCGCCGCGGAGCATCCGCCGATAGACCCGTTTCCCGTAGCGGTGCCTGATGTAGCGCCGCCGCGACTGGCTGAGCCGCTCTCGCTCGTCGTCGTAGTGCCGCGTGCCCGGCATCGGGGTGACCGGTTGGACGTTCACCATCGCGGGCTCGAGCTGGTGGAGGAAGTCGATGAGACGGTCGAAGTCTGCCCGCCCCCAGTCCTCACCGGTGAAGAGGTCCGGGTAGCACTGCACGCCGACCTCCTCCAGCACCCGTACGGCCTCGATGACCTGCTCGGCCGACGTGCGGGTTCCTTCGTTGGCTAGATCGGATCTGGGCAACGAAGGAACGCCGAGGAAGAGCCCTTCGAAGCCGTGCTCGGCGAGAAGGCGGATGTCGTCGGGATGTTCGGTGACGTCGTCGGCGCGTCCGAACGCGCTGAATCGCTTGGAGATGCCACGTGCGTCAAGGGACTCACAGAACCTCGTGATCCCCGACGGCCTGGACAGGAAGTTGTCGTCGACGATGAAGACATGCGGCTCGGCGATGCCGGCGAGCTCGTCCATGACCTCGTCGAGATCACGCTCGGCGTACGAACCGTCATGGGTGCAGAAGGTCCCGCAGGGAGCTGCGCATCCGTACGACGTCTTCAGGCTCGCGCTGCGCTCGTGATGGATGTGGGTGTAGCGGTTCCTGTACTTGGCCGTGATCGTACGGTCGGGCATCAGCCCTTGTGGGTGCTCGACGGCGGGCTTGGCTTTCCCA
>Ga0209748_1001592_pt1 | contig 11158 bp, 6 predicted proteins | sample BarGraIncu00421A_FD_185490 | JGI IMG/M metagenome (GOLD analysis project Ga0209748, IMG submission 185490) | Arctic peat soil microbial communities from Barrow, Alaska - Barrow Graham LP Incubations 004-21A (SPAdes) (version 2) | ecosystem: Environmental > Terrestrial > Soil > Wetlands > Peat... | reverse complement strand
TCGCGTCCCGAGACGACACAGCCACAACGACCCCGTCGAAGACCACCAACGTCGCCGGATTCACATCCCCCTGAGCCCCTGGCGTCGACACCACCCTGACCCGATCCCCCACCTTGAGCGGGTCGCTCGGCAACTGGCCACCTGTCAACGACAAGCCGACCTCCGACATGCCTTCCTGCGGAAAGACCTTCTGCGTCACCGAGCCTGGCACCAGCAGCTGGCCAGCTGTCAGGTCAACAGCGGCACGTTGCCCCACCAACGACCCGGCCTGGTCCGCGGGCACCACCTTCACCGACGGATCCACCCCGACCCGTACCACCTGCAGATCCTCGGCAGTGATGAGCTGCCCAGCCGCGACATCGACCCGCGCCACGACCACCGCCTGGCTGTTGCCAAGGCTCGTGTAGGCCCACCCCGACACCAACGCCCCCACCAGCACCAAAGCCAACGCGGCCACGATCAGCGCCGGGCGGCGGCGCAACTTCACCGGCGGCGGGACGATCCCGCTCGAGTCCTGAAGGCCCACAGTCGTGGGCCCTTTAGCGGCAGTCATCGTTGCCATGGAAGCCTCCCTGCGTCAGCGAGTCACAACCTGGATCTCACCCACAACCAACGTTCTGGTCGAGGTGAAGGACAAAGACATCGTCCCCGACACCCCCGTCGTCGCCGTCCACGTGATCGCCCACGTGCTCGTCGCACGAATCGTGTAAGTGCCCTGCTTGCTGTACGTGTAACCACAATCCGGCGACCTCTTGCCACCATCGCCAGTCCGGAAAGCCGTCCCTGCCGACACGCAGGTCACGGCACCGCCATCACCCATGTTCCACACGACCTTCGAGACCTTCGCTCTTGCCGTCACGGTCACGCCCCCGGCCGAGGCAGAACTCGTCGCTGGGCCGAACGTCTGCGCATCCGGACCAGCAACCCACAACCACGCCGGTACCCCGACGATCCCCATCGACCCAGGCACATCCTCCGGAACCATGCCGATCCGGATCGCGCGCAACCGCATCGACGCGACCGCCTGCGAGGCAAGAGCCGCCGGGTCGACTGCCGCAGGCCCACCAGCCAGCCAGTAGATGGGCACTATCCCCGAAGGAATCGCTGCCCCGGCTTCGTTGTACTTGCACTGGTAGGCGGTCATCCCCTGGTGGGCAGCGTCGGGAACCTGGCCGCTCGGGCCGGCATAGCATCCCCAGGCAGGCGTCCAGGTAGCCCCGTTAAGGCTGCACGGGATCGGCTTCTGGAAGCCATTCAGGCAGGATGAACTGGCGGCCGAGGGTGCCGGAGAAGTCGATGCCCCGGGCTGCTCCGGACACACGACGGCACTAACCCACGTCTGGCTCGCTGCATCCCACCTCGTCACCACCTGGCACGAAGCTCCTGGCGCTGCCCCGGCGTCCATCGTGCCCACGATGACAATCGTGAGGAACAAGACGAAGCCAGCGACGAACCGTACTGCGGTGCTCAACATGGCGATGTGTCCTGGCTCGGCTCACTCTCCACGACCCGCCAACCATCGCTGAACTGCTCCACGGTGAACACCCGAGGATCCTTGGATGGGTTGACAGGAACCAGAGTGGCACCTGTCTCGTAACTCTTCATCGCAACGGTCGAAAGGTCGGCGCATCCACGTACGTACACGGTGGGCCGACCCTCGAGCGGAGCAGCTTCTCGGCTGCCCTGGATTGTGAACTTGGGTACGCCGCTAGCCACCACCCCGCCGTTCAGGATCCCGTTTGCGTACTGCTCGCTCTGAGCGAGGAAGCCCTCCGTCCCGCTGCTCCTAACATTCCTCATGTACGGGGAGAACTCGGTCTGGATGTCTCGCGTCGGTGTCTGGAGGGCTATGAAACTCCATAAGACTGAATACGCCTTGACCGTCATCCCCTCCGCGGCAGCCTGGGTGTCGGATTTGCTCGAGGGCGCGGACGGACTCAGCGACGAAGCGACCGACGTGCTGGTGAACGAGGCCGAAGGACCAGTCACAGCGCTCGACGTGCAGCCGCATAGAACGAAGCACGCCACGAAGGCCATCGGTACATTCAGTGTGCGGGCGGGCATCGGAGCTCCTTCCCGGCTGGCGCGGGCCCTCACTCACATAAGCCTTCGCCCCGTCCGTTCCTGATCACCAATCCGGGAGCGGAGAACCGGTTGTTACAGCGACGCCGGGGGTTGGGCCTGCGTCGAGTATCCGTCAACGACCCGGATTCTTCTAGCCCCAGATGCTCAGTCCAGCGAAGGTGACGTATTGCGCCGGAGCCTTCGAGGGGTCGATCCGGCTGCCGCCACAGCCGGAGTCAGGAAGTGGTGCCCTCGTCGCCGGATGCCTCCATGGCGGTCGCAACGAACCAGCTCATGATCTGCTTCAGACCGGCGACGACGCTTGGGGTGGCAAGGACTTCCAGACTGAACCGTGGCCGGAGTCCGAGTCGAGCGCCAGCCAGGTCAATGCCGTCGAGCTGGTTGAGCATTTGCCTCATGTGCTCGCGGACGCTGGTGTCGTCGAAGGGTGGGCGGACCTTCAGGTACTGGAACGGGACTTCAATGGTTCCGCTGCCGGCGGGGTAGATGCCGAAAGCCCACGGCTCATGGGGGGCGGAGCGCAGCACGGGATAGAGGGCCAGCTGTGGATCGATGGCGTATTGAAGTGTTCCGCCGAGGGAGGCCCAGTGCTCGACGAACTCGGCCAAGCCGTCAACAATGGAAGCGCCTCGCAGAACCCGCACAGTACGCCAGAACTGCTCGGTGTACTCGTCAGGAGTTTCAGCGGACCCGACTCCCGGCACGTCTCCGTTGACCTCGATGCCGAGAAGTTCCGCCAGGTCGGCGGGCCGCAGTCGAGTACTGGGATCGGCCACTCCGGCATCGTTGAACGTGATCCCTTCGGCCTCCATGACGGTTTTGGGGTCGTCGGTTCTACCATCAGCCCAGTGGAATCCCTCGGAGATCTTCCCCGACGAGGTGAGGACTCGCCACGCGTTGGGCACAGTAGAGCCCGCCAGGAACTGGCCCAGCGGAACGGGATGATGTCCCGTGACGGCTGCGATGTCCCCGTAGGTCGTCCACGTTCCCTCTGGGAGAGCCACGAGGACTTGACGCACGGTGCGCCACGGGTCACTCACTTCGCTTGAGTTACCGACCGGGCCTGGCCAGATCGACATGGCGCGTAGTGCCAGTTGGCTAGCACGTGCCTTGATCTCCCGCGGTCCCCACGTGTTGTCTGCTGCAATCCGACGAGTCATCTCGAAGTGGCTCTGCCCATACCGCTCGCGCTTCTCGGCGTAGGGCGAGTTGGACAGTTCCGGGTTGTACGAGGTCAGCGTCAGATTGCCGAGTCGGTGGACCCACTGCTGATGCACATCCGACGTCGGAAGCTCTGGATCGTCAGGATCAATGAGGGTGGCCTCCCACTCGGGAATCAAGGTCTGCGGCATCACGTGCTCGATCTGGGGATGAGCCGCCGCCCAATCCACCGGCTCCTTGTGGTCGAACGACTCTTCGAGTCGTCGCAGCACGAACATCCGCTGCGCGCCCTTGCCTGTCCAGTAGAAGTTCCTGGTGTGGATGTCCGACTCGAGCTGCGCGTCGGTGGGCCAGCCACGTCGGGGTCCCGAAAGATAGGAGCGCAGCGCCCCCGCCATGTCGTCTGCGGTGAGCATGGTGCGGGCCGCCTCCGCGAGGATCCGGTTCACGCCCGCGGCGCTTCGACCCGCCAGCATTCGTCGGACCAGGTAGGACTCGCACAGCGTGGCGACGGTGACAACGTCGTCCTCGCCGGCGGTTCCCTCGAGGAACTTCTCCATGGCGGTCAGGAGCACGACTTGGGTGGCCTCAGCCCCCCACTCTCGGAGACGACCCAGCGAGGTGCGGATCCGCAGCGTCGGCGCCTTCTCCGGATCGAGAACGGGGCTGAGTGCCGTGGCCCGCCGCGACAAGCGCACTATGTCGGCCTCGACTGCCTCCTGATTGCTCTCGAAGGGCCGGATCCTGTCCGACTGCAGACGGTATGTGTCACCGCGGCTGGCGCGCTCGTACCCGTTAAGTAGGAGATCCACTAGGGCGAGCGTCTCGAGGTTGTTGACCCCCAGCTTCTTCTCCATGGGGCGCCAGATGCTCGTGTACACGTGATCCGCCCTCGAGGGCAACAGCATGAAGTAGTGGTTACGCAGCAGGTCGCCCTGGGTCAGCTGCATCCCGGTGTTGTTCAGCGACTGGAAGATGCGGTGGACGTTGTCATCGGTGTCCGTCGTGATCGCGACGAGATCCAGCCGGCTCACCACCGCTTGCTCCACGCGAAGCATGTCGACCAGGTCGTCTGGATCGTCTGCCGCCATGAGGAGCTCGCGGAAGACCCGATAGGCGTCGCCGATATTGCCTGTCGCGTCCCCCGCGTCTCCGAGCACGACAGCTTCGAAGGCAGCGCGGTCGTCCTGGGTGGGGAGCACCTTCAGGCGCTCTAGACCGTCCTGGTACTCGTTGATCAGGAGCTGCCGGTGAATCCGGTCCGCGGTCTTCGGATCTTCGGGTCGCACATGGTCACGTAGTGCGCTTAGGGCAAGGGACAGGCTCGTGAGACGCTGCTGCCCGTCGACAACAAGCCAGCGCGCGGGGCCACCGACGACCGGTCGGGTAGGTGCGAGCACCAACGACCCGAGGAAGTGTCCGGGAGATTCGGTGCCGTCGATGAGCGAGTCCGCCTGCAGCATCAGGTCATCCCAGAGCTGTTGCAGTTGCTGGCGTTGCCATGCATAGGTGCGCTGGTACAGAGGCACCACGTACTGCTTCTCACCTTCGAGCAGCTGCTTGAGTGTCTGCTCTTTAGCGTGCATGGCTTCTCTCCTTCGTGAGGGGTAACGAGGCAGGACCGGACCAGGCCAAGGGGTTGGGTTCTGACGACAGCCGATGCGTGGTAACCAGGACCGCGAGGAGGGGATCGATCAACTCTGATCGCCTCCGGTCGAAAGTCCGAAGAACCTCTCGAAGAACGCTCCGAGCTTGTCGAGCACCCGCTGCTTCTTCTCCCCGTGGCCGCCGTCCAATGCGAAGCGGGACGTAGGGGGTAGAACCGCCGTGATGGCCGTACCTGTGGTACTGATCGCACCATCGCGGAAGGCGGCTTCCATGAATGCACGGGCTGCCTCCGGGCGGAGGTTCTCCTCGGCGATGATCGCGTCGAGCTCGGCCTCACGCCGGGCGGCGACGAATGCCTGCCACTCGACGTCGACCTGGCCATGGGAGGAGACGGAGTCGACGAAGTCCTCGATGAGGTCCTTCTTGCTGCGCAGCGTCGGGCTGGCGTTGACGGCCCGCGTGATCTGCGCGCGGACCTCCTTGTCCTCGCCGTCCCCGCGAGCCGCCTGCCACTTTTCGACGAGCATGAGGATGTAGTCGACGTTGATCTCGACCTGCTTGATGAGCTCGATCTCGAAGACGACGTCGTCGTTGATGAGCTCCTTGTCCGCGTCGGCAAGCGTCCTGAACTCGGCGTACAGGTTCAGATAGACACTGCGATAATCCTGGCTTTGCCGGTCGGTGAGCAGCTCCGCGCCGCTGAACTCGTCGAACGATGTAAGGATGTTCTCAAGGCGCAGGATCGACCCGAGCAGCGCGATGAACTGCTTCTGCAGCGACTCGCCGATGATCGGTACACCGAGGGGGAACCTGTCCAGCAGCTCGGTCACCTTGGTGGCGTACTCGCTGTAGTACTCCGCGTACGGCTTCAGTACGACGATGCCGCGCGCGTCCTTGTTGCCGAACAGGGCGATGGCGTCGTTGGTTTCCGCCTCCAGGTCGCGGAAGGTGACGATGTTGCCGTACGTCTTCACTGAGTTGAGGATGCGGTTAGTCCGCGAGTACGCCTGGATCAGGCCGTGGGCCTTTAGGTTCTTGTCCACGAACAGCGTGTTGAGTGTCGTGGCGTCGAAGCCGGTCAGGAACATGTTCACCACGATCACTAGGTCCAGCTCGCGGTTCTTGAGCCGCATCGAGAGGTCCTTGTAGTAGTTCGCGAACCGGTCCGTCGAAGTGTCGTAGCTCGTGCTGAACATATCGTTGTAGTCCTGGATCGCGTCCTCGAGGAACAGGCGGTCGTCGACTCCTAGCGAATCTGTATCGAAGCCCTCCTCGTCGAGAAGGTCGTCAACGGCCTCGTTGACCCCGTACGAGTAGATGAGGGCGATCTTGAGGTGCCGATCCGGCGGCAGGTCCTGCTGCTGCAAGGCGAAGTGGTTGTAGTAGCGTCGCGCCGCGTCGATCGAAGCCGTCGCGAAGATGGCGTTGAAGCCCCGCACTCGCTTGGCCTGCTTGATCTCCTCGACCAGCCGGTTGCTCGCGATCACGTCCGCGACGTTGACGACCGCCGAATGGACGTACCCGGACGAGCGCTTGGTCTTCTGGTCGAAGTGCTCCAACGTGTACGAGACGATCTCACTGATCCGCTGCGGCGCGAGCAGCGCTCTCTCGGTGTCGATCGCCGGCACCTTCTTGTCGGCCACCTCGCCGACCTTGATCGTGTTGACGTAGTCGATCCGGAACGGCAGCACGTTCTTGTCGGTGATCGCGTCGACGATCGTGTACGTGTGGAGCTTGTCCCCGAACGCCTGCTCGGTCGTCTTCAGCCGGGGGTTCCCGCCCGACCCGGAGTTCGCCGAGAATATCGGGGTGCCCGTGAACCCGAACAGGTTGTAGCGTCGAAACGCCTTGGTGATCGCCGTGTGCATGTCCCCGAACTGGGACCGGTGGCACTCGTCGAAGATGATCACGACGTGGCCCGAGTAGATCTCGTGGTCAGCGTTGGACTGGATGAACGTGGCCAGCTTCTGGATCGTCGTGATGATGATCCGCGCCCCCGGGTCGCCTAGCTGCCGCTTGAGCACCGCGGTGGAGGTGTTCGAGTTCGCCGCCCCCTTCTGGAACCGGTCGTACTCCCGCATGGTCTGGTAGTCGAGGTCCTTGCGGTCGACGACGAACAGCACCTTGTCGACGCTCGGCAGCCGCGACGCCAGCTGGGCGGCCTTGAAGCTCGTCAGCGTCTTGCCCGACCCGGTGGTGTGCCACACGTAGCCGCCGCCCGCGACCGATCCCAGCCTCTTGTAGTTGGTCGCGATCTCGATCTTGGCCAGGATCCGCTCGGTCGCGACGATCTGGTACGGACGCATCACAAGCAGCATCCGGTCCGCCGTCAGCACGCAGTAGCGGGTCAGCACATTCAGCAGCGTGTGCTTGGTGAGGAACGTCCGCACGAACGCGGTCAGGTCCTGGATCGGCCGATTCGTGGCATCCGCCCACCACGACGTGAACTCGAAGCTGTTCGAGGTCTTCTTCCCCCGCTTGTTCCCAGTCGCCTCGGCGACGTGCTGGGTGCGCGTCGTGTTCGAGTAGTACTTCGTCAGCGTCCCGTTGCTGATCACGAACAGCTGTACGTACTCGAACAGGCCCGACCCCGCCCAGAAGCTGTCGCGCTGGTAGCGGTTGATCTGGTTGAACGCCTCCCGGATGTCCACGCCGCGCCGCTTCAGTTCGAGGTGCACCATCGGCAGCCCGTTGACCAGGATCGTCACGTCGTACCGGTTCGCGTACGCAGCGCCGCCCTCGCCCTGGTCGATCGCGTACTGGTTGATCACCTGCAGCCGGTTGTTGTGGACGTGCGCCTTGTCGAGCAACGTGACGTTCTTGGTCGTGCCGTCGTCGCGCCTCAACAGCTGGACGTGGTCCTCCTGCACACGGATCGTCTTCTCCGTGATCCCGTCCTTCGCGCCCAAGATGCACTGAGAGAAGAACTGGTCCCACTCGGGGTCCGAGAACGTGATCGCGTTGAGAGCTTCGAGCTGGGTACGGAGGTTCGCCACCAGGTCCGCCTCGGACGTGATCGGCAGGTACTCGTACGCCTGCGACTCCAGCGTGCGGATCAGCTCCCGCTCCAGGTCGGCCTCGGACTGGTACGAGGTCGTGGTTGCTGCGTCCGGCACATACTCCGCGACCACCGTGCTCTCGCTGCTGACCGCGACCGGGTCGTACCTGCGCGCCTGCCCCTCGCTCACAGCAGCTCCTCGAACGTCAGCAGCTTGTCCCGGTAGTACTCGTACTGCTTGCGCCGCGCGACAAGTTCGGCCGGCAGACCGATACTTAGGTCGTTCACGAGCGCGTCGAACGCGTCGAGCATGTCAATCACGCGGTGCTGCTGTGCCAGGGAAGGAACCCGAATTGGCGCACGCCGGATGTTCTCGTTGTAGAGCCGCCGGATCATTCCCCCGTCCGTCGTCCACTCCACCACCTTATACCAATGTAGCAGGAATCGATTCAGGACCACAGACTCATCGTTGTCGATCCAAACTATATTTGAATCTTGGAAGTACGCGGGCTCGCCGTCATACGCAATTGCACGTCCGGTCGTGCCAGCCGCGGAAATTAACACGTCCCCTCGGCTAGGGTGTGGATAGCGGCTCCGATAGTCATCGTATATTTCGCGCGAGATGTAAGCGTCTGGAACGCCACCGAATGTCCCGATCTTGAAGAAAGGAATCTCGCCCGTTGGTGACGTCTCGCTCTTGAAGATGCGCTTGCACATGGAGACTCGGCCCAGTTCACCAAGGGTTCCCCATCTCGCGGGGGCGTCAGCCAAATCGAACAGCAGGTATCGGAGACAGTGCTCGTACTGGCGGCGACGGGCCTCCAGCTCCGACTCCAGCTCCGACTCCAGCTCCGACTCGAACTCAGTGAAGGCGTCGAGGATGCCTACGATCTCCCGTTGCACCTGGAGATTGGGTACTGCGATTCGGAAGTCACTAATCATAGGCTTTCGGATCGACGTGACCGTTGCGCTGACGGCCTTCTGCACAATGAACTTCTTGAAGTGGGCATTGAAGTAGTAGTACGCGTACTTTGTGTCAACGTCGGCAGTTTGAAGAGAGATTCGGTAGGCCCGTTGGTGGAGTGCGTACTTACCCTCGACGAAGTGAAATATGTCGCCAATGCCGCCCTCACCTGGAATGATGATTGCCTCCTCGTCAAACTCATACGAGTCGATACGTTGGACGGTCTTAGAGCGAACATAGAACGGATATTCTCCGCTATTGGCATCCTTGCGGTCGCTGCTCCCTGTGCCGACTTGGGCAATATCCCCAATCCGGCGAAAGATCACGGGTTCCGACGCAAGTGGCACCGAGAGTCCGACCGAACTCATTCTGCGCTCTCCAGATCGGCGACGATCGCGTCAATGGCGGTGCGGAGCTCCTGTTGACGGGCGACGATGCGGGCGATCTCGGCGTTGAGGGCGGTGATGTCGGCGGCGATGCGGGTGTCCTCGGCGGCCACGTAGCTAGTGACTGCAATGTTGTAGTCGTTGGCCGCGATGTCGGCGTTGGGGATCAGTTTCGTGAAGTAGTCACCGTCCTGACGCACTGTGAACGCGTCGAGGATCTTGGCCTGGTGCGTCTCGGTGAGCTTGTTCTTGTTGCCTTGGCGTTCGCACTCGGCGGAGGCGTCGATGAACAGGATCGCGTTGTCGGTCTTGGACTTCTTGAGCACGATGATGCAGGTCGCGATGGTGGTGCCGAAGAACAGGTCCGGCGGGAGCTGGATCACGGTGTCGACGTAGTTGTTGTCGACGAGGTACTGGCGGATCTTGCGCTCCGCGCCGCCGCGGTACAGCACGCCCGGGAACTCAACGATCGCGGCGGTGCCGTTCACGGCGAGCCAACTGAGCATGTGCATGGTGAACGCGAGGTCGGCCTTGCTCTTCGGCGCCAGGACGCCGGCCGGCGCGAAGCGCTCGTCGTTGATCAGGAGCGGGTTGGCGTCGCCCTCCCACTTGATGGAGTACGGAGGATTGGACACGATCGCCTCGAATGGCTCGTCGTCGCAGTGGGCTGGGTCGGTCAGCGTGTCGCCGTGGGCGAGGTCGAAGTGCTCGAAGTTGATGTCGTGCAGGAACATGTTGATCCGGGCGAGGTTGTACGTGGTCAGGTTGATCTCCTGGCCGTAGAACCCCTGCCGTACGTTGTCCTTGCCGAGCACCTTCGCGAACTTCAGCAGTAGCGAGCCGGAGCCGCACGCAGGGTCGTACACCTTGTTGACGCTGGTCTTGCCGACCACGGTGATCCGGGCGAGCAGCTCGGAGACTTCCTGCGGCGTGTAGTACTCGCCGCCGGACTTGCCGGCCTGGGAGGCATACATGGCCATCAGGTACTCGTACGCGTCGCCGAACAGATCGATCGCGTTGTCGCCGAACCGCCCGAGCGGCAGGTCGCCGATCGCGTCGAGGAGCTTGACGAGCTTCTCGTTGCGCCGTGCCACGGTCGGGCCGAGCTTGTTGCTGTTGACGTCCAGGTCGTCGAACAGCCCCTTGAGGTCGTCCTCGGAGTCAGTCCCCACAGCGGACTTCTCGATGTTGCTGAACACCCGCTCCAGGGTCTCGTTGAGGTTCTGGTCGTGAGGACCGTTGGCTCGGACGTTCGCGAAGAGCTCCGACGGAACGATGAAGAACCCCTTCTCGGCCACCGTCTCCTTGAGGCCGACCAGAGCTTGTGAGTCCGGCAGGTCGAGGTAGTCGAAGTCCAGGTTCCCGGCCTCATGCTCGCCGGCATTGATGTAGACGGTGAGGTTCTCGGAGATGAACCGGTAGAACAGCATGCCCAGCACGTACGTCTTGAAGTCCCAGCCATCCACGCTGCCCCGCAGGTCGTTCGCGATCCGCCAGATCGTCTTGTGCAGCTCAGCGCGCTGGGCTTCCTTGGTGGTGGGGGCCATCTCTCTACTTCCTGCGCACTGCGCCGTTCGCGTCGTCCGGGATCCTTCCCGACCGTACCCGTGACCAGGGATTGCCCGCACGGCGCCTCGCGGTCCCTGCTCCAACTCGCGGGAGGCCAACCGCTCTTGAGGACGTGCTCCGGGTCTCCTGCGGAACTCGGGAAGACTTGCTCCGTGAGGGTCGCTCGGGTCTCGCTTCTCTGCTGTCCTTGAAGGCGCGTTGCTGTACGCGTTGCTGTACGAGCCCCTCAGACAGCAACAGAGGCGGTTCCGGATCTCTCCGAAACCGCCTCTGACTAGGCTTTTTACTGTCGGGCTGACAGGATTTGAACCTGCGACCCCTTGACCCCCAGTCAAGTGCGCTACCAAGCTGCGCCACAGCCCGCTGGCGCCTCGCAGCGCCGAGGCG
>Ga0209748_1001586_pt1 | contig 11185 bp, 10 predicted proteins | sample BarGraIncu00421A_FD_185490 | JGI IMG/M metagenome (GOLD analysis project Ga0209748, IMG submission 185490) | Arctic peat soil microbial communities from Barrow, Alaska - Barrow Graham LP Incubations 004-21A (SPAdes) (version 2) | ecosystem: Environmental > Terrestrial > Soil > Wetlands > Peat... | reverse complement strand
TGGCCAGAGACGGACTTGAACCGCCGACACGGGGATTTTCAGTCCCCTGCTCTACCAACTGAGCTACCTGGCCATGAAAGCGCACGCTATCCTAGCCGCCCGCGGCGGGCAGGGTCAAGCGCGCGCCCCGTCCGCAGTGGCCCGCCAGCCGACCAGCCGCAGGCCGATCTCGATCGCCACGGCGGACGCCGCCGCCGTCACGCCGACGACCAGCGTCGTCCCCACGGGTGACACGGGCAGCGCAAAGAAGTCGCGCGCGAACGGCAGCAGCAGTACGCCCACCATCCCGACGACCATCGCCGCGGCGAGCGCCGCGCGCCACGCGTTCAGCGGGCGTGACAACTCGACGAGTACCCAGATACCGACGAAGACGAGCGTGAGCACCGCCACCGTGCGCGCCTGCTCGACGCTCGCGCCCGTCGTTGAGGATGCCGCGAGGGCCCATCGGTACGCGCCGACCGTCGCCACAGCGGAAACGACGCCGCACACGCCCGTGAAGCGCAACACGCGCGGCAGCAGACCGGGCCGGTAGCGCGCGGCCGACGGCGCCAGCGCGAGGAAGAACCCGGGGATCCCGATCGTCAGCGCGTCGACGAGCGTGAAGTGGCGTGGCAGCAGCGGGTAGTCGAGGGCGAACAGCCCCGCTCCGATCGCGAGCAGCGCCGCGTACACCGTCTTGGTGACGAAGAGGTTGGCGACGCGTTCGACGTTCGACATCACGCGGCGCCCCTCGGCCACGACCGCCGGCAGCGACGAGAAGCGCCCGTCGAGCAGCACGAGCCCGGCCACCGCACGCGCCGCGCCCGCCCCGCCCCCCATGGCGATGCCCAGGTCGGCCGTCTTGAGCGCGAGCACGTCGTTGACGCCGTCGCCGGTCATCGCCACGACGTGCCCCCGCGATTGCAGCGCCGCGACCATGTCGCGCTTCTGCTCGGGACGCACGCGCCCGAACACCGTGTGGCCCTCCATGAACTCCGCGAGTTCCTGGGGGTCGGAGGGCAGCGTCGCCGCGTCGACCGGATCTCCGGTCACCTCGAGCCCCGCGCGGCGAGCGACCGACCCGACCGTCTCGGGCGAGTCGCCGGAGATGACCTTGAGCGCGACGCCCTGCTCCCTGAAGTACGCGAGGGTGGCCGCCGCGTCCCCGCGCAGCTTCTCGCCGAGGACGACGAATGCGACCGGTTCGAGCGGCGTCGGGTCGGCGCCGTTCCCGGGCAGAGCCGGCGTCTTCGCGAGCAACACCACGCGCGCGCCGGTGCGTGCGACCTCGGCCGCGCGCGCCCGCACGGGATCGCCCTCCGCGAGGAGCACATCCGGCGCGCCGAGCACCCACGCGCCGCTCGGACCGAACTCCGCGGCGCTCCACTTGCGGCGGGACGAGAACGGCACGACGCCGCTCGCGGCCCAGCCGGTGTCCGCGTACTCCTCGGTCAGCGCGCGTGCGGTGGCGTTGCGCCCATCGGCTGCCTCCGCGCGCCCGAGCCCGCCCAGTGCGCCGCGCACCTCGGCTTCGTCGGCGCCCGGTAGCATCTCGAGGGACTCGACCTCCGACTGCGCCTCGGTCAGCGTGCCGGTCTTGTCGAGGCACACGACGTCGACCCTCGCGAGCACTTCGACCGCGGGCAGCTCCTCGATCAGCGCGTTGAGCCGGGCGAGCCGGAGCACGCTCACCGCGAACGCCACCGAAGTCAGCAGCACGAGCCCCTGCGGAATCATCCCGACGAGCGCGGCGACGGTCTGCGGTACCAGCACGTGCAGGTCGTGCGACATCGGCCAGCGGGTGACTATCAGCAGGACGGAGACCGGCACCATGAGCGCCGTCGTCGCCTGCAGGATGCGCGTCGTGGTGCGGCCAAGCTCCGAGGGGACCCGACGGAAGCGCTTCGCCTCGGCGGCGAGGCGGCGCGCGTAGGAGGTGGCGCCGACACCCGTGGCGCGCATGCGCCCGGCGCCTGCGGCGCAGAATGCGCCCGACATGACCGCGTCTCCGCCGGACTTCGTCACCGGACGCGACTCGCCGGTCAGCAGAGACTCGTCGACTTCGAGACCCTCTGAGGACAGGACCTCGCCGTCCGCGACGATCTGGTCGCCGCTGCGCAACTCGATGACGTCGTCGAGCACGACGTCGGCCACGGCCACCTCGGCGACCGCTCCGTCGCGCACGACGCGCGCCCGCGGCGCCGAGACCACCGTAAGCCGATCGAGGGTGCGTTTCGCCCGCAGTTCCTGGACGATGCCGATCGCCATGTTCAGCACCAGCACGATGCCGAACAGCGCGTCGCGGACGTTGCCGAAGACGAGGATCGCGACGACGAGCACGGCCAGCAGCGCGTTGAAGAACGTGAGCACGTTCGAGCGAAGGATCTCCGCGACGCTGCGGCTCGAGGGTCCGCCCGCGGCGTTGGTCAGCCCGTCGGCGATGCGCTGCGCGACCTCGGCGGAGGTGAGCCCGACGCCGGAAGCGCGCGTCGGGACGTCGGGGGGGCTCACGATGTGCCGAGCTCCTCGGCCAGCGCCCGCGCCTCCTCCACGTCCTCGTCGTTGCCGTGTTCGATGGTGAGCGCGATCAGCCGCAGGGCCTTGGTGCGGTTGACGGCGGCACCGGCCTCGTCGCCCAAGAGCGCCCCCGCCTGCGCGCGGCGCACGAAGACCTCGGCGGCGAGCCGTCCGCGCTCGGGGTCGAACATGCCACCCGGGGAGAGCAGCGCCACCAGGCCCTCCGCCGTCAGCGCATCGGTGAGTGTCGGGGGGATGCCGAGGAGCAGCTGGAGCGCCTCTCGGGAGGTGTCGTAGACCTCGCCGGGCCGCTCGCCGCGCATCTCCTCCATCATGCGGCGCAGGATCGCGCCCATCTGCTGGATGATCCGGAGGATGTAGTCGGTCTCGTACACGGCGCCCGCTACCGAGGCCAGAGGAGCGTGAGGAGGAGCCAGACCGCAACGGGCACGGCCAGCAACATGGCGAATCCCACCGTGATCCTCCAGCCCGTGAACCCGGAGTTGCCGATCCAGCCGCGCGGGTAGCGCGACTCGGTCCCGATCTCCGCGTCCAGATGGTCCTCGCGTCCCGCCATGTGCGCCCCCCACGGAAAGGAATACCTCACGTCTGATGGTACCCCCGAGGCCGCGCCGGGATCGCTCCGGTCGTCTCGCGGCGCTACGCTGTGCGGAGGAATCGGGAACACGGAACGGAGGCACGGCGTGACCTGCTACATGCGGCACATGGGCTGGCTCTTCGACGAACTCGGCATCGAGAGCGACAAGGTCAACCGGCGACGGGTGGACACGGCGCTTCGCGAGGTCCTCGGGTCGGCCCAGAGCGACCACTGCCCGGAGGTCTGGGCGGCGGCCTACAAGGCGCTCGGAGACGGCGAGCGGGCGGCACTGGTGCCACGCGTGCGAGAGGCGCCGGCTCCTAGCCGCGGTCCATCGCCCGGCGCGCCTTCTCGCCGTACATGGCCAGGTCGGCCTCCTCTACGACCACGTCCGTCTTGAAGGTCTCGCCGGGGCTCCGCCACGCGACGCCGGAGCTCATCGCGAGCGGGCGCAGCCCTTCGCGTGCGGAGTTGAAGACCGCTATGCCCTCGTGGAGCCGCTCGGCGAGGAGGTGGATGGACGCCTCGTCCTCTCCCACGGCCAGGACGACGAACTCGTCACCGCCCACGCGCGCGATGACGTCGGCCGAGCGGAGCGTCACACGCAGGACCGTCGCCATGTCGCGTAGCGCCTGGTCCCCCGCCGCGTGGCCGAGCTCGTCGTTGATCGCCTTGAGTCCGTCCATGTCCCCGTAGATGACCCCGACGCCTTGGCCGGCGCGTGCCGCCTGGGCGACCGCCTGCTCCGACAGCAGATCGAACCCCCGCCGGTTCAAGAGACCGGTGAGGGCGTCCGCGTGAGCGAGCTGCTCGAGCTCGCCAAGGTGCCGCTGCTCGGCCTGTTTGCGCTCGGTGATGTCGCGCCCGATGCCGAGCACGCCGACGATCTGTCCGTCCCCGTCGCGCAGGGCCGCGAGCGACGTGGCCTGCCACCGCATCCCGCCGGGGAATCGTGCCGGGTGCTCGAGGTAGAGCGGCTCGCCGGTCTCGATGACCTTACGGAGGGACCCGGCCTGGTGCCGGCTCCAATCGTCCGACGACGGGAAGACGTCGGCGCGCGGCTTGCCGATGAGCTCCTCCGGGGACGCCTGCAGCCAGGCGGCGGCGGCCTCGTTCACGAACTCGATCCTGTCGTCGCGGTCGATGACGAACACAATGTCCCGCACCGCCTCGACGAGCGCACGGTAGCGCTCCTCGCTCGCACGCAACTCGTCTTCCACGTGCTTCCGCTCCGTCTCGTCGACGGACACGACGGCGACACCGACGACCTTCCCGTCGGTGACGATGGGGCCGCGTATCAGCGAGAAGAGTCTGCGGGGCGTCGATCCGTCGCCGAACCACACGCTCGAGGTGACGCGCTCACCGGCGAGCGAACGGGTCATGTTCTCGATCGCCGCGTCGCGGGCCTCGCCCGGCGGCAGGTAGTCGAACAGGCATGCGCCTTCCGCGATCTCGACGCCCCAGGTGGTCCTCATGACGTCCGCGTGTGCCGCGTTGAACGCGATGTAGCGGTACTCGGGATCCAAGCCGAAGACGGGGACCGCCACCGCGTCGAGCATCTGCCGGGTCCAGCCGTCCGAAACCCCGCGAGCGTCGGCCACCGAAATGCGCCCCCCTCGATCAGAAACCTCGGGCATGCACTCGACCGTGGCCGGCGGCCGTGCGACTCGCTGATAGTATTCCCCTAGCGGAGCTGGTGATGCCCGGCGCCTCTGAGGTCCTGGTCGCACACCCCCGCGTCGCGCGCGACGAAGCGCTCCCAGCGCTCGTCGACCCAGGCCTGCACCGCCGCGATCGCCTCCGGCTTCATGCCGCGGAAGCGCGTCTGCGTCGCGAGGTAGTCGGCCACGGGCACCCGCGGCTTGCCGGTCTTGGCGAGCGATGCGCTCCGGCCCGTGAGGCGGAAGACGCCGCCCTCGACCTCGTAGAGGACGACCAGGCCGGTGTCGACCGCGAGCTTCCCCAGGCGGACCGTGTCCTTCGGGTCGAAGCCCCACCCGCTCGGGCACGGCGTGTTCATGTGGATGTAGCGCAGGCCTGTGATGCCGCGGGCCTTGGACACCTTGTCGTAGACGTCGGCCGGGAACGCCGCCGAGGTCGATGCGACGTACGGGATCCCGTGCGCCTCCATGATGCGCGGGATGTCCTTCGGATTCTCGCGCTTGCCGGCCCACGTGGTCGTGGTGCGCGCGCCGGCGGGCGTCAGGCCCGAGCGCTGCGTGCCGGTGTTCATGTACGCCTCGTTGTCGTAGCACAGGTAGATGAAGTCCTCGTTGCGTTCGGCAGCGCCGGACAGCGCCTGGATGCCGATGTCGCCGGTGCCGCCGTCGCCCGCCATCGCGAGCACCGTCATCTCGCCGGCGCGTCCGGTGGCCCGCAGGCCCGCCGCGATGCCGGAGGCGGCCGCCGCCGTGGACGGGAACGCCACGTTGACCCAGGGAACGTTCACCGAGGCGATCGGGAACATGCCGCCGAGCACCGTGAGGCAGCTCGCCGGCACCGTCATCACCATGCGGCCCTCGAGGGCCGCCGTGATTTGGCGCAGCGCGATGCCGATGCCGCAGCCCGCGCACGACCGGTTGCCCGGGAGCACGTAGGAGGCGACGGGGAGGTCGAGGATCTTCGTGGTCATGCTCACCCCTCGAGGTGAAGGTTGATCCAGTCGGTCTCGCGCGTGCGCGCTCCCGCGTCCAGGTCCGTCAGAGCGCGGCGCGCCGCCTCTGCCAGGTCCTCGGGGCTCACGTCGCGTCCGCCCAGCCCGCACACGGCACCGAACACGGCGGGCGCCCCGTCGGAGCCGAGCATCGCGCCGCGCAGGTCGGAGCAGATCGGACCTTCGTAGCCGTAGGACAGCGCCTTGTCGAACACGAGCGCGAGACGCCGCCCGGCGAGCTTGTCGCGCAGCGCCTCGACCGGGAAGGGCCGGTACGCGCGGATGCCCAGGACGCCGGCCTTGATCCCCTCGGAGCGCAGCTGCTCGGCGGTGACCGTCAGCTGGGTGCCCAGCGATCCGGCCGCCACCAACACGACCTCGGCGGCGTCGAGCAGATGCTCCCACGTCAGGCCGCCCCAGGAACGCCCGACGGCCGAAGCGTACTCGGCATCGGTCTCGGGGATGATGGCGAGCGCGTCGAGCAGCGCGCGATGGTGCAGCGCGCGGATCTCCATGTAGCCACCGCGGGTCGCGCCGGTCTCGTCCGCGCGCGGTTCGGCCATGACGACCGGACCGATGTTGTGCGGATCGCCGGGGTCCACGACCGTGAAGGGCTCCGTGAACGGCGGGAGGAAGGCGTCGATCTGCTCGGGGGTCGGGACGGCCACCGGCATCATCGTGTGCGAGAGCAGGAAGCCGTCGTAGCAGACCATCACCGGCACGTGCAGGCGCTCGGCGATGCGGTACGCCTGGACGGTGGTGTCGAGGATCTCCTGGTTGTCGCGGCAGAAGAGCTGGACCCAGCCGGCGTCGCGCACCGACATCGAGTCCTGCTGGTCGTTGAGCACGTTCCACGGCGCGGCCATCGCGCGGTTGACGACGCACATGACGATCGGGAGCCGGGCGCCGGGCGCCCACCACACCTGCTCGGTCATGTAGGCGAGGCCGTTCGAGCTGGTGGCGGTGAAGGTGCGGGCGCCGACCGTCGATGCACCGATGCAGACCGTCATCGCCGAGTGCTCCGACTCGACCGCCACGAACTCGGCCGGCAACTCGCCCGACTCGACCCATGCGGCGAGCTGCTCGACGACCGGCGACTGCGGCGTGATCGGATAGGCGGCGATGACCTGGACGCGGGCGAGTCTCGCGGCGTTGGCCGCGGCCTCGTTGCCCGTCATGACCGAGACCTGGTCGCTCATCGGGCCGCCTCCCCCGTCTCATCGACCGCGCACACGCCGTGGAGGGATTCAGGCTGCATCTCGATCGCGCCGGCGGGACACTCCTCGGCACAGATGCCGCAGCCCTTGCAGTAGGTGAGGTCGATGACCGGGCCGACGCCCTGCGCGATGCAGCCGTCGGGGCAGTAGACCCAACAGATCTGGCACGTGACCTTGCCCTGCTTCACCGCCAAACACTTCGCCGCATCTATCACCGGCCGGTTGTTGCGCCAGTCGCCCGTGCGCCCGGCCTCGCCGACCGCGGGACGCGACATCGAGATCTCGCTCATCTGGCTCCCGCTTCCGCGCGCGCTCATGCGCGCGTGCATTCGAAGGCGATCCTGGCCGCGTCGATGTTCTTCTTGGCCGCCGGTCCGTGGAACGCGTGGGAGATGGCGGCTTCCACCGAGTCCATCGTGATGAGCCCGGTCGCGGCAGCGAAGGCGCCCAGGATGGCCGTGGAGACCATCGGCTGACCAGCGACGATGAGCTCCGCCGCCTCCGCGGCGCCGGTGACGTCGCTCGTCACGACGCGGAGGTCGCCGTCGAGGCCCAGCTCGGAGGCGGTCTTCACGGTGTTGACGATGATCGTCCCGCCCGGCCTCATGCCCGTCGTGGCGTTGGCCACGCTCAGGAGAGAGTCGTCGAGCACGACGACGATATCGGGCGTGGTGACCTGTGACAGGATCCGGATCGACTCGTGGGCGAGGCGCGATGAGGCGGTGATCGGCGCGCCCCGGCGCTCGGCGCCGAACGACGGCTGCGACGTCACGCCCTCGAAGCCGCTGCGGAACGCCGCGTCCGCGAGCACCTTCGCGCTCGTGACGGCGCCTTGGCCGCCGCGGCCGTGCCACCGGATCTCGTACATCCCGTGTTCACGCGTGAGTGTGTCCATGGCGACATCATACAGAGTGCGGCCGCTGCCGGGCCGCGGCCTCGATGTGACGGAGCCGCCGGGTGGGGAACATCCCGACCGACTGGGACTCCGTGCCGGGTGGGCCGGGGCCTGTGGATGCGGGCGGTTCGTCCGCAGATCCGAGGGGGTGGTACGCGTGGCCGAGTCGACGCGACGGGACCGCGCTGAGATGGGCCTGGTCTCCCGCCGCGACGCGATCAAGGGCGCGCTCGCGCTCGCGGCAGGAGCGTTGATCGCCACGAGGCCGGAGACCGCAGAGGCCGCCAACGGCGACTCCGTGGTTGCGGGCAGCATCACCATCGGCGCCAGTCCGACGTATGTCTGGCGGACCGCGACGGGCTACCTTGGTCCGGTCTACTCGCAGGCGGCGCTGAACTGGGACAACGGTGCGGGTGCGCATCATGCGGTGGACGGCGAGGTCTATGCGTTGGCGGGGGCCGCCGGTGCGGGTATCCGAGGCACGGCCGCGAGCGTCGGACAGTTCGGCGTCCTTGCGGAGCACAAGGCCGCGGCCGGCACGGCGCTTCGCGTCAACGGCGTCGCGAGCTTCTCGCGATCGGGCAGGAAGACCATCCTGAAGGGCCGCTCGGGCGCCACCGTCACGGGCCTGGCCAACATCGGCACCGGCTCGCTCATCCTGGTCACGCTCCAGGGTTCGGCGGGCACCGGGAACCACGTCCGCTACGCGCAGCGGGTGAGCGACACGTCGTTCAAGGTCGCCCTGACCAAGCCCGCGTCGAACACGGTGTCGTTCGCGTGGCTCGTCCTGAACTAGGGTCGCGCGGAGACGACGCTGCCATCGCGAGAGGAGGCCGCCGTCACTTCTGACGGCGGCCTCCTCTTCCCGCATCCGAGCCCGGTACCGCGGTTCAGTTCGACGCCTTCCAGGTCATCGAGAACGCCGAGCCGCCCGACGACAGATTCGACGGGGTCGCGAGCGTGTGCCCTGTGGAGCCGACCATGGTCATCGGGTCGTACTGCCACAGGCTGTCGCTGATCGTGCCCGTGTGCGAGTCGATGGTCGCCGACGCGCCGGTGAACGGGATCACACCGAAGTTCGCGAGCGGCAGCGTGCCGCCGGACCAGGGCGCCTCGACGATCCATTCGGCCGACGACCGCTCGGCAGATCCCGACTTCTGGCTCGTGGAGAACGACTTGCCCGTCGTCACGTTCGTGAGCGTGAGAACGAACGCCTTCTTGCTCGTGTACGCGACCTCCGCGGTCATGATGTCGCCGGGCTTGACCGGCACCTTGGCGATGCGCACGGACCACTTCGGATACATCTCGTACCACGCGGAGTAGACGGTATGACCGTTGACCCAATCCGTCTCGGTCCCGATCTGCTCGACGGTGCCGCTCGAGTACCCGTCGATCCCGATCCACGACGCGGAGTACGCGCTGAACGGCGGCGTCGGCGTCACCGTGGTGACCATCCAACTGCCCTTGACGTCGGTCACCACGCCGCTCTGCGGGCTCGTGAGGTCCGTCTGCACGGCGTACCCGGACCAGTTGGTACTGGTGCTCAGCCGCAGGCCCGGGATCCTCGGAGCCACGGGCGCAGCATAGGCGGGAACCGTGGCGAGCATCACGGCGATGAGGACGATCGCGGGCACTGCTCGCAGAGCCACTCTTCGCATCATCCGACTCACGACCCTTCGACGCGCCATCCGACACACGGCTCCTACCCAAGATGCGCGCGGACGTCACCGCAGGTCGGAGGCCACTTCTCCGGCCTCGCCGGCGAACACACCGATGTCGATACCGAGCGACTCCTTGGCCATGTCGCGCAGCTTGTACTTCTGGATCTTGCCGGAGGCGGTCATCGGGAACTCGTCGACGAAGAACACGTACTTCGGCGCCTTGTAGCGGGCCATGCGCGCCCGGGCGTACTCCTGCACGTCGCCCTCGGTGAGGTCGCTTCCGGCCTTGCGCCGGACGAACGCGCCGACGACCTCGCCGTACTTGGCGTCCGGGACGCCGACGACCTGCGCGTCCTCGACGCCGGGCATGGTGTAGAGGAACTCCTCGATCTCGCGCGGGTAGATGTTCTCGCCGCCGCGGATGATCATGTCCTTGATGCGCCCGGTGATGCGGTAGTAGCCATCCTCGTCGACGGTGCCGATGTCGCCGGAGTGCAGCCAGCCGTCCTTGTCGATGGCGATGGCGGTGGCCTCCGGCATCTTGTAGTAGCCCTTCATGATGTTGTAGCCGCGACAGCACAGCTCGCCCGGGACGTTCACCGGGCAGTCCTCGCCGGTCTCGGGGTCGATGACGCGCACCTCGACCACGCCGTGCTTGCGGCCGACCGTCTCGCACTTGCGCTCGAGCGTGTCGTCCGTGGTGGTCTGCGTGAACACGGGAGACGTCTCCGTCAGCCCGTAGCAGATGGTCATCTCGCTGGCGTGCATGCGGTCGATGACCTGCTTCATCGTCTCGACCGGGCACGGGCTGCCGGCCATGATCCCCGTGCGCAGCGAGCTGAGGTCGAACAGGTCGAACATCGGGCTCGCCAGCTCCGCGATGAACATCGTGGGCACGCCGTAGAGCGCCGTCGCCTTCGTCTTCTGCACCGCCGCGAGCACGATCACGGGGTCGAAGCTCTCGACCATGACCGTTGTGGCGCCGTGCGTCAGGATCGCGAGCACCCCGAGCACGCAGCCGAAGCAGTGGAACAGCGGCACCGGCAGGCACACGCGATCGGCGGGGGTGAGCTTCTGCCGCTCGCCGATGTAGAAGCCGTTGTTGAGGATGTTGCGGCTCGTGAGCATGACGCCCTTGGGGAAGCCCGTCGTGCCGCTGGTGTACTGCATGTTGATGACGTCGTCGGAGAGCAGGGAGGCCGTCAGCTCCCGCAGCGGCGCGTCGGGCATGTGCTCGCCCAGGACGAGCAGCTCCGGCACGTTGTAGAAGCCGCGGTGCTTCTCGGGGCCCATGTAGATGAGCGACTTGAGCATCGGGAACTCGGGTGAGTCCAGGCGGCCGCGCTCCTGCGTGGAGGCCTCGGGCACCAGCCCGCGGAGGATCTCGACGTAGTCGACGTCCCGGAACGAGTCGATGATCACGAGCGCCTTCATGTCGGACTGCTTGATGACATAGGCCAGCTCGTGGCTCTTGTACACCGGGTTCACGGTCACGAGCACCGCGCCGATCTTGGCCGTGGCGAACATGAACGTGAGCCAGTCGGGCACGTTGCGCGCCCAGATCCCGACGTGGTCGCCCTTGCCGATCCCGATCGCCATCAGGCCCTTGGCCAGCCGGTCGACGCGCCGGTCGAACTCGGCGTAGGTCCAGCGGAGGTCGCGGTC